>Ga0209902_101098_pt1 | contig 16376 bp, 18 predicted proteins | sample FECB27metaG_FD_188304 | JGI IMG/M metagenome (GOLD analysis project Ga0209902, IMG submission 188304) | Cyanobacterial communities from the Joint Genome Institute, California, USA - FECB-27 (SPAdes) (version 2) | ecosystem: Environmental > Aquatic > Thermal springs > Hot (42-90C) > Microbial mats...
ACCGAGCGCGCCCCTTCATCGCGGAAGCGGGAAAAATCCGGGTACGCGCGGTCGGAACCGCCTTTTCGGTGCGCCGCCACGACGGCGGCGCCGATGTGCTGGTGACCGAAGGCGTGGTGGAAACCTGGGTCGACGGGGCGGAAGGCCATCTGGTGCGGCTGTCGGCAGGACAACAGGCCTATGTGGCCGAGAATGCGGGCATCAAGGTCAGCTCGCCGCAGGCCGCGCGGATCGACCGGACACTCGCCTGGCGATCGGGTCAGATCGATCTGGCCGGAGAATCCCTTGCGGAGGCGATTGCCGAGTTCAATCGGTACAACAGCCGCAAGATCGTGCTCATAGACCATAGGATCGCTCGCGAGCCGCTGTTCGGCGTGTTCAGGACGGACGATCCGGTCGGATTCGTCACCGCCATCCATCATGGGCTGAACGTGCCGGTGAAGATCGGAAACCCGACGGTCATCGAAATCGGCGCTGTCGATAGATAGTCGCGCGGAAAGCGGCGCAACGCGTGTCTAGGCCGTGATGGGTACGCAGCGTACCCGCACAGGGGGGCATAAAGTGACCAAGACGAAAGAGGCATTGCGCCGCGCCGCGCTCATGACCAGTGTTGCCGCGGCCGTGGCGCTCGGCACCGTGCCGGCGGCGGCGCAGGATCGGCCGATCAACGTGCCGGCCCAGTCCGCATCCACCGCCATCTCGGCCCTGGCGAAGCAGGCCGGCGTTCAGATCCTGCTGACCGGGCGTAACGCTGGCGGGGTGAGGACGCAGGCCGTGCGCGGCAATCTTTCCGTAGAGCGGGCGCTGGCAGCGATGCTGGCCGGCACCGGCCTCTATGCGCGCAAGACCGGGGCGCAGACCTATACGATCATGTCCAGCCGTGACGATGGCTCGGCGGGGGAAATGGAGGCCGGCAGCGCCGCGGCCGACACCGAGAGCGCTGAGATCGTCGTGACCGCGCAGTTGCGCGCGCAGCGACTGAGCGAAGTGCCCATGAGCATCGTCGCGCTGTCCGGCGAGGAGTTGGAGAAGCGCAACGTCAGGACCCTTCTCGATATCAGCCGGGAAGCACCGGGCGTCGCGATCCAGGATCAGGGCGTCGGACAACGGCGGATCTTCATGCGCGGTGTCGGCAATGTATTCGGCACATCGTCGTTGGTCGGCCTGTATCTCGACGACGCATCGGTGACGGGCATCCAGGACGGCGAAATCGATCTGCGCCCTTACGATCTCGAGCGCGTCGAAGTGCTGAGGGGGCCGCAGGGCACCCTTTATGGCGAAGGGTCGACGGCCGGAACCATCCGCCTGATCACGAACAAGCCGAACCTTGTCGATATGACGGGCTTCGGAAAATACACCGCGTCCTTCACGAAAAGCGGTGGTGTGAGCAACGAGTTCCTGGGCATGCTCAACGTCCCGATCGTCAGCGACAAGCTTGGCATCCGGCTGTCGGGCCTTGTGCAGGACGCGAAGGGCTGGATCGATCAGCCTTTGCAGTCGCGCAAGGACATCAACGGTCAACAGATGATCGATCTGCGGCTGATCGCCCTTTATCAGCCCGTGCCCGAGCTTTCCGTCAGGCTGACCGGAATCCTGCATCGCAACGACGCCGGTGCGCAGAACACCGTCAACAACCGGCAAGGCGAATTCTTCCAGGTGCTTGGGCAGACCGAAACGCCGTATTCGAAAGACGATTACGAGTTCGGCAATGCGACGATCACATACCAGTTGGGCAATGTGCAGCTGCTGAGCAGCACCACACGCCTGAGCGTCGACAAGGAACAATATAATCAGGGAAGCGCGTTGCGCACGTCGCCTCCGCCGACGCCACTGCTCCAAATTTTCGGCGACCGGTTGAGAGACGCGGACGTATTCTCTCAGGAATTGCGTGTGTCCTCCACTTCGGGCCCGCTCACCTGGCTCGCGGGCGGCTATTATCGCCGGGCGCGTACGAGGCTCGATCTGGCGCTGGACGGCGGGTACGGTACTCCCTTGTTCAGTATCAACAACTTCACCATTCAAAAGACGCGCGCATGGTCGGCGTTCGGGAATGTGAGCTACACCTTCGATCCGGCATTCGAAGTCGGTGCTGGACTCCGCTACTTCAGCGATCGCCGACAGACCGACAATGGCATCGCCCTTCAGACCGGCTCGTTCGACAGCCTCTCTCCGCGCGTCTATGCACGATACAGCCCCACCAACACGTTGAGCGTATACGCCAACGTCGCCAAGGGATTCCGAAGCGGTGGATTCAATGGCCAGGGTCAGCCGAGTTACGACCCCGAAAAGGCCTGGACCTATGAAGTCGGCCTGAAGCATGATCCACGCGGAACCGGCGTCGGCGTCGAACTGGTGGTGTTCCAGACCGACTATAAAAGCGTGCAGATCCTGTCGGTCGCCAATCCCCTCACCCTGGCTTCCCAAATATCGAACGCCGGCTCCGCCCGCATCAGGGGGATAGAGGGAAGCTTCTCCGTGGCGCTCTCGGATGCCTGGGACGTCGGCGCCAGCGCGAGCTACGCGCCTTCCAAATTCACAAGCGTTCTCTCCAGGTCCACCCATGCGGTGGGTGACAGCCTGGATTTCGTCCCCAAATATAACGGCAACGTCTGGACCGGATACACCATCGACCTGGGCGACGATAAATCGATCTACGCAAGGATCGATTACAGCCTGCAAGGGCCGGCTACGTATCGAAATCGCACGGTCGGCGACTTCTTCTTCAGCAGGTCCGACAAGATCGACATCCTGAACGCTTCGGCTCAGACGGATCTGGGATCCTGGCGCTTCGAGGTTTTCGCGTCGAACCTGTTGAACGAACGCGGTTTCATCGACGCGACCAGCATCGAAGGGCTTGCGACACAACTTCGCCCGCGCACCTTCGGCATCTCCATATCGAAGGAACTCGGGCGTTGAGCGCGATAAGGCGTATGGCAGCACTTGCCACCATAGCGGGCGCCCTCGCCCTGTCCGGTCCAGCTCTCGCGAAACGACCGGTCGAAGCATCGCCTCCGCCGGTCCTTCCGGAAATGCCGGCATGGCCCCAGCGCACGACGAGCGAACATATGCTGCGGTCCGACGAAGGACTGGAATATCGGATATTCGTGTCGGTGCCGGCGGGCCCTGTACCGGCCGGCGGATATCCCGTCACCTACATCCTCGACGGCAATGCCTGGTTCGGCGCCGCCGCGGAGATCGCGCGACTGAAGGAGCCGCAATATGGTCCGTCGCTGGTGGTCGGCATCGGCTATCCCGGAGATGAGCCAATCAACACGGCACGCCGGGTGTGGGATTTCACGCTGGGCGCGCCGAAGATGCAGCCACCGTTCGACATGGGGACAAGATTCGGCGGCGCTCCGGCGTTCCGGGCATTCCTTCGGACGACTGTGCGCAACGACCTGGCCAAGCGTTTCCCGCTGGCCCCTGGCCGGACCACCCTGTTCGGCCATTCGCTGGGCGGATTGTTCGTACTCGAGACGCTGCTTGCGACTCCCGATGCGTTCGACACGTTCGTGGCCGCGAGTCCGTCCATCAATTGGAACCGCGACGAGATCCTGCGCAGGACCGGCGCGTTCCGGCCCGGTCGCGGCGGTTCCCGCCCCAAGATCCTGCTGGAAATGGGCGGACTCGAACAAACGATGACCGACAACCTCAGAAGGATGGCGGTGACGATGAGCGGCCCGAACGGACTGTTCAAGGACAAGTCGGCCGATCAATTGGCTGCGTTCATCGAGCAAAACATCCGTGACAATGCGATGATCGACAATGTTCAGGCCGTCGCCCGGCGCTTCCGGGCCAACGGCGTTCGCGCTCCGCTCGTCATCTTCGAGGGTGAAGACCATGGGTCGGTCATTCCCGCCGCTCTCAGTCGCGCCCTCTCGATGGGACTCGACCCGGCTCCCGCCGGCGTCCCGTGAGATCCGCATCGTTTACACGCAGGTAACCCGCCCCCGCTAACATTCCGAAATGAGTCGAAGCGCGTCCCCACAGCGCACCGGCATCCTCGGCATCGTGCGATCGCGCGGAGCAGACCAGTTGCCGGCCGTCGTGTATCACGAACTGGTGGACATGCTGTTCAGCATGACGCTTCCCATCGTCGGGCTGGGCGTGGCCTATGTCGCGGTGGCGTCGCTGATCGCACTGCAGTGGGGCTGGATCGCCGGCGGCTTCGCGATCGCTGGCGCGCTGGTCACGGTCGGGCGCGTCCTCGTCATTATGGGCTATCGCAGGGCCAATCCGCAGGAAATGGAGGCGCTGTGCCTGTGGGAACGGCGCTACGCGGTCGGCAACTATGCGTTCGCCGCGCTGCTCGGCGGGCTCAACGCATGGGTCCTCACCATGCACAATCCGTTGCTGCACCTGATCACCGTCAGCATGGTGTTCGCGTTCGGCGCGGGCGTGGTCGCGCGCATCTCCGTCAGGCCGAAGATCTGTGTCGTCAGCCTGTTGCTTGCGACCGTGCCCACCATCCTGGCTCTGGCGATCCACAACGTGACCGAGCGGGTCTCGCCGATGCATGGGCAGCTCTTCGCGGTCGAGGCGATCCTGGTCGCCCTGGTCTGTGCGCTCAGCCTGGGCACCGTGCGCCATCTGTGTCGGCTCTACGTCACGCATCTGACGACCAAGCACGACCTGATGCACCTCGCCAAGCAGGACGAACTGACAGGCCTTCCCAACCGGCTTCGTCTGCGCGAACGGTTCCAGGAGGATATCCGCGCGGTCGATGGCGGCCGAACCGGCCTGGCGGTCCTCTATCTCGATCTGGACGGCTTCAAGACGATCAACGATCGCCATGGCCATCCGACGGGCGACGAGGTGTTGCGCGAAGCATCCCGGCGTCTGACGGCGGCAATCCGCGCGACCGATATCGTCGCGCGGCTTGGCGGCGACGAGTTCATGGTGGTGCAGGCATCGATCGGGCATCGCGGCGAGGCCGAATTGCTGGCGCGCCGGATCATCAGGACGCTGAGCGCGCCTTATGAGATCGACGGAGAGACGCTGCGGATCGGGGCGAGCATCGGCATCGCGATCGCGCCGGAACATGGACGGGATCTCGAGCGGCTGATGGCCTGCGCGGATACCGCGCTCTATCGCGCCAAGGCGGCGGGCAAAGGCCAGTCGATCTTCTGTTCGGACGAAGACGCGATCAGGGTTCTTCAGGCGGCTTGAACGGATCGGGGATCAGCCGCCCGTTCCCCAGCGCATCTTGGGGCGCGAAGGCGGCGGATCGATCATGTCGGCGATGCGCTTTTCATATCCCCGCGCCATTTCCAGATGGGCGCGGCGCGAACAGGCCGATTCCGCCTGTTCCGCCCGCGTCCGCTCTTCACGGGCGCGCCGCTTGAAATATCGAAAATCGTCGTCACGGGACACGCTTCCTCCGAGCCCCACGCGGCCATGATATGGCCCGCGCCTCGGGAAGTCGAGGGCAAGGGGTTAACCATGATTGCCTCGGAAAACCGCGCGGTCGCTGCCGAAACGCCCTGCTGCGCGCGGTAACCCTGTCGCCGGCGTGGCCGGAAAATCAAAAATATGTTGAAAAATTAATGAGATATAACCTAATCGAATGCCGAAACGGCTCGATCAGGGCTGCGGGACATCCGTGGGGAGGATGTGTGGACGATGTGATCATGGCGGCCGCCAGGGCCATACATGCGGCCGCAAAGCCGGAATGGGAATGGGACGACCCGTCCTGCGGATCAATCCGCGCTTTCTATTGCGCGGCCGCCAAGGCGGCGCTCGTGTCGGCCGCAGGCTATTCCGACGATGCCTGCGGAGATGCCGCCAGGGTGCTTTACGAACGGATGGGCAGCACGACCTGGGCCAGCGCGCCGGACGAGGACAAGAGGCAATTCCGGATACATGTCGAAACGGTGATCGCAGCGTTGGAGCGCAAGGGCTTGCCCGGATGATAGCCGGGTAGTGCGATCGGCATCCTTTCGTTTCGATAGCGCATTCGAAGGCACTAAAGCAGCGACGGCATGTTTCACACGAGACATCATGTGGAGATGATCGTGAACGACCATGAACGAATAGTCGCGGTCGGGCTTTTGACGGTGCAGGATCTGCACAGGCTGGGGCCGACCTTCGATCGCGCATATCCGATCGACGAGACGCCGGTGTTCAGCGATTTGCTGCGCGAAATCGACGCGGCCGAAACACGACGCAGGCGCGAAGCCGACCCGGCATAAGCCACGCGGACGCGGAAGGCCCCGGCCTTGGGGGAAGGCCGGGGCGCGGAATGGCGGCAGTGGGAACCCGCCGTTCCGATGCGGATTGAGTAGCCGCGACAGCGCCGATCACGAAAAGCTGTTTCGCCATCCGGGCCAGGAGATGCATCCGTTCTGATGAGAATCTTCCGCCGAAATCGAGCGGACATGGGTCTGGCGGCCGATCGACGAGCGAACGATCGAACTCCGCCGTCAAACACAACGCCGTAAGAACGCTTCGTTTTTCCAGTATTTTCAGTTATAAGCCGGATCCGGGGGGAGGCAGCACCGTTCGATCTTGAGCGTGGGGCTCGATCGACCGCAACGGCGCCGGCTCCTGAATTTTAGCGACCTTAGGTTTTGGAACGTCGAAGGAGGCGGTTCATGGCGCAATTGGGGCTGCTCGCGATCATGTCAGCGATGGCAGAGGATGTTTCACCCGTGCCGGTCGCGACCGGCGTGCTGGAGCTTGCACGCTTTTTGAACGAGCATCACGAGGCATTGAGCGACGAGCAGGCGACGACGCTGATGGTGCTGGGTGCCGGGCTGTGGCGGCGAAGCATCGAACTGGGCGATACCGTGCCTGCGATCGACGCGGCACTGGCAAAGCGGCACTGATCATCCGGCGCGTGCGATTGCTCCGCCGGCCTATTGCAAGGCCGCTGGCGCGCGATCCCGGCAAATGCCCCCGTAATGCTTGTCCAGATACAGCCGCATCTTGTCGATCGCGAGGTCGCTGAGCGACACCAGCCTGCGCCGCGCGTCGAAGCGATCATCCTCCTCCCGCAGCAATCCGACATGCCGCATGCTGCGGATCCATCGCTGCGTCGTCGTCAAGGGCAGGTCTGCCCAGGCGGCCAGACCGGTGACCGAGATGGTTTCACGCCGTTCCGACATGATGAAGAGGCTCAGCAGGATATCCCAGGCCGGCTCGCCGAACATGTCGCGATGCTCGCTGAACAGCAGGCGCCGATGCTGGCGGGATCTGTGGATGCGGGTGGCATGGTTAAGATACAGGTTCGTACTGTGTGGAATGGGGTTGGTCATCGCGGCGCCGATAGGGAATTTAATCCTATCTTTCCAACAACTTCTACATAATTTATGTTAGGAAAGGCTCCCGATCGCCCAACCGCGCCGGTTTATCCCGCCTTGCTGAAGCCGGACTCCGGACCGTCGCAGCGCCCAAGCGCGGGGCTGCTCGCCAGCGCGAATGCCAGCGCCAGCGCAGACAGCCTCGCCATCAGCGAGCGCCGCCCGCGCATTTCGCATGGATCCTCCGGAAGCCATTGCGTCGATCTTTTCGAGCATTGTCGATAGTTGAGAATCATTCGCAAATAATGACCGTATGCGCAGCCGCGATCAAGCGTCGGTTTGGAGCGAACGAATCGTGTCGATTTCCAAGGTTCAGCCTGGCCGAATCATCGGGCACTTCGCTTGATGATGGCCGGAGCGCAATCAGTCTGGGATGATCGTCCACGCACCGGCCATCGGTGAATACCGCTATCCACCCAGTCTGAAGGGACTGTGGCGCCTTTGTGCCGAAGTGTCGGAAAATCGCAACCCTGCGGCGACCGGAAATGAAAACCCCGGCCCCTGCCAGGAACGGGAGGAGCCGGGGCACGGGCCGGAGACTGGACGGAAACCGACCCGATGCAATGAAGCCGGGGAAATACGCACGAAGGCGACAATGGTTTCAGGCGGCCATCCCTGCCGGATCGAATGTCCCATCGCACCGGTCCGACGATGATCGCAGAAACGAAAACGCCGTTCCTCGCACTTGGCGAGGAACGGCGGAAATCCTGGCGCGCCCGGAACGATTCGAACGTCCGACCCTCAGATTCGTAGTCTGATGCTCTATCCAGCTGAGCTACGGGCGCGCATTGGAGGCGGTCACATAGTCGGGTCATTCCAACTGTGCAACCCCGTTGCGGTGCATTTCCGCGCAGGATAGGAAAGCGGCCGATGAAACACCCCCATATTCTGCTTTTCGCAACCGTTGCCCTTACCGGCTGCGCCGCAAATGATGGGGATTTCCCATCGCTCGCCCCCCGTCCGGTGGAGCAGCGCAGCGATGCGGAGCCCAACGTCACGCCGGCGGCCCCTGCCCCTGCGGATGCAGCGATGTCGGCGGATCTGCGCAGGATGCTGACGGACGCGCGCAAGGGCGATGCGGATTTCTCGGCCACGCTGCCGGCCGCGGAACGCGCCGTTGCGGCCGCGCGCGGCACTTCGCCGTCCAGTGAAGCCTGGATCGCAGCACAGGTGCAGCTCTCCGCACTCGATTCGACTCGGGCGCCCACCGCGAGCGCGATGGCCGCGATCGATTCGCTCTACGTCTCGCTGGCGGATCGCGCTTCGAAGGATGCGGCTCTCGGCGGTATCGCCGATGCCGCGGCGGCACAGGTCGAGATCGAGGGCATCTACAATAGACAGGTCGAGCGGATGACGGCGCTGCGCGGGCAGCTCAGCCAGCCCTGAGGCCCGATTCGCCGAAATGGCGTAGCGGAGCCGGGCTGGACTGATTCAGCCGTTCACCGCCTGCGCATGCACCTTTGCCAGCATGCGATACGCGGCCACGCCCATCAGATTGCCCGCCACCTGCTCGTCGGTCAGCGTACGCATCAGCTTTGCCGGGCGCCCGCCCCACATCTCGTTGGCGCCGATCGTCTTGCCCGGCGTGAGCATGCCGCCCGCGGCGATCATCCCGCCCGATTCGATGACGGTGCCGTCCATGGTGATCGCCCCGAGTCCGACAAAGCTGCGATCCTTCAGCAGCGTGCCGTGGACCATCGCCATATGACCGATCAACACATCCTCACCGATGATCGTCGGATGACCGCCGCCGCTGCCATGGCCCGAATCGCAATGGACGACGGTCCCGTCCTGGATGTTTGTGCGCGCGCCGACGCGGATCGAATTCACGTCGCCGCGCAGAACGCAGTTATACCAGACGCTTGCCTCCGGCCCGATCTCGACATCGCCGATGATCCGGCACCCCGGCGCGACGAAGGCGCTGGGGTCGATGCGCGGCGTCTTGCCGTTGAAGGTGATGATGCTCACGCCGTCCATTGGTCTCTCTCCGTCACATAGACGATGGTTGGGTTCAATTCGGGATCGTCATAGGCGGGATCCGAAAACGCCAGGTCGTCGCGACGGACCATGCCCAGCCGCTCCATCAGCCCCCAGGATGCGCTGTTGCCCTGCACGGTGAAGGCGACGACACGCTTGGCGCCGTGCACACCGAACGCACGCCGGATGGACGCGATCGCGGCCTCCTTCGCATATCCCTGGCCCCAGGCGTCCTCACGTAGGCGCCAGCCCACTTCGAACTCGCCGGTCAGGTCGGTGCCGGCGGCATCGACGCGCTTGATCCCGCAAAAGCCGAGCAGCGCACCGTCGGACTTGCGCTCGAGCAGCCAGAAGCAATGGCCGTGTTCGGCCTGCGACGCGTTAACGCGCGCCACGGTCTTTTCCATGTCCGCCCGCGTCCGCAGCGGGCCGAGCCAGCGCATGACCGCGGGCGTGTTGAGATGGGCCTGAAAGGGATCGATGTCCGCATCGTCCCAGGTTCGCAGGACCAGCCGGTCGGTCTCGAGGATCGTCTCGGCCATAGTCCCCTCCCCGTTCACACCGTCATGGCGCCCATGCCTTGACCAGCGGCAGGATGCTCGAAAAATCGTCCGTCCAGGCGGCGAATCCGGGCTTTTCCCGAAGTGGCCGCCAATCGCCGGACGGGTCCTTTAATCCCGGCGCGGTCAGTTTCGCAATCACTTCGGCGTCTGGCGAGAGTGCGATCCAGACCGAACTGGAGCCCTGCGGCACCGGATCGGGATCGCGGCTGACATAATAAGCGAGGATGGCCGCATTCCAGCCGCCCTGCTTCGCCGCGGCCGCAATCACCGGTTCCAGTTCGAGGTAGCGGTTGGAGATATGGACGAGCAGCAGGCCGCGCGACGACAGCGTGCGGCGATAGATGCCGAACGCCTCGCTCGTCAGCAGGTGCATCGGCACAGCATCGGACGAGAACGCATCGAGCGCCAGAAAATCCAGGCTGGCCGGCGCCGCGGACTGAAGGGTCAGCCGCGCATCGCCCACCTCGATCGGCGCGCCGCGTGCGCAGCGCGACATGAAGCTGAACTGACCCGAATCTCGCGCGATGCGCACCACGGCCGGATCGATCTCGTAATAGCGCCAGCTCTGTCCGGGCCGCGCATAACAGGCAAGCGTGCCCGCCCCCAGCCCGACGATGCCGACGCGCGCATTCGGCCCTTCGAGTTCGGGCAGCATGGTGAGCGCGCGGCCGACGCCGGAGCGGCGGATGTAATAACTTGTCGGCTCCATCTCCTGCCCCGGCGACAACAGCTGGGTGCCGTGCACAGTCGTGCCGTGGACCAGGCGACGCACCTTGGCCTTCGCGTCCGTCGTCACGGTGTAGATGCCGAAATAGCTGCGGGTGCGCGCATTGTCGGTGAGCGACGCGGCGACCGATTCCCAGCCGCCGAAGATCATGAGCAGCCCGGCCAGTGCCGCGGCGAAGGGGATGGCGCGACCGATGCTGAGGATGCCGAGCGCGAGCACCACCGCGCCGGCGATCGCCTTGCCGCCCGAAACGCTCGTCACCAGCGCGAGCAGCGTGACCAGCGCCACCGCAAGCGTCAGGATGCGCGCGCGCTGGCCCGATCCCCAGGCACGGCCGATCGCGGCGAGCCAATAGCCCTGCGGCACCAGCAGCGCCGCGGCGACGATCATCAGCGGATGCTCATAGGTCCAGTCGAAGACGACGGGTGCGAGCAGCGCTGCGAACAGGCCGCCGATCACACCGCCGATCGACATGGCGAGATAGAATCCGGTCAGCCGATCGGGCGCCGGGCGCAGGCGGTACATGCGCGTGTGCAACGCGATGGCGACGACGAACAGCAGCAACAAGCTGAGCCCCGCGCGCAGCAGCGGCTGATCATGATCGTCGAGCAGCGCGAAGCCGCCGAGCACGAGGATGAGCAAAGGCGCGACGCGCGTGATCGCATCGGCAATGGTGCGGTTCGCGGCGAATGCGGCACTGAAGCTGAGCAGATAGAGCGCGAGCGGGATCACCCATAGCAGCGGCATGGCGACGATATCGGTGGTCAGATGCGTCGTGGTCGACAGCATCAGTCCCGAGGGCACCGCCGCCAGCGCGATCCAGTGGAGTTGCCGCGCCCAGCCCGGCTTCTCGCTACGGATGGCGGGCGCCTCTTCGGCCGCGACCGCGGCTGCCTTGCCGCGCGGCAAAGTGAGCGCGCAGATGATGACGAGCAGCGCGAGCAGCGCATAGCCGCCGCTCCACAGCCAGCTTTGGCCAGCGATCGACATGCGCGGTTCGACGACCAGAGGATAACCGATCAGCCCGACGAAGCTGCCCAGATTGGACGCGGCATAAAGCGCATAGGGATCGCGTCCGCCGCTCGCGATGCCGTACCAGCGCTGCATCAGCGGCGCCTGCGCGGCCACCGCGAAGAAGAGCGGCCCGATCGAGAGGACGAGCAGCCAGGGCACCCAAATCACCGGCGCAGCATCGGCGGGCGGATTGCTCCCGATCAGCCCGATCGGGAGCCACAAAGCGGCCGCGGCAAGCAGGATGATGTGGATCAGCGCCTGACGTGCGGGGGCCAGCCGGCCGATCGCATGGGCATAGGCATAGCCGCCGAGCAACAGCGCCTGATAGACCAGCATGGCGCTGTTCCACACGGCGGGCGCGCCGCCGAGCCGGGGCAGCGCCATGCGCGCGATCATCGGCTGGACGAGGAACAACAGGAAGGATCCGGTCAGGATCGTCACGACGAACAGCGGCCCTCGCCCGAACCGGCTCATGCCCTGCCGTTCAACCGTCATTTCCATTTCGGTACTTCCCCCACATTCGAACGATCAGCTAGGGGAAGGATGGTTAAGGCCGCGTTTACGCGAGCAATCGCGCGGCATGCGCGGCGTGATAGGTCAGCACGCCCGAACAGCCTGCGCGCTTGAACGCCATCAGCGTTTCCAGCACCAGCGCGTCGCGTTCGCCCGCGCCCACCGCCACCGACGCCTCGATCATCGCATATTCGCCCGACACCTGATAGGCGAAGACCGGCACCTCGAAACGCTGCTTCACGCGAGTGACGATGTCGAGATAGGGCAGGCCCGGCTTGACCATCACGCTGTCCGCACCCTCGGCGAGATCTGCCGCCACTTCGCGCAGCGCTTCCTCGGCATTGGCCGAATCCATCTGATAGGTCTTCTTGTCGCCCTTCAGCAGCCCGCGCGAACCCACCGCGTCGCGGAACGGGCCGTAAAAGGCGCTCGCATATTTGGCGGCATAGGCCATGATCTGGGCGTTGACGAAACCCTCTCCCTCCAGCGCGGCGCGGATCGCGCCGACGCGGCCGTCCATCATGTCGGACGGGGCGATGATGTCGGCGCCGGCGCGGGCCTGGTTGAGCGCCTGGACGACCAGCACGTCCGACGTCGCGTCGTTGAGCACATAGCCATTGGCGTCGAGCAGGCCGTCATGCCCGTGCGCGGTATAGGGATCGAGCGCGACGTCGGTCAGTACGCCGACCTCCGGCACGGAATCCTTGAGCGCCCGGATCGCGCGGCACATCAGATTGTCGGGGTTCAGCGCCTCCTCCCCACCATCGGTCCGCCGATGATGCGGTGTGTTGGGGAACAGCGCGATGCACGGAATGCCGAGGTCGCGCGCCTCCTTGCCACGCGCGACGATCAGGTCGACCGACCAGCGCGACACGCCGGGCAGGCTCGCCACGGGCTCCTCCAACCCCTCCCCTTCGCAGATGAACAGCGGCCAGATCAGGTCGGCCGGGGTGAGCACGGTCTCGGCATGGAGCGATCGGCTCCATGGCGCCGATCGCGTGCGGCGGAGGCGCAGTGCGGGAAATGCGGCGGTCATGCGCGCTGCTTTCGGACTTTGAAGGCAGGATCGCAAGTCCCTTGCCTGCAAAGGACCTTCTGGTGTCTGCTGCCGATCACGATCACTTTTCGAGGGACGCGCCGATGACGGTCGATGAGATACTGGCGAAGCTGGAGGCGCTGGGCGATCCGAAGGTGCGGACGCTGAATATCCGCAACGGCGCCGGCGATCGGCAGTTCGGCGTCAAGCTGGGCGATATCCGCGCTCTGGCCAAGGCAGCAAAGGCGGACCACGAAAGGGCGATGCAGCTTTGGGAAACGGGCAATCTCGACGCCCGGCTGTTCGCGATCCTGACGATGAAGCCAAAAGCGCTGTCGGCCGACCAACTCGAGGGGCTGGTCCGCGCCAATGCGGTGCTGCAGGCGTCCGACTGGCTGAATTCCTATGTCGTGAAGGTCCATCCGGACAAGGAAGCGCTGCGCCAGCGCTGGATGGCCAGCGACCATCCCATGCTGTCGCGAGCCGGCTGGAGCCTGACGGCCGAGCGGATCGCGAAGAATGCCGCAGGGATCGACCTGCCCGCGCTGCTCGACCGGATCGAACGCGAACTGGCCGGCGCGGCACCGGAACCGCAATGGACGATGAACGTCGCGCTCGCCAATATCGGCATCCATCACCCCGATTATCGGAAGCGTGCGCTTGCGATCGGCGAAACGCTCGGCGTCTATCGCGATTACCCCACCCCGCCCGGCTGCACCTCTCCCTTCGCGCCGATCTGGATCGGCGAAATGGTGCGGCGACAGGGGTGATCGCCCAAGGGATTTCGGGGGTTCCCATTATTTTGCATCCGAAACGTCGTCGGCGCGTTGTGCGGCGATGAGAAGCATCAAGTCAGCCGCGCTGATCGTCAACGCGCAGTCCCGCAAAGGCCGCAAACTGTTCCGCAAGGCGAAGGCCGCGGCGGCCGACCTGCCGTTCGACGTCACCGCATATGAGGTGCGCCGGCCGAGCCTGCTCGAGGCGACCGTGAAGCGCGCACTCTCCAAAAATCCGGATATGGTGATCCTGGGTGGCGGCGACGGCACGATCAGCGGGCTGGTGGACCTGCTGGTCGGCGAAAAGGTCGCGCTTGGCGTACTGCCGCTGGGCACGGCCAACAGCTTCGCGCGGACGCTGGGCATTCCGCTCGACCTGCAGGGTGCGCTGGACGTCATCGGCGGCGGGCATTTCCGGCGGATCGACCTCGGCATGATCGACGGCGACTATTTTGCCAATTGCGCGGCGATCGGCATTTCCCCGATGATCGCGGAAACCGTGCCCCATGGGCTGAAGGCAGTGCTCGGCCGTGTCGGCTATCTCACCTGGGCGGTGTGGAAATTCTTCCGTTTCAAGCCCTTCACCCTGATCGTCGAGCAGGATGGCAAGGAGACGCGGCTGAAGGTGGTCGAGGTCCGCATCTCCAACGGCGCATTCCACGGCGGCACCGAACTGGTCGACGAGGCCGAACCCGACAGCGGCGAGATCGTCGTCCAGGCCGTCACCGGCCATGTGAAACGCCGGCTGGTCTGGAACTGGTTCACCAGCTTCTTCCGCCTCGACGCGCGCAAGGAGACTGTGGAGAGCTTTTCCGGCCGCGAGATCAAGGTCCGCACCGAACCGCCCCTGGCGATCTCGATCGACGGCGAGGTGCTGGCGAAGACGCCGGTGATGGCGCGCGTCGCCGCAGGGATCATCGAAGTGGCCGCGCCGAACTGAAGCGGGTCGCCGGACAGGTTCAGATGCGAACCGCCTGAAGGCTGCGCCATCAGCAGCATGGCGGAGATCATGTACGGCAGGTAATATATGCCGGATGAGGAAGCCGATCCTGTCAGCGCAAAAGCGGTTGCGGCCGCTACTGCTTGCCACACTGTTCCTGCCGATGGCATGCAACAGCACGCGCGAGGCGAACGAATGCCCGGAACTCATCGGCTACGACCCCGATAACGCCGCCAGCGACGCAGCGCGCGCAGTCGATGCCGGAGAGCGTTATTTGCTCGGCGTTTATGGTATTGCCAGTGAATATCCCGGCGTCGTGCGGACCGACTTGCCGCTGCGGATGATCGAACATACCAGCGATCACGAATGCGTTAATCTGAATGCGCGCACGCGCGATTATGCACGGCGCTTCAATTTGGAAATGCAGGCACGCCTTGCGCCGCCACCGCGCAAGACGATGCGCTGATGCGATGGCGCGCCGCACTGATCGCCACTCTGATCATCCTGGCGGCGGGCGATGTCGCGCTCGCGCTGAGCGGATACGGGCTCCTGATATTCGAGAAATTCGACCCCGCCCGTCCCGACGGTTCGATCGGCATCCAATGCCGCTATTGGACGGGCAAGACGATTGCAGACGCCTACATGTTCCCCGATGCAGGTGATGATTGTCCGACGCTTATTCGCGTTCCGACGCGATGATGGGCTGCCGACGTATCGGGAAGCGAGGCGCCTTTACCGGTCAGCGCCTCGATCGATCAACCAATATCGACCTGTCCAACCCCGCCTGACAGCAGCATCGCGATCCGGTCGCGCCAGCACTCCGCCTCGGCCCGATCGGCGAAGCACGCCATCTGCACCTTGCGTCCACCCGGCAGCGGCAAATTTAGGATCGGGAACGGTCCATCGTCGCTGCTTTCACGCATCGTCACGACAGGCATGCCGAACTCGGCAAGCCGGTAATCGTCCGAACGATTGACGATCGGCCCGCGCAGGACGCGCGTGGCGGTCCCCGACCGTCCGTCCAGCCGCAATTCGGTGGCGCTGACCAATGCGATCACGGCAAAGGCGATACCGACCGAAGCCGAGAACCCGATGCACAGGATCGCCAAAAGCCACATCGACGAGGGCGTGGTCCAATCCGCATGGATCACGAATGGGGCCGGCACGACAGTGACCAGCCCCACCGCAAGGAGCAGCGCGAAAAGCCTCAACAAGAGCGGCAACGGCTTTTCCCGATAGACGATCGTCTCCGCATCCTGCGTCAGCATCGGGCGATCACTTCACGCTGGCGATCCAGGCCTCCACATTCTTGCGCAGCAGCGCCAGCGGAACGACGCCGTCGCCGAGCACCACGGCGTTGAACGCCTTGATGTCGAAGCGCTTGCCCAACGCCTTCTGCGCCTGTTCGCGCAGCGCCAATATCTCCAGCCCGCCGGAATCATAGGCGGTGAGCTGTCCCGGCAGGCTGGCGATACGGTCGGTCATCCCCCGCGCGACATCGGGCGGGAAACGGCCGGTCTCGGTCAGAT
>Ga0209902_101099_pt1 | contig 16374 bp, 11 predicted proteins | sample FECB27metaG_FD_188304 | JGI IMG/M metagenome (GOLD analysis project Ga0209902, IMG submission 188304) | Cyanobacterial communities from the Joint Genome Institute, California, USA - FECB-27 (SPAdes) (version 2) | ecosystem: Environmental > Aquatic > Thermal springs > Hot (42-90C) > Microbial mats...
GCCGTTCATATCCACCCGCGACTTCGGCCGTGCGGTTGCGGCTGCGCGCAAGCAGGGCTTCGACGGCAGCGTGACGGGCGACGTCGCCGAATTCCGGCAAGGCGCTGGCCCCGATCGCCTGCAGATTTCCAACGAGAAGAGCGACGATGGCGAGTTCGTCGAATGCAAGCTTCTCTTGACCGGTACGCGGATCGAACCCGTATTGAGTGCAGTCAAAGCGAATGCAGGCGGCAGTGCGCCTGAAGTCGTTCCCAACCTGTCGCCACAATATCCGCCATCCTATCTCTGGAAGCGGGGGAAGACCGTGATTTCCGTGGCAACACTCGGTGGCAGTTCGCCCATCGCCGTTTCGGTCTACCCTGCCGAACAGTGATCCGTGACGCCCGAGAAGGGCCGACCATAATCAACTTCCTCCGCTTCCTGTTCGGCATCGGCACACCTGCGGTCGATCCGGACGGCTTCGGCCAGAGCGCGATCGACGATCTTCGCTTTACGCTGCGCTTCCGCCGGTGCCGCCGGATCGCCGCCGCATGGCGCGAACCGACGGCGGCGGAAGCGCGGGCGATCGAGGCGGATGCGCTTCTCGGGCGGTTCGGCGATGTCACCTTGGCTGTGGCCGATATCGACGGCCGGCGCTGGACCGTGCGCGAGCGGGACTGGTACGGTTGGCCCGATCCGCCGCGCTTCGCATTCTTCGCGGTCGAGGGTGACGGTACAGTCTGGGCCGGCGCCGATTTCGATCACTGGCCGCGCGCCTGGGGATCCGCGCCGCCGGGCCCGTCCCCTCACGCCGAATAGGCGCGCATGAAGACGTCGAGCGCCTGATCGATATCCGCCGCGATCCGTTCGGGCGTCGCGCTATCGATCAGGCCGAAGACGAGCTGCTGGTGGGAACCGGCCATGCTGAGCGTCATCAGCAACCGCGCGGCGACCAGCGGATCGTCGCGGCGGAGCTGACCGCGGTCCATCGCGCCCGACAGGAATTCCGCCAGCATCTTGTGGGTCATGCGCGGCGCGCGTTCGTAGAAGATCCGGCCCATTTCCGGAAAGCGCCCCGCCTCTGCCGCGACCAGCCGGTGCAGCGCGATCGCGGGTGCAGAGGTCACCTTGGTCAGCAGCCCGCCGCAGAAGCGCGCCAGCGTCGGGCGCAGCGGGCCTGAGGGATTGAGGATTTCGGACAGGGTCGCGCGGAACGCGGTGGTGGTGCCGTCGATCACTGCCTCGAACAATTCGGGCTTGGACGGGAAATAGCTCCACAACGTGCCCTTGGATCCGCCCAACGTCGCCGCGATCGCGGACATGGTGGTGCCCGCATAGCCATGTTCCAGGAAGGATTGCGCCGCCACCTCCACAATGGCGTTGCGCCGGTCCTGCCGGCGGGTCTCTCGCCGCGTCGGTGGGCGCTCTTCGATCGTCTCCATAAATCGTACCATAGAGTACGATTTTCCGTTGACAAGCCCCGGCGGCGGGCGCAGGGGCGAAATCCATACTGAACGGTACGGTTTATCCCATGTCGCTTCGCGCCCTCCCCTGGCTGACCGCCACTGCCCTGCTCGCATCCTGCGCGTCGGTTCCCGATCTGGGGACCGCGCCCGCCCCGCGCGCGCCGGGATCGGTCGCCGCCGAACAGAGCTTCGCCACTCAGAACGCCGCCGAATGGCCCGGCGACGGCTGGTGGACCGCCTATGGCGATCCACAGCTCACCGCGCTGATCGAGGAAGGGCTGCGCAACGCGCCCGATATCGCCGCCGCATCCGCGCGCTTCCGCAAGGCCGCGGGGCTCGCCCAACAGGCGGGCGGAGCGCTGCTTCCCTCGATCGACGCCCAGGGCGGCGCGAGCCTGGACAAGCAGAGCTACAATATGGGCTTCCCCAAGGAGTTCGTGCCGAAGGGCTGGCTCGACACCGGGCGCGCGTCGGTCGGCCTGGATTTCGATCTCGACCTGTGGGGCCGCAACCGCGCGGCGCTGGCGGCAGCCACGTCCGACGCGGTCGCCGCGCGGATCGATGCGGAGGCCGCGCGGCTGATGCTCACCACCGGCATCGCCGACGCCTATGCAGATCTTTCGCGGCTTCACGCCGAACGCGAGATCCGCCAGCGCGCGCTGACCATCCGCGAGGCCACGGGCAAGCTGGTCGCCGAACGCGAGGCGAGCGGGCTCGATACGCGCGGTGCGCTCCGCCAGGCGGAGGCCGGCGCCTCCACCGCGCGCGCCGATCTGTCCGCCGCGGACGAGGCGATCGCGCTGCGCCGCAATCAGATCGCCGCGCTGATGGGCGCCGGCCCCGATCTTGGGCTGGCGATCACGCGCCCGGCGATCGGCGTACCCACCGGCCGTGCCCTGCCCGCCGGCACCACCACCGATCTGATCGGCCGCCGACCCGACATCGCCGCCGCGCGCGCCCGCGCCGAGGCGATGGCGAGCCGGATGAAGGTGGCCCGCGCCGATTTCTTCCCCGCCGTCCGGCTGAGCGCGCTGGTCGGCGTCCGGTCGCTGGGGCTCGACCTGCTGGCGCGCAAGGATTCGCTGTTCGGCAATGTCGGCCCGGCGATCAGCCTGCCGATCTTCCACGGCGGCGCATTGTCCGGCCAATATCGCGGCGCGCGAGCCGGCTATGACGAAGCGATCGCGCTCTACGACAAGACCGTCGTCGGCGCCTATCAACAGGTGGCCGATGCCGTGACCAGCCAACAGGCGCTGGCCAGCCGGCTGGCAGACGCGCGCGCCGCGGTCGACGCATCGGAACAGGCCTATGCTATCGCGCAGACGCGCTATCGCGGCGGGCTTTCCACCTATCTGGACGTGCTGTCGGTGGAGGACCGCCTGCTCGCCGCGCGTCAGGCGCTGGCCGGGCTGGAGGCGCGCGCGCTGACCCTCGACATCGCCCTTATCCGCGCGCTGGGCGGCGGCTTCGCCGCGCCCGCCGACATGCACAATCTGGTCAAGGATCGCACCCATGGCTGACGACGCCGCATCCCCCGTTTCCGAAAGCGAAGCCGCATCCGACGACGCGGCAAAGGCCGCACGCACGGCCGCACGGCGCACCTGGCTGACCCGGCTCGCGATCGCGGTCGTCGTTCTCGGGCTGCTCTGGGCCGCCTGGTATTTCCTGATCGGGCGCAATCATGTCAGCACCGACAATGCCTATGTGAATGCGGAGGTCGCACAGGTGACGCCGCTGATCTCGTCGCAGGTGATCGCGGTGAACGTCAGCGACACCGCGGCGGTGAAGCGCGGACAGGTGCTGGTGCGGCTGGACCCCACCAATGCGCAGATCGCGATCGCGCAGGCGGAGGCCGATCTGGCCGAGGCGCGCCGCCGCTATCGCCAGACCTTCGCGACCAGCGGCGCGCTCGGCGCGCAGGTCCGCGCGCGCGGCGCGGACATCGTCCAGGCGCGCGCGCAACTGACCAGCGCCAATGCCGATCTGGAAAAGGCGCGGATCGACCTTCAGCGGCGCGAGGCGATCGCGGGTAGCGGCGCGGTGTCCGGCGAGGAACTGACCGCCGCGCGCAAATCCTTCACCGCCGCGCAGGCGGCGCGCGCGCTCGCCGATGCGCGGGTCAGCCAGGCGGAGGCGACACGCGCCGCCGCGACTGGCGAGCTTGCCGCGAACGAGGCGCTGGTCTCCGGCGCGACGATCGAGACCGATCCGGGCGTGCTGGCCGCCAAGGCAAAGCTCGCCGCGGCCAGGCTCGACCTGGCCCGCACGATCGTCCGCGCGCCGATCGACGGCGTCGTGACCAAACGACAGGTGCAGGTGGGCCAGCGCGTCGCGCAGGGCAGCCCGATCATGACGATCGTTCCGCTCACCGCCGTCTATGTCGACGCCAATTTCAAGGAACGCCAGCTCCGCAACGTGCGCGTCGGCATGCCGGCCACCGTCACAGCGGACATCTATGGCGGCGGCGTCGAATATCATGGCCGCGTCGCCGGCTTCTCGGGCGGCACCGGCGCGTCGATGGCGCTGATCCCCGCGCAGAACGCGACGGGCAACTGGATCAAGGTGGTCCAGCGCCTGCCCGTCCGCATCGAGCTGGATCCAAAGGAACTGGCCGAACATCCGTTGCGCATCGGCCTCTCGACCGAGGTCGAGATCGATATCTCCGGCAAGTAGGACGAGGGCGATGGCCAGCCAGCCCGCCGGCGAACCGATGATCGCGCCATCGCGGCGGCTGATGGCGGGGCTCATCCTTGCGCTCAGCAACTTCATGGTCGTGCTCGACCTGACGATCGCCAATGTGTCGGTGCCGCACATCGCGGGCAATCTCGGCATCTCGCCCGATCAGGGGACGTGGATCATCACATCCTATGCGGTGGCGGAGGCGATCTGCGTGCCGCTGACCGGATGGCTGGCGCAGCGTTTCGGCACGGTGCGGCTGTTCGTCATGAGCATGTTCGGTTTCGGCTTGTTCTCCCTGCTGTGCGGCCTGTCGATGACGCTGGGCATGCTCGTCGCGTGCCGCATCGGCCAGGGACTGTGCGGCGGCCCGCTGATGCCGATGTCGCAGACGCTGATGCTGCGCGTCTTTCCCCCGCACCAGCGCGGCCGCGCGATGGCGCTCTGGGCGATGACGACGATGCTCGGCCCGGCATTCGGCCCGATCATCGGCGGCTGGATCAGCGACAATTGGAGCTGGCACTGGATCTTCTTCATCAACATCCCCGTCGCCATCCTCTGCACGCTGGCCGCCGCCGCGCTGCTGAATCCGGTGGAGACGCCACGCGTGAAGGTGCCGATCGACCGGATCGGGCTGGCACTGCTGATCTTCTGGATCGGATGCCTCCAGATCATGCTCGACATCGGCCGCGATCACGACTGGTTCGCCGATCCCACGATCGTCATCCTCGCGGTGCTGGCGGCGATCGGCTTTGTCGCATTTATCATCTGGGAACTGACCGAGGAACATCCGATCGTCGATCTGCGGATCTTCCGCCATCGCGGCTTCAGTTTCGGCGTCGCCACCTTCTCGCTCTGCTTCGGCGCCTTCTTCGCCAGTATCGTCGTGATCCCGCAATATCTGCAGATCTCGATGGGCTACACCGCGACGCTGGCGGGCGTCGCCACCGCCTTCACTGCGATGGCGGCCTTCACCGCATCGCCGATCGCGGTGCGGGTGATGGCAAAGGCCGATCCGCGACTGATGATCTCGTGCGGGGTCGCCTGGCTCGGCGTGATGTCCATCCTGCGTTCGCAATGGACCAGCGGCGCCGATTTCTACGCGATCGCCCTGCCTCAATTCCTCCAGGGCTTCGCCATGCCATTCTTCATGATCCCGCTCACGTCGGTGACGCTGAGCGCGGTGAAGCCGAGCGAGGTCGCCTCCGCCGCGGGCCTGCAGAATTTCCTGCGCACCATGTCGATCGCGATCGCCACATCGCTCACTCTCACCATCTGGGGCGACGCGCAGCGCATTGCGGGCAGCGAACTGGCGGGCAAGATCCGCCCCGAAGAGGTGCAGTCCAGCCTGGCTGCCGCCGGCTTCTCGATGGAGCAGGTTCGCGCGATGGTCGGCAATCTGGTCGACCGCGAAGCGACGACGCTGGCGGTCGATCACGTCTTCCTGGTCTGCGCCGCGGTGCTGTTCTTCGCCGCCGCGCTGGTATGGCTCTCTCCGCGCCCCAAGGGCCCGGTGGACATGTCCGCCGCGCATTGACGCGGGGCCCGGGCAATCGCCCGGAAAACCGCCATCGACCCGCTTGCCAGCCCGCGCCGAACGCGTAAGTTCGCGCGACCGGAAAAGGGAGGGTTCGAATGGACGTGACGCGGCGCGATATGCTTGGGGTGGCCTCTGCGGCGACGATGATCGCGGTGAGCGAGCCGTTGCTGGCGGCAACCAAGGCGGCGACGGCCGGCCCGCTGGCCGAAGTCGTGAAGCGGCTGAGCGCGTTCGCCACGGCGGATCTGGCGGAAAAGGGCTTTCCGGGCATGACGATCGCGCTGATCGCCCCCGGCGGCGCGCAGGCGACCTTTGCGGTCGGGCTCGCCGATCTCGACCGGCGCACCCCCACCACGCCCGACCATCTGTTCCAGATCGGATCGATCACCAAGTCGCTGACCGGCATGGCGCTGTTCGTGCTGGCACATCAGGGCAAGCTCGACCTCGACGCGCGCGTGCAGGATATCCTGCCCGATTATCCGTTGCCGGCGGAAACCATCACGATCACCAACCTGCTCGATCACAGTTCGGGCATCCCCAACCTGCTCGAGGAACCGACCCAGGTCGACATTCCCGGCGGGCGGCTGTGGACCGGTTTCAAGCCGGGATCGCGCTATTCCTATTGCAATCTCGGCTATGCGCTACTTGGCGCGATCATCGAGCGTGCGTCGGGCATGAGCTATCCCAACGCGCTGGAGGCGCTGGTGCTGCGCCCGCTCGGCATGAAGACGGCGGTGCCGGTCTTCCGCATCTCCGACCGCGCGGCCTATGCCAGCGGCCATATCCGCTTCCGCGACGATATGCCCTGGCTACCGAAGATGCGGCTCGCCCAGGCGCGCTGGTTCGATTTCTCGCACGCGGCGGGATCGGTCGCGGCCAGCGGCGCGGACATGGTGCGCTACATGCAATTCCTGCAGGGCGTCGCCAAGGGCAAGGGCGCGCCGCTCTTCTCCGACCCGCTGGCGGTGCGCTATCGCAAGCCGACGATCGCGTCCTCGCCGGCCGGCGCGCATTACGGCAACGGCCTGATCACGCTGCCGATCGACGGCCGCCCCTGTTTCCGTCACACCGGCGGCGTCCACGGCTTCAGTTCGGCCTTCACGCTCGACCAGGAAGCGGGCGTGGGCTGTTATGCCAGCGTCAATGTCGGCGGCGCAGGCGGCTATCGCCCGACCGAGATCACCGAATATGCGATGGCGCTGCTCCGCGCGGTTGCCGCCGGCCAGCCGCTGCCCGCGGCACGCACGCCAAAGGCGACGCCGCCGGTCAAGGACGCCGCCCGCCTGACGGGCGCGTGGCAGAGCGCCGACGGCACGAAGATCGCGATCGCCGCGCGCGGCGGTGCGCTGTTCGTCACCGCCGCCGGGCGTGAGGCGCCGCTGCGCGCGGGCGGAGAGAACAGCTTCGTCACCGATCACCCCGCGCTCGATCCATGGAGCTTCGTGCTGGAGGGTGAGACGCTGCGCCTGGGCGGCAAGCTGTTCGGCCGTGGCTCGGCGCCCCGGGCGCAACAGCCCAGCGCCCGCCTCGCTCCGCTGGTCGGCGTGTATTACAGCCCGAGTTCATGGGGGAACCGCCCCCGCGTGTTCGCGATCGGCGACCGGCTGTTCGTCGGCAATGCCGAACTGGTCGAGGGAACGGACGGAAGCTGGCGCTACAAGGACGAGGACATGGCCAGCGAACGCGCCTGGTTCCTGAACCCGATCGGCGGCCGGCCGCAGATATTGAGCCTGTCCGGCGCGCGCTACGGCCGGTTCCACGACCGGACGTTGTAGAGCCCAGGTTCGGCGCCGCCTTCATTTTCAACTCGTCACCCCGGCGAAAGCCGGGGTCTATTTGTGGCGTATTCGCACGTGTTTGACGCCATAGAGATTCCGGCTTTCGCCGGAATGACGTTTCATGAGCGGCAATGTTCAAGGCGATATGGTCGGGCCGCTCCTCACCGTACCAGCGGCCCGAACAGGATCGCATTGAACAGCAACTGATGAAGATGCGTCCACTGGTTGCGCAGGTTCGGATCCTCGGCGAACATGATCACGCGCCCCTTGCCGACCGCCTCCGTGATCAGGAAATCGGTGTTCGCCACGCTCTTCTGATCCTCGGGCGTCAGATATCCCGCGATCTTGAGCTTATCGCCATCGGCATAGGACAGCACCGACTTTCCGGTCTCGCCCGCCGAGAACAGCCGCGTGTTGCGCGACAGGACGTGGAAGCTGCTGGGATATCCGATCGTCAGCGGAGACTTGGCCTTGGCCTCCACACGGACGATCGCGCCCGGCGTCTGGCGGGTGACTCCCAGCGACTGGGTGCTGGTCAGCGCGCCGCCGTCCGCCGCGGCGAAGGCGGTGCCGCCCTTGACCGTGATCAGCGTGCCGCCCTGCTCCACCCATTGTCTCAGATGTTCGGTGCCTTCCTCGCGGAAATACCATTCATAGGGTTTGCCACGGATGCCGCCGCGCCCGACGCTCTGGCCGCCATCGGGCACGATGATCGTGTTGTAGCGGCGCAGGTCCGCCTCGCTGAGATCCGCGATCGTGAGCGGCGTGAAGGGCAGCCGGTACATCTCGTCGAAGAAGAAGTGGAAGCTGCCCCAGGCGGTGGTGTCGGTGCCGTCGCGCGTCAGCACCGCAACCGCGGGCTTGCCGACAGGTTGCAGCACGCCCGACCCCAGATCCGATCCCTGGCTGGAATGGCCGGTGGCCAGCGCCTGCATCTGAACCGGCACGTCCTTGACGATCGCGGCGACGCGGTCGTGGATCGACGCGTCATTCTCGTCCACCGGTGCGACGAACGCCGCGCCATAGCTGGTCCCGCCGATGGTGAACGGACCGGGATGGACATAGAGGTTCGCGCCCTCATCGGCCAGCCGATAGGCTGCGGCCGCGTCGAGCGCGCCGCGATAGGGCCAGACATAAGCAAGCCCCGCCTTCCCCCCGCTCACCGATCCGGACAGCGCGAGCGGCTGGGTGACCGCCTCGCTCGCGACCTTGGGCGCCGCGTCCATCCAGTAACCATCGATGCCGTATTGATAGGGCAGCGCCCAGACCGAGATGTCGTAAAAGACCGGGATCGAGTGATGCGGCTCCTTTTCGAGCAGCGCATTGGCCAGGCGGCTGCGCGGCTGGGTCAGTGAGACGAGATAGGTGCCGGCCGGAAAATCCTGCTTCCCCGCCTGGCCCGAATAATAGCCGCTGGCGCGCCCGACCGAGAAGGACTGGGTCGCCTTCCTCACTTCCACGCCATGCGCGAGCAGGCTGTCGATGAACTGCGACATCTTGTTGGGGTCGGCATTGGGCGGAAAGGCATAGGCCTTTTGCGCGACGCCGGGCACGCCGTTCATCGACGAGCGGAAGAATTCGTGGAAGTCGCGATGAAGCTCGCGGCGGTTGCCCGCGGTGGTGTCCAGATACGACATCATGCCGGTCACGTGATGCTGCACGCGATCGCGCAAGGTCAGCAGCGATCCGTTGGCGCGTTCGATCACCAGCCCGCCGCTGCCCGCCGCCTGTTCGAACAGCACGCCGATCATGCCGTGATACTGGGTGTAGAGCGTGTGCATGCCAAGGAAAGGCGAACCGAATGAGTCGCCGGAATAATAGCGCCAGCCGCGATCGTCGAACTGCTTGCGCATGTCCTGCGCGTAGATCTCCCACCATTTCTTGAGCGTGCCGTTGGGCAGGTTGGTGTTGTAGGGTTCGGGATAGGGTGGGAAGAAGAAAGTCGAATTCTCGCCCATCTCGTGGATGTCGAGCGCGAGTTCGGGCCGCCAGTTGCGGATCAGTTCCACCTTGGCGCGTCCCTCGCGCATCTTGAGCGGGACCATGTCGCGATTGGGGTCGAGCTGATAATGGTTCGAGTCATTGCCGACGCCCCAGGGCTCGTTGTGCTCCGCTGCATTGGGATCGGATTTGGGCAGCTGGCTCTGCACCGTCTTGTACCACGCGACATAGCGTTCGCGCGGAGACGGATTCTCGACCGGGATGATATAGGTCAGCACATTGTCCAGGATGCGCTGCGTGCGCGCGTCTGTGCCGGCCAGAAGCTGATAGGCGACGATCTGCATCGCCTCCACCGACGATGCCTCGCTGGTGTCGATCGTCGAGATCATCACCGATGCCGGCGTATTCTCGACGATGCCGGGCAGTTCGCCCGCGCCCAGCGTGCGCGGATCGGTCAGCTTGCCGAGATTGCCGACATGCGTGTCGAGCGCCGCGAGATTCTTCGGGCTGCTGATGACGAGCATGTAGAGCTTCTTGCCCTCATAATCCTCGCCATAGGTGACCAGCTTCGCGCGGTCCGATGTCTCCGCCCAGCGATGCAGCAATTTCTCGGTCTCGTAGAAGCTGGTGAACTGAGCGGGCGGCGTGAAGCCGAGCACCTCCTTCACCGTCGGGACCTTCGCGTCATAGGTGCTGCCCGGCACCCAATCCTCCTGCGCGGTCGCGGCGCCCGGCGCCATCAGCAGCAGTCCGATCGAGCCCGCGGCGGACAGGCCCGAGAAAAGCTTGGAAAGACGCATGCTCAATCCCCCTTCGAAGCGAAAGCGAGCCGGGACGGCCAGATCGTTTAAGCCTAAACATATTCACTTACATATGAATGTCTAGAGGAGATTGCCCGGCATCGACTCGGTGTGCGCCATCTCCGGATGTCGAACAGGCAGCGCCCCTGCCCGGGCGCTTCGCCGGACCGCGTTTTTGCATTTCGGAGCCGTCCCGTCGGCGTCGAATCGCGCCTGTCGGGGAACGAAAGATCGCCCTCGTCGGGGCACTTGCGATGGTAAACGACAGAATGTGTGACCTTCTTGACACACATCCGCTCAAAAAATGGCGGAAATCCTTAAAAATGCGTTTTAATTCATGGCGTTACAAACCAATATCCACGAAGCTACGAATGATCTAAGAAAGAAAATCGAATCCCGATCAGGACAAAACGTCGCAATCGGGATCGTGAAACGGCGTAATCACAAAGAGGGGGCTTTTAAGATGCGCACCGCTATTTCCACGTTCAAACCATTCCTTGCCCGCACGGCCAGCGTTGCCGTGCTGACGACGGCGCTGATGGCCGGCACCGCCGCTTTCGCGCAGACCACGCCCGAAAACACGGAAGACGATACGCCGACGAACGAGATCGTCGTCACCGGTTCGCGCATCGAGCGCGCGGGCTTCGACGCGCCGACCCCGACCACGGTGATCGGCGATGTCGAACTGCGCCAGGGCCAGCGCCCGAACCTTCAGCAGGTGCTGAACGATTCGCCGCAGTTCCGCCCGACCACGACGCCGCAGGTGTCGGTCGGCAACACGTCCAGCGGCAGCGCGCCGGTCGATCTTCGCGGTCTCGGCGCAGGACGCACGCTGACCCTGATCAACGGCCGCCGCTTCGTCGGCAACAACAACCTGAACTATCTGCCGATCGGCCTGGTCGATCGCATCGAGGTCGTCACGGGCGGCGCATCGGCCGCCTATGGCTCGGACGCGATCGCGGGCGTCGTCAACCTGATCCTCAAGGATCAGGTGAAGGGCGTCACCATCGGCGCGCAGAGCGGCATCTCGTCGCGTGGCGATGGCCACCGCTATGGCGGCGACATCACTGCCGGCACCTCCTTCGCCGACGGCCGCGGCCAGATCATGTTCAGCGGCGAATATGTGAACGACCGGTCGATCAAGGACCGCAACTCGCGCGCACAGCTGGGCAGCGCGGGCATCGTCCGTCTGAACCCGACCAGCACCACCGATCTTCGCCAGGTGCTGGTGCGCGACGTGAACTACGGCAACCAGGTCTCCGCGGGCCTGATCACCAGCGGCGTGCTCGCCGGCCAGATGTTCAACGAGGATGGCTCGCTGCGCACCTATGGCCGCGGCACCTCGCTCGCCGCCAATCCGGCGACGACGCCGTTCCCGGCCCAGGTGATCGGCGGCGCCGACGCGGTCGGCCTGTACGACGCGATCGTCGTGACCACCCCGCTGGAGCGGATCAGCACCTTCGGCCGCGCCAGCTATGATTTCGGCGGCGTGCTGCTGTGGGCGGACGTGGCCTATGGCCGGTCGAAATCGCAATATGATTTCATTCCGAACATCGGCCAGCCGACCAGCTACACCATCCAGGCGACCAATCCGTTCCTGAACGCCACCGCCCGCGCCGCGCTCGCCGCGGCCGGCCAGACCAGCTTCACGCTGGGCAAGTTCCTCGACGGCCAGTTCATGCTCAACTATTCGGGCACGCGCACGCAGAAGGAAGGCGCGATCGGCGTCGACATCGACCTGGGCGGAAGCTGGAAGGCGCGCGCGCACTACAGCCATGGCGAAGTCGAGTGGAGACAGCGCGTCGGCAACTCGATCATCACGGCGAAGTTCAACAACGCGATCAACGCGGTGTCGGTCGGCGGTCAGGCCGTCTGCGCCATCAACGCCGATGCGATCACGACCAATGACGACGCGGCCTGCCGTCCGCTGAACCTGTTCGGCCGTTACGGCGCCTCGCCCGAAGCGCTCGCCTATGTCATGGGCGAGCAGCAGGCGAACACCGTCAACAAGCTCGACGCTGCCGCCGCGGAGATCCAGGGCGACCTGTTCTCGCTGTGGTCCGCGCCGATCACCGTCGTGTTCGGTGTGGAAGCCCGCTTCGAAGAGCAGATCGCGACCAACGGCACGCTCGACCGCGTGCCCGGCACCTTCGGCGGCGTCCAGCTCTATGGCGCTCCGATCAGCGGCGGCTTCAACGTGAAGGAAGGCTTCGGCGAAATCGCGCTGCCCGTGTTCGACTTCGAAGGCACCGCCAAGCTCGATCTGAACGGCGCGGCGCGCTATTCGGATTACAGCCGCAGCGGCGGCATCTGGTCTTGGAAGGGCGGCGGCACGCTCGAACTGTTCGACTCGCTGCTCCTGCGCGCGACACGGTCTCGCGACATCCGCGCACCAACGATCGGCGAACTGTTCACGGTGCAGAGCATCGGCGTCGGCCCGCTGGTCGACCAGGACTCCGCAGGCCGTGCTGCAGCCAATGCGGCCTATAACTCGAACCCGCAGGCGGTTCGGACGCTGGCCGGCGGCAATATCAACCTGGTGCCGGAAATCAGCCACACCACGACGCTGGGCGCGACCTTCTCTCCGAAGTTCCTGCGCGGCTTCAACCTGTCGGTCGACTATTACGACGTCAGCATCAACGGCGCGATCACGACGCTGTCGGGTTCCAACCTGACCCTCGCCTGCCGTAACGGCAGCACCGCGGCCTGCGCCAACATCACCCGCGATGCGACCGGTACCGTGACCGAAGTGCGTTCGAACTCGCAGAACATCGCGAAGTTCGAGACCACCGGGTTCGATATCGAAGCTTCGTATGTGACGTCGCTGTCCACGATCAGCGCATCCCTTCCGGGCACGCTGCGTATTCGCGCGCTGGCGACCCACGTGAAGAAGTTCGTCTTCGACACCGGCGTTTCGCGCGTCGACAGCGCCGGCGATGTCGGCGTAGGCACCGGCAACGCCATTCCGAAATGGCGCGGCCTGCTGAGCCTTGCCTATCAGGGTGAGACGATCGGCCTGGACGCCCGCGTCCGTTACGTCGATGGCGGCAAGTTCAACCACCTGCTCGACCAGGCCTTCGTCCAGGCGGCCAACCCCGCGTCGACCGCCTATCTGGTCAACAACGACATCGGATCGCGGACCTATCTCGACCTGGGCATCCAGTTCAAGGTCAACGATCAGTTCACGCTTTCGGGCAATGTGAACAACGTGTTCGACGTGGCGCCGCCGCTCAGCCCGGTCGGCCCCGCCTATCACGACGTGATCGGCCGCTACTTCACCGCGAGTGCGCGCGTGAAGTTCTGATCCGGACATAACCACGATCTTCGGAGGCGATCCGGCTCGAACGAGCCGGGTCGCCTTCTTTTTTGCCCTTATGATCCCGGCCGGTACGCCGCCGCCGCAGAGCGTGCGCATGTCGACTCGGCGAACGGTCTTCGCATCCCGGCCCGGACAGGCCTGCCGACCGGAATCTCCGCAATCGAACTTTATCGTTCAAGTTCAGTACCTTGATCCATCACGCTCAAGTCACAGCATGCCACTTGGCATTCTCTACTCTTGTGATAATGTTTCATCAGGTTCCGCTGCGTGAAGGATACCGTCGATGCCGAACGTTCAGACCGTCCGTCGCCTCTCCCTCCTCCCTCTGCTCACCGTGCCGCTCTGGCTCGCCGCCTGCGACAAGGCGTCCGCCCCCCGCTCGGCCGAACATAGCGAATATGCCGCCGAGGACGCGACAACGGCCCGCCCCGACATGATGGTGACCGCGGATGCGGAGGAAGCGCCGCGCGTCACCTCGAGCAAGAGCGAATGGAGCGTGGCCGGGCTGGTCAAGGGCAGCACCGAAACCTCGACCACCGAACCCGTTGCCCCGGCTGCTGTCGCCCCGCCGCCGATCGTCGAGGCGCGTCGCCCCCCGCCCCCGCAATCCGGGCTGTTGACCGCGGGCGATCATGACGACCTGCTCAATCCCGAACTCTATGCCGATTATGCCGAGCGTTTCCTGCAGGACGCGGGCAAGCGCGACCTGCCCTTTGTCGACACGCGCTCGCGCGTCGCGGTGAAGGTGGTCGATGCCGGCGGCCGCCCCGTGCCCTTCGCGCGCGTCGACGTGCAGCGCCGCGGCACGCCGCTGCGCCTGGTTGCCGCAGCCGACGGCACTGCATCCTTCTATCCCGCCTTCGACCGCGTGCCTGCGCAGACGACGGTGAAGGTCAGCTCGCAGGCGGGCGACGCCAGCCGGACGCTGAACCTGAGCCAGAGCGGATCGCGCCGCGTCGCCATCGCGCTGCCCGGCACGGCGCAGGCGGTCTCCGCGATGGACCTGGCGCTGGTGATCGATACCACCGGCAGTATGGGCGACGAGATGGCGTTCCTCCAGGCCGAGCTCGACTCCATCGTCGCACGGCTGCGGCGCGAAGCCGGCAATCTCGATCTGCGCATCTCGGTGATCGTCTATCGCGACGAGGGTGACGACTATGTCGTGCGCGCCACGCCGCTGACCGCCGATATCCGTTCGGTCCGCGCCACGCTGGCGCAGCAGGAAGCAGGCGGCGGCGGAGATATGCCGGAGGCCGTGGCGCAGGCGATGGCCGCGGCGGAACGGATGCAGTGGCGGCCGGGAGCGGGCAAGGCGATCCTGCTGGTCGCCGACGCGCCGCCGCACGAACAGGATTTCGCTCCCACCCTCGCCTCCACCGAACGGCTGCGCTCACGCGGCGTGCAGATCGTCCCCGTCGCCGCGAGCGGCGTGGAGGACAGCGCCGAATATGTGATGCGGACAATGGCCGCGCTCACCCAGGGCCGCTACATCTTCCTCACCGACGACAGCGGCATCGGCAACCCGCACGCCGAACCCAATCTCGCCTGCTACGCGGTCACCCGGCTCGACCAGCTCATCGGCCGCGTACTCGCCGGCATCGCCGAAGGCCGCCGCATCGAGCCCGCCCAGGGCGAAGTGATCCGCATGGTCGGCAATTACGACCGCGGACGATGCCTGGGCACGGGGGTGACGCCGCGGCAGGGTTGATGCACGTCGTAACCTGCGCGATGATCGAGTGATGGAAACCGGCTTCCTGGCATTTGCGGAAACCACGATCCGATATGTGGACGAACGGTTCGGGCGGCCGGCGGCCTGGCTGGTCGCGATAATCGTGACGATCTTCGTTCCGATCGGGCTTGTCATCGCGGCCTTGATACTGTTTTCCTGATGGCCCAGCCTGGAAAATCCGGCCTCTATTTGCGCATCCGTCGCTTCGTCGATCGCGACCTGAGCGAGTCAGCGCGCCCCTTAACGCTTGGGGTCGGCATCTTGCCTATCCTCGCAATAGGAGCGCCAGCATCGGCTTTAGGTGAACCGATGAAAACCGTTGGCTGGGCGATCGCACTGCCCCTTGCGATCGCCTGGACCGGCTTCGCCGTATGGCGGCTGGCGCGGCTCACCAAGACCGATGCACTAAAGGGCGATCGAGCCTATGATCGCGAGGGCAAATTCATGCTGCCTTTCGAATATCACGACACAGAAAGCGCGACGCGCGCACGGCAGAGAAGGCGATCGAAACGCCTTGAGATGCGGCGACTGCCCCCTGAAGAATCCCGAACCGACTTGTGATCGGCACAGTCGAGCAAGATGCTTGCGAACTGCTCCGAGCCTTCGCGCGAACTATAGCCGGCTCGGCGAATAAACCGGACTGATGGGTTCACGCGGAGCCGCAAAGACGCGGAGGACTAAGAGCTCTGCCAAGCACGGCGTCCCTCCACCTCGGGCTCTCGCGGAAGCTCGCGCTCCATCCGCAGCAATTCCGATGCATCCGGATGCAATTCCGGCTATGATTCGCGCCGGGTGATGCGCGACCGGAAAAAGGTTCGCTGCCCGCAATGGGGGAGAGGATCATGGCACAGGACACGCGCCTGCCGGTCAAGACGCGCGAGATGCACAGCCATCATTTCGATTCGACGATCTGGAACGATTTCCGTTTCCGCAGCGACGACATCGTCATCTCGACCTACGCGAAATCGGGCACCACCTGGGTCCAGCAGATGATCGGCCAGATGCGCTATGGCGGCGATCCGGAGCTTGCCGTGGCGGAATTGTCGCCCTGGCTCGATCTGCGCGTGCCGCCCAAGGAAGTGAAGCTGCCGATCGTCGAGGCGCTGCAGGATCGGCGCTTCATGAAGACGCATCTGCCCGTCGACG
>Ga0209902_101101_pt1 | contig 16356 bp, 13 predicted proteins | sample FECB27metaG_FD_188304 | JGI IMG/M metagenome (GOLD analysis project Ga0209902, IMG submission 188304) | Cyanobacterial communities from the Joint Genome Institute, California, USA - FECB-27 (SPAdes) (version 2) | ecosystem: Environmental > Aquatic > Thermal springs > Hot (42-90C) > Microbial mats...
CGGTCGCCGTGTCGACCTCCTTGGCGAACTGCGCGATGTTCTCGGTGTGGAAGTTGTTGGACGGATAGGCGGTGGGCAGGTCCCACTTGGTCTGCGCGAGCGCGGAGGCGGCCAGGCAGGAAAGCGCGACGGCGGCAAGAGACGTTCGGAACATGAAAAAAGATCCTCCAGGAAGTGGCATGGCCGGGTTGATGGAAAACGGTGCGGCGTGATCCGGGCGCAGTCCCCCGGCCTGCACATCCCGATGCAAGCCCCGTGCCAAATAGATGAACAATTTCAAACTACCGAGGCATGCCGTTCACACGAATTGTTGAACAATGCTAGTGCGCATGCCCAACAATGATGCATGCTGAAAACCCGAATACGTGCGCAAGGGATGCCGCAGCGCTTCGGCCGCGGCCCTGACATTTGCTAAGGGAAACCCCGTCCTGCCGCCGGGGGAGCCGCTTCGATACTCCAGTGGTCGTTCCCCTCGGCGCGCCCCGCGGCCGTCTCCCGCAGAAGCACAACATCCAGACCATGGCAGGCAAGAACTCGCTCCACCCGATCCCCCATCCCGCCAAGAAGCCCTTCGTGGGCAACCTGCTGTCGATCGGCTCCGACTCCCCGGTGCTGGACATGTGGAAGATCGCCCAGGAGCTCGGCGGCATCTACTGGCTGGACATGCCGGGCATGCCGGTGATCGTGGTGTCGTCGCCCGCGCTGGTCGACGAACTCTGCGAGGAGGCGCGCTTCGACAAGAGCACGCGCGGCGCGCTGCGCCGGCTGCGCGCCGCCTCGCATGGCCTGTTCACCTCCGACACCCACGAGGAGACCTGGTCGAAGCCGCACAACATCCTCTTGGCCAACTTCAGCCAGCGCGCGATGCAGGCCTACCACCCCATGATGCTGGACATCGCGGGGCAGCTCGTGACCAAGTGGGAGCGGCTGAACTTCGACGAGGAGGTCGACGTGGTGCGCGACATGACCGCGCTCACGCTCGACACCATCGGCCTGTGCGGCTTCGGCTACCGCTTCAATTCCTTCTACCGCGAGGGCTTCCATCCCTTCGTCGACGCGATGGTGCGCACGCTCGAGACGGTGCAGAACCGGCGCGGCCTGCCGCTCGAGGAGCTGATGCTCAAGAAGGAGCTGGCGCAGCAGCGCAAGGACATCCGCTACATGCACAAGATGGTGGAGGACATCATCGAGGAGCGGCGCGCGAGCGGCGCCGACATCGCGACCAAGCCCGACCTGCTGAGCTACATGATCGCGGGCGTGGACAAGAAGAGCGGCGAGCAGCTCACCGACAAGATGATCCGCGACGAGTGCATCGAATTCCTCATCGCGGGCCACGAGACCACCAGCGGCCTGCTCTCGTTCGCCATCTACTTCCTGCTGAAGAATCCCGAGGCGCTGGCCAAGGCGCAGGCCGAGGTCGACAACGTGTTCGGGCCCGACACCTCGCTCAAGCCCACCTATGCGCAGGTCAACCGGCTGCAGTACGTGATGCAGGTGCTCAAGGAGTCGCTGCGCATGTTCCCGACCGCGCCCGCGATCTCGATGCGCGCGAAGGAAGACACCCAGATCGGCGGCCAGTACACGATCAAGAAGAACAACATGGTCATCATGCATGCGCTGGCGCTGCATCGCGACCAGGGCATCTGGGGCGAGAACGCCGACCAGTTCGATCCCGACAACTTCAGCCGCGAGGCCGAGCGCGAGCGCCCGGTCAACGCCTTCAAGCCCTTCGGCAACGGCCAGCGCGCCTGCATCGGGCGCCAGTTCGCACTGCAGGAGGCGGTGCTGACCTTGGGCATGATCCTGCAGCGCTTCACCCTGGTGGACCACACCGGCTACAAGCTCAAGATCAAGGAAGCGCTGACCATCAAGCCCGAGGGCTTCCGGATCAAGGCGCTGCTGCGCGACCCCGCGACGCGCCCGCGCGGCAACATCAACGACGCGGCGGCCGCGCCGGTGCAGCCCGTGCAGCCGGCGGCGCGCAAGCCGCAGGCCGCGCGCCACGGCACCTCGCTGCTGGTGCTGCAGGGCTCCAACCTCGGCACCGCCGAGGACCTGGCGCGCCAGCTCGCCGAGGCCGGCGAGGCGCGCGGCTTCTCGACCCAGCTGGCCTCGCTCGACGACTACGCCGAGCGGCTGCCGGCCAACGGCGCGGTGGCCATCGTCTGCGCCTCGTACAACGGCGTGGCGCCCGACAACGCGGCCGAGTTCCACCGCTGGCTCGACAAGGCCGACGATGCGCTCAACGGCGTGCGCTTCAGCGTGTTCGGCTGCGGCAACACCGACTGGGCCGCCACCTACCAGGCGGTGCCGCGGCGCATCGACGAGCGGCTCGAGGCGCTGGGCGCCACGCGCGTGCATCCGCGCGGCGAGGGCGATGCGCGCGAGGACATGGACGGCGCCTTCCAGGACTGGAGCGACGCGCTGTGGCCCGAGCTGGTGAAGGCCTTCGACATCAAGACCGGCGCCGACACGCCCGCGCAGAGCGAGCCGCTCTACACGCTCGAGGAGCTGCCGCCGCCGCAGAACAACGCCATCGTCGACGCGCTGGGCGCGGTGGCGCTGCGCGTGATCGAGAACCGCGAGCTGCAGCACGCCGGCGGCGAGGCCGGCCGCTCCACGCGCCACGTCGAGCTGATGCTGCCCGAGGGGCTGGTCTACCGCGCCGGCGACCACCTGAGCGTGGTGCCGCGCAACAGCCCGAAGCAGGTCGAGCGCGCGATGGCGCGCTTCGGCTTCGACCGCACGGCCCATGTGCGGCTGCATGCGATCGCGGGCCGCAAGCCGGCGTTGCCGGTCGAGCAGGTGATCGCGGTCGACCGCCTGCTGGGCGACTACGTCGAGCTGCAGGACGTGGCCACGCGCAAGCAGATCGCCACGCTCGCGGCCTACACCGAATGCCCGTTCACCAAGCCGAAGCTGGTGGCGCTGTCGGGCAGCGACGAGGCCTCGCAGGCGGCCTACAAGGCCGAGGTGCTGCACAAGCGCAAGTCGCTGCTCGACCTGCTCGAGGAGCACCGCGCCTGCCAGGTGCCGTTCGCCGTGTTCCTCGAGATGCTGTCGCCGCTGTCGCCGCGCTACTACTCGATCTCCTCCTCGCCCACGATGACGCCCGGCAAGTGCAGCGTGACGGTGGGCGTGGTCAGCGGCCCGGCCAAGTCGGGCCTCGGCACCTTCGAGGGCGTGTGCTCCAACTTCCTGGCGCGCGCCGAGGCCGGCGACACGGTGCACGGCGTGGTGCGCGAGACCACGGCCGAGGGCTTCCGCCTGCCCGAGGACGCGCAGCGCCCGCTGATCATGATCGGCCCGGGCACAGGGCTGGCGCCGTTCCGCGGCTTCCTGCAGGAGCGCGCGGCGCAGGCCGAGATCGGCACCGCGCTCGGCGAGGCGCTGCTGTTCTTCGGCTGCCGCCATCCCGAGCAGGACTTCATCTACGCCGAGGAGCTGAAGGCCTGGTCGCACCGCGGCCTGATGAAGCTGCACACCGCCTTCTCGCGCGCGGGCGAGCGCAAGGTCTACGTGCAGGACCTGATCCGCGAACAGGCGGCGCAGGTGTGGGCGCTGCTCGAGGCCGGCGCCGTGGTCTACGTCTGCGGCGACGGTTCGCGCATGGAGCCCGATGTGCGGCGCGCGCTGTCCGACATCGCGCGCGAGCACGGCCAGGACAGCGCCGCCTGGATGGACCGGATGATCGCGGACCAGCGCTACGTGCTCGACGTCTGGGCCGGCAGCTGAGGCGCCCCTCGCCGCGCGAAAAAAGTTGGAGCAATTGGACTAACTTTCCGCCGGTTCTGGTTTTTCACGCCTAGACCCTCCCGCCGAAGATCGGCCTCTCGCGAGATCCACGGGATCCGCGATCCGATCAACAACCGGGAGGCATGGCGAATGCTCAGGGCAGACGAACCGCTGCGCGCGGCGGTGGTGGACGGCGATGCCGTCCGGGGTGCGGCGCTCGCGCAGCGCATGGCGCGGCGCGGCTACGGCGCGATGCCGTTCCACGGCGCCACCGGCCTGCTCAAGGCGTTGCAGGGCGGCTGGCGCTTCGACCTGCTGCTGCTCCATCCCGAGCACGAAACCGCCTGGGCCGATCTCTCGGCCGCCTGCCGGCTGCAGCGCATGCCGGTGCTGCTGCTCGCGGAAGATTCGGCTTGGCGCACGCCGCCCGCGGTCGAGGCCCTGTGCCATGGCCACGGCCTGGTCGACTTCGCGCCGCTGCCGCTGGCCGACCACGAACTCGAATGGCGCCTGCGTGCGCTGCTGTCGCGCTCGCGCACGCCGGCGCGGCCGAGCACCGGGGCGCAGGAGCTGGTCTGCGGCGATTACCGCTTTCTCGAGGACGAACGGCTGGTGCTGCGGCGCGGGCGCGAGGTGCGCCTCGATCCGCGCGAGTTCGACCTGGCGCTGATGCTGTTCCGCCACCTCGGCCAGCTGCTGACGCGCGAGTTCCTCTGGATCGCGCTGTGGAAGCGGCCGCCGCACGAGGGCGCCCGCGCGCTCAACATCGCCGCGGCCAGCGTGCGCAAGAAGCTGGCGCTGCAGGAGGATGGCGGGCTGGTGCTGCGCGCCGCCTACGGGCGCGGCTACATGCTGCAGGAAGTGCGCTCGCAGGCGGAGTTCGCCTGCGAGCCGGCCGGCTACGCCGAGGCCTGAAGGCCCCGGCGGCGCACTTCAGTTCCGACGATCGGGATCGGGATAGACCAGCGGCCCCAGCAGGCCGCGGTTGAAGGGCTTCCAGCCGCCCTCGGGCTGCGACAGCCGGTCGGCCAGCGCATAGAGCACCGCTGGGTGCGCGCCCAGGCCCAGGTGGCTCGCGATGACCTCGATGTTCTCGGACTTCGGTCCGGTCTTCTCGATGCTGCAACGCCAGGCCACGACGCCGTCGGTGCGGCTGAAGATCGAGGTGGTGGGCACCGAGGGCGTGGGCTGCACGAACTTCATGCGGCGCGGGTCGTGCGAGCTCTGGCCGCTCACGCCTTCGTAGACGCGCCAGGCATTGGTGGCACGCGGGCTGCCCGAGAACGGGCTGCCGAGCGTGACCACGCTGCGCACCACACCGGGATGGGCCGACGCCAGCAGCCGCGCATACACGCCGCCCAGGCTCCAGCCGACCAGGCTGACCTTCTGACCGCTGTCGTCGTGCAGCTTGTGCAGCAGCTCGACCATGCCGTCCTCCACGCCTTCGCGCGGACCGAAATTGCGGCCCAGGCCCCAGCCGTGCGCGTCGTAGCCGCGGCTCGCGAGGTAGCGGCGCAGCACCAGCGTGGAGGCATCGCCGGCCACCAGGCCCGGCAGCACCAGCACCGGATGACCGTCGCCGCGCGACGTGAGCTGCAGCAGCGGCCACATGGCGAGGCCCGCGCCGGTTTCCCAGAGCGCGCGGCCTTCGGCCAGCAGCAGCAGGCGCGAAGGCGGCGAGATGTGTTCACGGGTGGCGGTGGTCATGAGCGGGTCCTTTCTTGCGTGTCTCTGCGCTTCTGTGGGTTCTTCGTTGCCAGTCTGGGGTTCCGCCGCGCGGCCCCCCGTCGGACGGTGTCGTCTGTTATCCGAGGTATTTCGCCCTCAGGTAATCGAGGTAAGCCCTCGATTCGCCCGAAACATAAGGAGAAACCAGGGTCAGCGTGTAAAAAGCCGCCAATCCCGGATCGGCCTGCGCCAGCGCGTCGCGGCCCGGCACCAGCCGTTCGAACGACAGCCAGCAGGTGGTGGTGAACACCATCTGCAGCGCCAGGATGCGCGCCTGCTCGGCGCTCGTTTCGATCACGCCCGAGGCCACCAGCCCTTCGCACAGCGACTGGGCCGCCAGCAGGTTCTGCGCGGTCAGGGCCTGCGCGCGCTGGCCCAGCACCGGGTACTCGCTCGCGAGGAAGGCCATGTCGCGGTAGATGAAGCGGTACTCGTTGATCGCCTCGAAGCGCAGGTGCAACGCGAGCCACAGGTCGTCGATGGCCGCGATGCCGGCCGAGGAGCCGTTGAGCGATTCGAGCCGCTGCTCGAAGCGCCGGAACAGCCACTCCACGATCAGCTGCTTGGCCTTGAAGTGGTAGTGCAGGTTGCCCGGGCTCATGCCGAGCTCGGCCGCGATCTTGTGGGTGGACACCGCCGCGAGCCCCTGCGCGTTGAACAGCGCGAGGCTGGTCAGCAGGATGCGGTCGCGCGTGGTGTTGGAGCCGGCCACTGGCGGTTCTGCGGGTCGTGCGGGGATCGATCAGCGCTTGCCGCCGCGCGCGGCCTGCTCGAGGCGGTCGAGCCGCTCGGCGAGCGCCGCGATCTGCGACTGCAGCGCCTGCACCTCCTCGGCCGTGGGCATGCCCAGGCGCTGCAGCGCGGTGGCCACGCGCTGGTCGAACACGTCCTCGAACTTGCGGATGCCGAAGCTGTCGAGGCCCGGGAAGCCGCGCGTCAGCACGGCCTTGGCGCCGCTCGCTTCCTCGCCGCCCTTGCCGCCGATGCCCAGCAGGCCTTCGATCACGTTGGTGACGCTGGCCTGCCGCTTGGCGACGTCGTTGCGCACGGTGTCGAGCGCCTTGAGGCCGGCGCGCAGCAGGCCTTCGCCCGAGGACGCGGGCTTGGTGCCAGTGCCTACCTTGGCCTTGGCGGCGCTGCGCTTGCGCGGCGCCGCGGCCTTCTTCGCTGCGGTCCTGGCGCCGGCGGTCTTCTTCGCGGGCGTCGCCTTCTTCTTCAGTTCTGCGGGTTCATCGCGGCGGGTCGCCATGCATCACTCCAGGGGAACTCGGTACCTCGGAAGGTACCGCAAAAGAAAAAGGCGCCCGAAGGCGCCTGCGGAACTCAGGCCGCCTTGCGGGCGGCAGCGCGGCGAACCGGCTTCTTGACCGCGGCGGCCTTGGCCTTCACGGTGCGCACGGGCTTGGCTTCCTCGCTGCCCGCGACGCGGACTTCGATCTGCCTGGCGCCGGCGGCGATGCGGTCGGCGATCTGCACCGACACGGTCGCGAAGGGCTGGTTCACGGCCGACAGCGCGTTGATCACCGAGGTGGCGACCGGCGACTCGACCTGGGCCACGCGGTTGGCAACCGATTCGATGCCGCTGGTGGTGCCGGTGGCGACACGGTCCATCACCGAGACGATGCGGCCGGTGTCGATCTCGAGGCGGTTGGCCAGGAAGCCGTTGACCTTGGCTTGCGCGTCGATCAGGTTGGCCTTGATCTTGTCGTTCACCAGCGGCAGCTCGCGCTGGCCGAGGAAGTCGCTGTAGCGCGAGGCGGCGCCGTCGAGCAGACGCTGCACGCCGGTGCGGTAGGCACCGACCAGGGTCTTGCCGGCGTCGTTGTACTGGCCGATGACGTGGACGGCGGCGGAAGCGATGGAGGTTTGCGAGGTGGACATGGGTTGTTCCTGGAAGTTGATCGGTCGCGGGATTCGCGATGGGGTGATCTTCTTCCCAAGGGCCTAGGCCTGGAAAACTAGAAGCGTCGGAAAACTAGTCCAACTGCCCCAATTTTCCGGACCCGGGCGGTCCTCAAGCGGCGGCGGCCGCGGCGCGTGGCGCGCTCTTGCGCGCGGGGGCCTTGCGGGCGGGGGTCTTGGCGGCGGGCTTCGGGGCGGCCTTGGCGGGGGTCTTGGTGGCCGCCTTGGTTGCAGTCTTGGCCGCCACCTTCTTCGCTGGCGCCTTCGTGGCCGCCGGCACCGGCGTCTTCTTCGCCGCGGCCTTGCGCGCCGGGGCCTTCTTCGCGGCAGCCTTGGCCGCGGGCTCCGCATCGGCGGGCGCCTCGACGACGGCCGCGGGCTTCGGCGCCGGTGCACCGGCCACCGACGGATGCTTCTGCGTCAGCTCCATCAGCAGCTTGTGCTCGGCCAGCAGGTAGTCGCCGATCTCGGTGATGTCGGGCACGGCACGGCGGCAGGCGATCAGGCCGTAGTCCATGCGGCCGTTGTAGCTCTGCACCGTGACGTTGAGCGCGGTGCCGTGGCTCGCGATCGACACCGGGTAGTAGCAGGTGACCAGCGCGCCCGCGAAGTACATCGGGAACGGCGCGCCCGCCACGTTGGAGATCGCCACGTTGGCGGCCGGCGGCAGCATGTTGACCAGGCCCGAGCGGCCCACCATCGAGGCGATGCCCGACACCAGCCAGGGCGCGGCGAAGGTCGGGAAGTCGTCGAGGATCACGGCCTTGAAGCGGTTCATGGTCGACTTCGAGGAGGTCGACGAGGCGTTGATGGCCTTGAGCCGCTGCAGTGGATCGGTGATGTCGGTGGCCAGGCTCACGAGGATCATGCTGGCCTGGTTGTTGGCCGTGTCGTCGCCGGCCTCGCGCAGGCTCACGGGCACGCCCGCCACCAGCGGCTTGGCCGGCAGCTCGTTGTTGTCGGCCAGGTAGTGGCGCAGCGCGCCGGCCACGGTGGCCATCACCACGTCGTTGAGCGACACGCCGAAGTGCTTGGCGATGTACTTGGTCTCGGCCAGCGAGATGGTGCGGCCCGCGAAGGTGCGCTGGTTGGTGATCGAGACGTTGAGCGAGGTGCGCGGCGCGAACAGGTTGAACTTCTTCGGCGCCGTGGTCGTGAGCTTCTCGGCCGCCTTCTCGTCGGGCTTGGCCAGCCCGCTGATGGCACGCACGATGGCCGGCGCCATCTTGAACAGCTTGACGTACTGCTGCGCCGTGTTGCGCAGCGCGGCGCTCGCGAGCTCGGCCATGCCGAGCTGGTAGCCGCTGTTGCGCGGGCGCGAGCGCGGCGGCTTCACCACGCGGCCCGTGGCCTCGAGGTCGAAGATGGCCTTGCCCACTTCCACGCCGGCCTGGCCGTCGATGCCCGCGTGGTGCACCTTGGTGTAGAGCGCGACCTGGCCGCTCTTGAGGCCGTCGATGATGTAGAACTCCCACATCGGCCGGCTGCGGTCGATCAGCGAGGAGTGCAGCCGCGCGACGTACTGCTGCAGCTGGCGGTTGGTGCCGGGCCGCGGCAGCGAGATGTGGCGCACGTGGTAGTCGAGGTCGATGTCGTCGTCCTCCACCCACACCGGGTTGGTCATGTCGAAGGGCATCAGCGCGAGCTTGCGCGTAAACACGTCGGCCAGGTGGATGCGGCTGGCCATGAACTGCTTGGCATCCTCGTAGAAGTCCCCCTTGTAGCCCTTGGGCAGGTCGAGCACGTTGAGCGAGCCCACGTGCATCGGCATCTCCGGTGTTTCCAGATGCAGGAAGGTGGCATCGAGACCGCTCAGGTGTTTCATGTGTTGTGTCTCCTAGATCGGGGAATGCCGTCGCATTCGGCTTCGGCAGGATACCGTGCGGCCGCTGCGCCGGGGGGCCGCGCCCTTCAGTGTTTCCACCGGGGAGCGCACCCGGGTTTGCACCGAGCGATGTTCTGGGAGCGGCCGCGGGTAATGCGAAAGTCCATGGATCGATGTGCGTCACGGTGCGTTCGTACACTGTGTCCATGACCTCTTCCCCCCGCCCACAAGCGCAAGACCAAGACCCCTTCCTCTGGCTCGAGGACATCGACGGCACGCAGTCCCTCGACTGGGCCAAGGCCCGCAACGCCGAGACGGTGCAGCGCCACGCGCAGTCGGCGCGCTTCAGGCAGATCGAGCAAGGACTGCTCGAGGTGCTCGACTCCGACGACCGCATCCCGATGGTCTACAAGGCCGGCGAGCTGTTCTACAACTTCTGGCGCGACAAGGCCCATCCCAAGGGCCTGTGGCGGCGCACCACGCTCGCCGAATACCGCAAGCCGCAGCCGGCCTGGGAGACGGTGCTCGACCTCGACGCGCTGGCCGCGGCCGAAGGCGAGAACTGGGTCTGGCACGGTGCCGACTGGCTCTACCCCGGCTATGGCCGCTGCCTGGTCTCGCTCTCGCGCGGCGGCGCCGATGCCGATGTGGTGCGCGAGTTCGACCCGGTGCGCAAGGCCTTCGTCGAGGGTGGCTTCGCGCTGCCCGAGGCCAAGAACACGGTGGCCTGGAAGGACATCGACCACCTCTACGTGGCGACCGACTTCGGCCCGGGCTCGATGACCACCTCGAGCTATCCGCGCATCGTGAAGGAGTGGAAGCGCGGCACGCCGCTGGCCGAGGCCGTCACGGTCTACGAGGCCGACACCGAGGACCTCTCGGCCTCGGGCTGGCGTGATGCCACGCCGGGCTTCGAGCGCGACTTCGTCTCGCGCGCCATTGACTTCTACGACAGCGAGACCTGGGTGCGCGCGGCCGACGGCACGCTCGCCAAGATCGAGGTGCCCGACGATGCGGTGACCGACATCACGCGCGAATGGCTGCTGATCGAGCCGCGCAGCGACTGGGAGGTGGGCGGCGCGAGCTACAAGGCCGGCTCGCTGCTGGCCGCGAACTTCGACGACTACATGGCCGGCGCGCGCGAACTCACGCTGTTGTTCGAGCCCACCGACACCAGCGCGCTCGACAGCCATTCATGGACGCGCCATCACCTGATCGTGAACGCGATGCACGACGTGGTGAACCGCATCGAGGTGCTCACGCCGCCGGCCGACGGCAAGGGCCCGTGGCAACGCGAGAGCCTGGGCGGCGCGCCCGCGCTGTCGACCATCGCGGCCGGCGCCATCGACGAGGACGAGAGCGACGACTACTTCCTCACCGTGAGCGGCTTCCTGCAGCCGACCACGCTCTACATCGGCACCCTGGGCCAGGGCGAGGCCGAGCCGCTCAAGCACAGCCCGGGCTTCTTCGACGCCTCGCGCTACACGGTCAGCCAGCACTTCGCGCGCTCGCAAGACGGCACGCGCGTGCCCTACTTCGAGATCGCGCCCAGGGACCTGGTGGCCAACGGCCGCAACCCGACCCTGCAGTACGCCTACGGCGGCTTCGAGATCTCGCTCACGCCGAGCTACAGCGGCGGCATCGGCCGCGCCTGGCTCGAGCAGGGCGGCGTGTACGTGGTGGCCAACATCCGCGGCGGCGGCGAATACGGCCCGCGCTGGCACCAGGCCGCGCTGCAGCAGAACCGCCTGCGCAGCAGCGAGGACTTCGCCGCGGTATCGGAAGACCTGATCGCGCGCGGCATCACCTCGCCCGCGCACCTGGGCGCCATGGGCGGCAGCAACGGCGGCCTGCTGATGGGCAACATGCTCACGCGTCATCCGGAGCTCTATGGCGCGGTCGTGAGCGAGGTGGCGCTGCTCGACATGCGCCGCTACACGCAGCTGTCGGCCGGCGCCTCGTGGATCGCCGAGTACGGCGACCCCGAAGTGCCCGAGGAGTGGGAATGGATCCGCCACTTCTCGCCCTACGAGAACGCGAAGCCCGACGCCAAGTACCCGCCCTCGCTGTTCACCACCTCGACGCGCGACGACCGCGTGGGCCCGGTGCATGCGCGCAAGATGCATGCGAAGCTGGCCGCGCAGGGCCACGACACGGCCTTCTACGAGAACCTCGAAGGCGGCCACAGCGCGGCCTCGGACAACAAGCAGTCCGCCTTCATGGACGCGCTGGGCTACGCCTACCTGTGGGACCACATCGCCTGAGCGGCGCCGCGCGTCAGCCGCTGTCGCGCGCCGCCTCGCCCAGGCCGTAGGGCCGTTCGTCGCGCCACGGGGGCAGGCGCCGCTCGCGGCGGTCCAGCCGCTCGCGCAGCTCGGCGCAGGTCATCGGCCGGCCCGTGCTGTAGCGGCCATCCCGGCAGGGATCGCTGCGCCAGCGTTCGGAGCGGCGCAACGCTTCCTCGCGGTCGAGCTGGCGCAACAACTCGCCGCAGCTCATCGCGCGGCCCTGGCTGTAGCGGCCATCGTGGCAGGGGTCGTAGACGGACGGCGGCGCGTCGAAACCCGACACCACCTCGGCCGCCGCGACCGACGCGAGCATCAGCGACAACGCCAGGACGATCGCCTCCGGCAGCAGGGTGGTCTGGACATGAAGGACATGCATGCGGTGCTCCTTGGCAGATGACCCGCGACCGCGGGCCTGACGCCAGCATCGGCCGCCAACATGGAGCCAGCATTGCGTCGCGCGGGGCGCGCGCACGCAACACTCGCGCAATCCAGCCTCCCTACAGTGCGGCACGCCGGAGCTCCGGCGCCGCCCTGAAAGGAACACGCGCGTGCGCATCCTGCTGCTGGAAGACGAACCCGAAATGGCCTCGGTGCTGCTCACCGCGCTGCACCGGCGCGGCATCCTGGTCGACCATGCCGCGACGCTGGCCGACGGCGCGCGCCATGTCGAGGCCACGCCCTACGACGCGCTGGTGCTCGACCGCCGGCTGCCCGACGGCGACGGCCTCGCGCTGGTGGCGCGGCTGCGCGCCGCCGGCGATCCCGTGCCGGTGCTGATGCTCACGGCGCGCGATGCGCTCGACGAGCGCGTGCGCGGCCTCGACGCGGGCGCCGACGACTACCTGGGCAAGCCCTTCGCGGTCGAGGAACTGCTGGCGCGGCTGCGCGCGCTGCTGCGGCGCCCGGCCGAGACCCGGCAGGAGCTGCTGCAGGTCGCGCGGCTGTGCTTCGACCTCGCGCACCGCGAAGCCAGCGTGGCGGGGCATCGCATGGAGCTGCCGCGGCGCGAACTGCTGGCGCTGGAGCTGCTGATACGCCGCGGCGGCCGCACCGTGCTGCGCGAGGCGCTGGAACGCGCGGTGTTCGGCTTCGACGTCGAGATCCAGTCGAACGCGCTGGACACCCACGTCTCGCGGCTGCGCCGGAAGCTCGCGGACACCGGCGCCGGCGTGGAGATCTGCGGCATCCGCGGCGTGGGCTACCTGCTGCGGGCCGTGCCATGAGCACAGCGACGAACGCACAGCCCTCCTCGCCCTCCTCGCTCAAGCGCCGCCTGGTCCGCCGGCTGGTGCTGCTGCAGGCGGCGATCCAGCTGCTGGTGATCGGTGCCCTGGTGGCCACGGGGCACCTGATCAACTTCAGCTCGCCCGAGAACACCGTCGAGATATTGCAGGAGGCAGTGATGCGCGAGGCCGACGGCCGCCTCGCGATGCGCGCGACGCCGCGGCTCGCCGCGCTGCGCGAGGCGCAGCCGCCGCTGTGGTTCTCGGTGCGCGACCGCCAGGGCGGCCGGCTGGTCGAGGGCCGCATCCCGGACGAGTTCGCCGACATCGGCGCCACGCTCGACGGCGTGGGGCAGGCCCGGCTGGGCTGGAACATGGGCGATCCGCCGCGGCAGTCGGCGCGCATGCGTTGGGTCGACTCCGCCGCCGGCCCGGTGCAGATCCTCACCGGCGCCGACAGCCCGATCACCTGGCGCAACCTCGGCCTGTCGCTGCTGCTGGTGCTGCTCGAGGTGGTGCTGCCGATCCTGGCGATCACCGTGGCGGCCACGCTGCTGGCCAGCCACGTGGTGGTGCGGCGCACGCTCTCGGGCCTGCACGCCATCGTGGCGCGCGCAGGCCAGATCGATGCCGAGCAGCGCGGCGTGCGCCTGCCGCTGGCCGAAGTACCGGCCGAGGTCGCGACGCTGGTCGGCGCCTTCAACGACGCCCTGCAACGGCTGGACGACGGCCATGCGCGCCAGGAGCGCTTCCTGGCCGACGCGGCGCACGAGCTGCGCACGCCGATCGCGATCCTCCACACGCGCATCGAGAACCTGGCCGAGGGCGCCGAACGCACGCGGCTGCTGGCCGATGCCGCGCGGCTGTCGGTGCTGGCGGGACAGCTGCTCGACCTGCAGCGGATGAAGGTCCAGGGCACGGGACGCCAGCGCATCGACCTGGTGGCGATGGCACGCGAGGTGGTGGCCGAGATGGCGCCGCTGGCGCTCGCCGCGGGCTACGAGGTCTCGTTCGAGCCGCTGGCCGCGCGCGTGGAGATCGAGGGCGACCGCGACGCGATCGCGCGCGCGCTGGCCAACCTGGTACGCAACGCGATCGAGCACGCGGGCGGCATGGGGGCCGTGACGGTGCGGGTGATGCCGCCGGGCGACATCGAGGTCATCGACGACGGCCCCGGCATCCCGGCCGCGCTGCGCGAACAGATCTTCAAGCCCTTCCACCGCGGGCATGCGACCGGGCCCGGCGCCGGGCTCGGCCTGAGCCTGGTGCAGGAGATCGCGCGCCTGCATGGCGGCGAGGTCACGGTGCACGACGCGCCGGGCGGCGGCGCGCTGTTCCGCCTGCGGCTGCGGTCCGCTCGAAGCGGCGAGGCGCCGGCATGAAGGCCGTGCGCCGCTGGCTGCCGTGGCTGCTGTGGCCGGCGCTCTACGCCGCGGGCCTGCTGGCCGCGGCGGCCGCCTTCGCGAGCGCGGCACCGCTGGCGGGGTTCAACGCGGCCTACCTCTCGCTCGCGCTGGCGATCGCGCTGCTCGAGCGCTGGCTGCCGCACGAGCCGCGCTGGCTCGCGGACGACGGCCAGACGCCCTGCGACCTGGCCCACACGCTGCTGACCAAGGGCGCGGCCCAGGTCGCGGCCGCGCTCGCGGCGAGCCTGCCGCTGGCCGGCGCGATGGCGCTGCGGTCCTCGGCGCATGGCGCGGCCTGGCCCGTGCACTGGCCGCTGGCCGCGCAGGTGGTGCTCGCGCTCGCGGTGGTGGAGCTGGGCCTCTACATCGCGCACCGCGGCGCGCACGAATGGCCGCCGCTGTGGCGCTTCCACGCGCTGCATCACGGCGTGCGGCGGCTGTGGGTGGCGAACACCGGCCGCTTCCACGTGGTCGACAGCGCCTTCAAGGCCCTGCTCGGGCAACTGCCGCTGTACCTGCTGGGCGCGCCGCTCGCGGTGTTCCTGTGGGTGGGCGCGGTGACGGCCGTCACGGGACTGCTGACCCATTGCAACATCGAGCTGCGCACCGGCTGGCTCGACCGCGTCTTCAGCACGCCGGCGCTGCACCGCTGGCACCACTCGCGCTCGCCGGCCGAGGGCAACCGCAACTACGGCGAGAACCTGGTGCTGTGGGACCTGCTGTTCGGCACCTGGTATCGCCCGGCGCGGCGGCCGCCGGCGGACATCGGCATCGACGGCGAGATCGCGGCCGGCTTCCTGGCGCAGCTGGTGCAGCCCTTCACCGCGTCGGGCACGCGGCGGATCATGGGCCTGTCACCGGTTCCTCGGCACAATGGTCCGGCTAGCCCCCCGGATGCCGGGGACCGGATCGGCAGGACATGAAGGCCCACGCATGAACCTCACCCTCGAACTGATCGGCGCGCCCACCGATGTCGGCGCCAGCGTGCGCGGCGCGGGCATGGGCCCCGACGCGCTGCGCGTGGCGGGGCTGGCGGAGGCGCTGGTGCGCCAGGGCTTCGCGCTGGTCGACCGCGGCAACCTCGCGGGCCCGGCCACGCCCTGGGCGCCGCCGGCCAACGGACTGCGCCATCTCGACGAGGTGATCGCCTGGAACCGCGCCGTGTACGCGGCGGTCGACGAGGTGCTGGGCGCGGGCCACGTGCCGCTGATGCTGGGCGGCGACCACTGCCTGGCGATCGGCTCGATCAGCGCGGTGGCCTGGCATGCGCGCAAGCGCGGCCGCAAGCTGCGCGTGCTGTGGCTCGACGCGCACTCCGACGTCAACACCGAGACCACCAGCCCCAGCGGCAACCTGCACGGCATGCCGGTGTCGTGCCTGCTCGGCCACGGGCCCGCGGTGCTGACCGGCTGGAGCGGCGAGCGCGCGGCGCTGCCGCCCGAGGCGATCCGCTTCATCGGCATCCGCAGCGTCGATGCCGACGAGAAGGAGGCGATCCGCACGCTGGGCCTCAACGTGTTCGACATGCGCCACATCGACGAACACGGCATGCGCACCACCATGACCGAGGCGCTGCAGGACGTGGACGAGGACACGCACCTGCACGTGAGCTTCGACCTCGACTGCCTCGACCCCAACATCGCGCCCGGCGTGGGCACCGGCGTGCGCGGCGGACCGACCTACCGCGAGATGCAGCTGTGCATGGAGATGATCGCCGACACCGGCCGGCTCGGCTCGGTCGACGTGGTCGAGCTCAATCCCGCGCTCGACGTGCGCAACCAGACGGCCGAGATCGCGGTGGAGCTGATCGAGAGCCTGTTCGGCAAATCCACGCTGGTGCGTTAGGCCGCAACGCGCGTGGCCTGCAGCGCGCGCACATCCTCGAGCAGCAGCGCGAGCGGCGCCGCCAGCAGCGGCCGGGCCGCATCGTCGCGCGACGCATGGCGCGCCGCGAGCCGCTCGAGCACCGACAGATCGGGCGCCACGCCCTTGCCTTCGAGCGCGTCCGCCAGCGCGGCGAGCGCGCCGGCCGAGGCGCGCGCGGCCTTCGCGGTCTCGTCGTGAGAGGCCGGCGGCTGCTGCCCGATCGCGCGGCCGAGCAGCACCACGTCCTGCATCAGCCGCGCCATGGTGCGCGCGCGCTGCCGGTGCGCGTCCTTCGGCGCGCCGACCGTGCGGTGGCGCCAGGGCCAGCGCGATTCGAGGTCGGCACCGCCCGCCAGCACCGTGAGCCGCGCCAGCGCGGCGCG
>Ga0209902_101102_pt1 | contig 16354 bp, 15 predicted proteins | sample FECB27metaG_FD_188304 | JGI IMG/M metagenome (GOLD analysis project Ga0209902, IMG submission 188304) | Cyanobacterial communities from the Joint Genome Institute, California, USA - FECB-27 (SPAdes) (version 2) | ecosystem: Environmental > Aquatic > Thermal springs > Hot (42-90C) > Microbial mats...
CCCGGGTCGATGGCGGCGTGGTTTAGTCGGCGAACTGGCCGGCGGCCTCGATGATCGGCTTCCAGCGCGCGATTTCGCCTTCGAGCTTGGCCTTCAGCGCAGCCGGCGTCGCGTCGGCTTCCGACGACGGGATGGTGCCGAGCTCGGCGAAGCGGGCAACGACATTAGGGTCCTTGAGGGCCACCTGCAGCGACTTTGAAAGCCGCTCGGTCACTTCTGCCGGAGTGCCCTTGGGCGCGTAGACGCCGTGCCAGATACCGACTTCCATGCCGTCGAGACCGCCTTCCTTGGTGGTCGGAACGTCAGGCAGGACGTCGAGGCGCGCGGGCGAGGTGACCGCATAGGCCTTGATGGTGCCGCCCTTGATCTGCTTGGTGGTGTTGGTGGTCTGGTCGCACATGATGTCGACCTGGCCGCCGAGCAGGTCGGTCATGGCAGGGCCGGTGCCCTTGTAGGGAACGGTGACCAGCGGCGTGCCGATGGCGCTCATGAACAGCATGCCGCACAGATGCGAGGCAGCACCGATGCCGGCATTGGCAACGGTGACGGTGTCCTTGTTGGCCTTGGCGTATTCGACGAGGCTCTTGAGGTCCGTCGGCGCCAGATCCTTCTTGGCAACGATGGTCATCGGCACCTCGGTGACCAGGCCGACATATTCGAAGGCGTTCAGCGTGTCATAGGCGAGCTTGCGGTACAGCGTGGCTGACGTGGCCATGCCGATGTGATGCAGCAGCAGCGTGTAGCCATCCGGATCGGCGGCAGCGACGCGGCCGGCACCAAGCGTACCGCCGGCACCGCCGACGTTTTCGACGATGACCTGCTGGCCGAGGTCCTTGGACATCGATTCAGCAACGAGACGGGTGACGGTGTCGGTCGGGCCACCGGCCGCGAAGGGCACGACGACGGTGATGGTGCGCTCGGGGTAGGTCTGCGCATTGGCGGCAAGCGGGAAAATGGCAACGGCAGCGGCTGTCGCCAGCGAGGCGATAAGTTTCTTCACGGAATCCTCCCAGATATCGGAACTCGACCTCCGCCTTGACCACAGCTCCTCCGGGGCCGGCGTTGGGTGGGCTGATAGGGCGGCAGCACGGGCGGTTCCGCAACGTCGCACAGCCATGGTTGACGGCTAAATTGCCATGGCGGTCGGGTCGATGGGTGGAAAAGGTAACATCGGCCTTTCCTGGTGTGTGGAATTCCACACAACGAGCGGCGCCTACTGCTCCGAAGCGTCCGCCATGCCGACCTGATTCTTGTCGAGGCCGTAGCGCTGCATCTTCTCGTAGAGCGTCTTGCGCGAGATTCCGAGCTGCTCGTAGACCGGCTTGAGGCTGCCGCCATGGGCGACAAGCGCAGCCTGGATGACGTTCTTCTCGAAGCCGGCAACCCGCTCGGCTAGCCGCTCATCGCTATCGGTGGAAGGCTCTTCGGCGGACTGCAGCCCCAGGCCGAGCACGAAGCGGTCGGCGGCGTTGCGCAGCTCGCGCACATTGCCGGGCCAGTCGAGCCGGGCGATGTCGGCAACGACGCGTGGCGGCACCTCCATCGCCTCGCGGCGGTAGCGGCCGGCTGCCTCGCGCACCAGCTGCAGGAAAAGCAGCGGCACGTCCTCGCGGCGCGCTGTGAGCGCGGGCATGCGCAAGGTCACGACGTTGAGGCGGTAGAGCAGGTCGGCGCGGAAACGCCCGGCGGCAACTTCCGCGTCGAGATCGGCCTTGCTGGTGGCGATGAAGCGCACGTCGAGCGGGATCGGCTCGTTGGAGCCGAGGCGAAAGATAACGCGGTCCTGGATGACGCGCAGAAGCTTGGCCTGCAAGTCGGCCGGCATCGAGCCGATCTCGTCGAGCAGCACGGTGCCGCCGCGTGCATGCTCGAACTTGCCGTAGCGCGGCCTGAGCGCGCCGGGAAAGGCGCCGGCCTCGTGGCCGAACAATTCGCTCTCGATAAGGGTTTCGGGCAGGGCGGCGCAATTGATGGCGACGAAAGGTTTGGTAGCGCGGCTGCTGATGTCGTGCAGGGCACGCGCCGCCACTTCCTTGCCGGTGCCGGTGTCGCCGATGATCAGCGCATCGGCGTCGGTTCCGGCGATGGCGCGCAGCTTGTAGCGCAGCTCGACCATGATGTTGCTGCGGCCGGGCAGGCGGGCCTCGATGTCGTCGTTCTTGCCGGCTGCGGCGCGCAGCTCACGGTTTTCCAAAACCAGCTTGCGACGATCGATGGCGCGTGCGGCCATCTCGGCGATGTGCTGCGAGGTGAAGGGCTTTTCGATGAAGTCGTAGGCGCCCTCGCGCATGGCGCGCACGGCAAGCTGGACGTCGCCATGGCCGGTGACGAGGATGACGGGGATGTCGGCATCGACCTCATGGATGCGGCCCATCAGCGTCATGCCGTCCATGCCCGGCATGCGGATGTCGGAGACGACGACGCCGTTGAAGCCCTGGGTGATGAAGTCGAGCGCACGCTCGCCGCTGGGGCTGTCCTGGACGGCGAGACCGGCGAGATCGAGCGACTGCGCGGTCGAGCGGCGCAGCTCGTCCTCGTCGTCGACAAGGAGCACGACTGGCGGCTTCATTCCGCAGCCTCGCGCATGGCGGAGCGCATCGCATCGAGCTCGATTGTGAACAAGGCCCCGCCTTCAGGATGATTCAAGACAACAAGACTCCCACCGAAGTCCTTGATGATGTTGTATGAAATAGAAAGCCCGAGGCCAAGGCCCTTGCCCACGCCCTTGGTCGAGAAGAACGGGTCGAAGATGCGCTCAGCGATCGCCTTGGGCACGCCTGGGCCATGGTCGCGAACCGTGACGGTGACCTTTCCAGCCTTGCGCCGCGCCACCAGTTCGATGCGGCGGTCGGGCAGGCCTTCCACGGCGTCCGCAGCGTTGGTGACGATGTTGACCAGCACCTGCTGCAGGCGCACCGAACCCGCCTTGACCGTCAGCGGCGTTGGCCCGAGGTCGACAGACAGCGTCGCGTCGGCCGCTTTGAGCCGCCAGCCGACGATTTCCTGAGTGTCGTGCACGACTTCCTGCAGCGACACCGGGCCGAGCTTCTGGTTCGGCTTGCGGGCGAAGTTGCGCAGGTGCCTGCTGATCGAGGCCATGCGGTCGGTGAGGCTCGAAATGCGCGAGACGTTGTCGCGGGCCTCGGCGATGCGCTCGCGGTCGATCAGGATCGCGGCATTGTCGGCATAGGTCTTCACCGCCGCCAGCGGCTGGTTGAATTCATGCGACAGTGCCGCCGACATCTGGCCAAGGGCGGCGAGCTTGCCGGCCTGGATGAGATCGGCCTGGGTCTGGCGCAATTGCTGCTCGGTGGCGCGGCGCTCGGCGACCTCGGTTTCCAGCCGGCTGTTGACCAGTGCCAGGTCGGCGGTGCGCTCTTCGACGCGGCGTTCGAGCTCCTGCTGAGCCGACTGCTGCATCTGCATGCGCTCGGCCAGGCGGGCGCGGCGCTGCAGGACGATGGCGCCGGCGAGTGCCGCAAGGCCGAGCGCGAGCAGGGCGAGCACCACCGCGGTCAGCGACTGGGCGCGGGCGGACCCCGTGTCGGCCAGCACATGCACCGTCCAACCAGCCTCGGGCATCTCCTCCGCGACTTCGAGGAATTCGCGGGTGTTGCCGCGTTCGTTGATCGCCAGCAATTCGCGGCCGTCGGCCATGAAGCGCGACACCGGCAGGTTGCGCAGGATGGCATCGGAATAGCGTCGCGAGGCGGTGGTGCGGGCCAGCATGTCAGCCGTCAGCGGCTTCATGCTCGAATAGAGCCAAAGCGGACGGCTGCTCATGAAGATGATGCCTTCGGGATCGGTGACTGTCAGCTCGAAGTCGCCGCCGCGCCAGGACGCCTCGATCTCCTCGATATGGACCTTGAGCACGACGACGCCGGCGATCTGGTCGCCGAGCTTGACCGGCGCGGAGAAATAATAGCCGCGCATGCCGGACATGACGCCGAGCGCGAAGAAGCGGCCGATGCCGCCGCGGATGGCGTCCTGGTAGTAGGGGCGGTAGGAATAATTCTCGCCGACGAAGGTGGTGGGCAGATCGTAGTTGCTGGCCGAGATCGTGTCGCCACCCGGCTTGATCAGGTAGATGTCGGACGATTCAAGCAGGCCGTTGATCGACTTGAGATAGCGGTTTGCGACGTCGCGCAGCGCCGGGTCGTCGGGCGAGGCGAGCAGCAGCTGGATGTCGTCATTGTCGGCGATCAGCTGCGGCAGCGACTTGTAGCGGCTGATCTGGCCGGTCAGCGCAGAGACCGCGAGCCTGAGCGTGGTCTGTCCGCGTGCCTCGGCCTCGTCCATGTAGGCGCGCGTGGCAAGCCGTCCGCCGAGCACCACGATCGCAAGCGCCAGCGCTGCCAGGGCAAGCCCCGGCCACACCCAGCGGCGACCATAAAGAAGATGCTGCATGACGCGGTCCGAACCGTTTCTGCCGCCAAGTATACCGGGGCGGCCATGCCGCACAACCAAGGCTCTGTTTTCCGGCGTGGCTTTCGCTACAGTCGCTGCGAAAGAACACAGGATTCCTTGCAATGCCCAATAGCTCGCCCTTCGCCAAGCCGCGCCCCTGGACCGAGACCGCCCCCGAGCTGGTCGACGTCGCCATGGGCCGCAAGCCGGCCGACCTCGTCATCCGCAACGGCCGCTGGGTGAACGTGCATTCGGGCGAGATCATCGCGGGCACGGACCTGGCAATCGTCGCCGGCCGCTTCGCCTATTGCGGGCCCAATGCCAGCCACGCCATCGGCCAGGGCACCAAGGTCGTCGACGCCGGCGGGCGCTATCTCGTGCCCGGCTTGTGCGACGCGCACATGCATGTCGAAAGCGGCATGGTGACCGTCACCGAATTCTCCCGCGCGGTCATCCCGCATGGCACCACCTCGATGTTCATCGACCCGCACGAGATCGCCAACGTGCTTGGCCTCAAGGGCGTCAGGCTGATGCATGACGAGGCGCTGGCCATGCCGATCAATGTGCATGTGCAGATGCCGTCCTGCGTGCCGTCGGCGCCGGGGCTGGAGAATGCCGGTGCGGTGCTGACCGTCAAGGACGTCGCCGAGGCGATGACCTGGGAGAACATCATCGGCCTGGGCGAAGTGATGAATTTCCCGGGCGTCGCCGCCAACAATCCCGTCATGTCGGGCGAGATCGCCGAGACGGTGAAGGCCGGCAAGACTGTCGGCGGCCATTATGCCTCGCCCGACCTCGGCCTGCCGTTCCACGGCTATGTCGCCGGTGGCCCTGAGGACGACCACGAGGGCACCCGCGCCGAGGACGCGATTGCCCGTGTCCGCCAGGGCATGAAGGCGATGCTCCGGCTGGGCTCGGCCTGGTATGACGTCGCCAGCCAGATCAAGGCGGTGACCGAGATGGGCATCGACCCGCGCAATTTCATCCTGTGCACCGACGACAGCCATTCCGGCACGCTGGTGCATGACGGGCACATGGACCGCGTCGTTCGCCACGCCATCCAGCAGGGGCTGAAGCCAGTGACGGCGATCCAGATGGCGACGATCAACACCGCCCAGCATTTCCGCCTCGAGCGCGAGCTTGGCTCGATCACGCCGGGCCGGTTGGCCGACGTGCTGATCGTCTCGGATCTGGCCGAGATGAAGATCGACGAGGTCTATGCCCGCGGCGTGCGTGTCGCCAAGGCCGGCAAGCTCGACATCGACATCCCTGCTTATGCCTATCCCGCCGAGGCCAAGAACACCGTCAAGCTCGGCAAGCAGCTGGGCGCAGACGACTTCGACATCAAGGCGCCCGAGGGTGCCAATGAGGTCAGGGTGCGGGTCATCGGCGTGATTGAGAACCAGGCACCGACGCGCGCGCTGGAGGCCGACCTGCCGGTCGAGGACGGGCTGGTCGGCATGGACCGCCGCAACGACGTCTGCCAGATCGCGCTTGTAGAGCGCCACCGCGCCACCGGGCAGGTGACCAATGCCTTTGTGTCCGGCTTCGGCTACATGAAGGACTGCGCGCTGGCCTCGACGGTCGCCCATGACAGCCACCACATGATCGTCGTCGGCACCAACAAGGCCGACATGGCGCTCGCCGCCAACCGGCTCGGGCAGGTCGGCGGTGGCGTGGTGCTGTTCTCCGAAGGCAAGGAGCTGGCGCTGGTCGAAATGCCGATCGCCGGCCTGATGTCGGACGAGCGCGCCGAGATCGTCGCGGCCAAGGCCGACAAGCTGGTCCAGGCGATGCGCGACATGGGCTGCAGCCTCAACAACGCCTACATGCAGCACTCGCTGCTGGCGTTGGTGGTCATCCCCGAACTGCGCATCTCGGATGTGGGCTTGGTCGACGTCAGGACCTTCGAGAAGGTCGACCTGTTCATCTGAGCGGGAGCGCCAAGGACGAAAACAAAAAAAGGGCGCCCGGAGGCGCCCTTTTTCGTTCCGGAGGTGGGCGGCCTTACTGCAACCCGCCGAGCATGTTGATGCGGTCGGTGACCTCGCGGTCGCTGGCAAAGCCGTCGTCGGCGCGCAGGCGCTGGCCGAGCAGTTTCACCATCTGCGGGTTGTCGGCGAACTTGGTGTGGTTGAAGCTGTCGGCGCCCTTGGCATCCGACAGGTCGACGACGATGACGCCGTATTCGGCGAGGTCGGCGGCGTTCTTGTAGTCGCCGAGACGCGGCTTGGAGCCGGCCAGGATGCCCGACAGCTTGAGCGCGCGGTCGTCGCCAGAGGTCATCAGGAAGAACGGCTTGGTCGGTTTGCCGTAGCGGCGCATCTGGCTCTTGAACACGTCCACATCGATGTCGGGCGAGGCGAGCACAACGTCGCCGAGCTTGCCGCCGAGGTCGCGGTCGCCGGTCAGCGCCAGCTGGCGCAGTGCTTCCATGGTCACCCAGGTGCCCATCGAATGCGCCACGATGTCGATGCGGCGGGCACCTGACTGGGCGAGCATGCGCAGCGTCACTTCGAGCTGGTCGCGCGCGGCCGCGGCACTTTCCCTGTCATAGACATAGTCGGTCGTGCTGCCGCCCGACGCCCAGGAAAACAGCACCGGCGTGCCGGTGTAGCCCGAGTCATGCGCGATCTGGGTGGCGCGATAGACGCCGGCGTCGAAGGAGGTGTTGTAGCCGTGCACGAACAGCATGGCGCGGCCGCCGCGCGCAGCGATGTCGGCGCTGAGCGCCTTGGAGAATTCGGGCTGCGTCTGGTAGCCGACCGCGTTGGTGGCAGTGAAGAACTTGGTCGGATCCGGGTCCTTGCGGCCGCGCAGTTCGATCTGTCCGGTCTTGTGGATCTTGGGAACGGTCACGTCGACGCGGGCGAAGTTCAATATCGCGGAACGGTCGCGGTCGAAGACCTCCTTGTTGTCGGCGGCGTACTGGCGCGTCGAGGCGACGAAGATCGCATGGTTGCCGGCGATCTCCTGGACCGGGACATTGACCACGGCGCCTGTCAAGAGCGCGCCGGACGGCTGCCCGATGCAACCGGACAAAAGGAGGGCGGCGATGACAAGGCAGTATTTCGACGGCGACACTTTGATGATCTCTCTGACGGGCAGTGCGTTCAGCATGCCTTCCTCCCGACCGGCTGATAGTGGCGGAAGTAAGTCGGGTCCAGCCGAAAGTATCAGCTTCGGCGGAAGTCGGTGGACGAGTGTTGCCGGATTGCCGAAATTGTGGCGAAAACAAGGGTTTCCGCACCAGAGTTCACAGAGTTAGCGACCCCAGAAAGTTGGCGTGAAGATCACCAGGACGGCGAGGATTTCGAGACGGCCGAGCAGCATCGCCGCCGAGCAGATCCACTTCGCGGCATCAGGCAGCGAGGAGAAGTTGCCGACCGGGCCGATGATCGGGCCGAGGCCGGGGCCGACATTGGTGAGCGAGGTCAGCGAGCCGGTGACGGCGGTGATGAAGTCGAGCCCGGTGGCGCTGAGCAGCACGATGGTGATGGCCCACAGCACCATGAAGGAGGCGATGAACAGCACGACAGCGCTCTGCATCTCGGGCGCCACCGTGCGGTCGCCATAACGCACCGGTGTTACCGTGTTGGGGTAGATCAGGCGGCGCAGACCGTTGGACAACAGTTCGAACAGGACCAGGAAGCGGTAGGCCTTGATGCCGCCTGTTGTCGAGCCGGAGCAGCCGCCGAGGAAGGTGGCGACGAAGATGCAACCGATGGCGAACGGTCCCCACTGGTTGTAGTCGTCGCTGGCAAAGCCGGCAGTGGTGATGATCGACATCAGGTTGAAGGTCGAGTGGGTCAGGGCGTTGAAGAACGGCATGCCCATGTTGACGCGCAGGTAGATGGCGACGGCGACTGCGAAGACGATGCAGTAGCCGGCATAGACGCGGATCTGCGGATCGCGCAGCGCATCGAGCCGTCCGCGCACGGCAAACAGGATCATGATCGAAAACGGCAGGCCGCCGATGAACATGAAGATGATGCCGGTCCACAGGATGGCGGGATTGTCGGCATAACGCAGGAACGAGGTGTCGTGGGTGGAGAAACCGCCTGTCGCGACAGTCGACATGGCGTGGTTGACGGCGTGGAAGCCCTCCATGCCGGCGGCGACGTAGGAGATGGTGCAGGCGATGACCAGCACCGTGTAGATGCCGATCAGCGAGACGGTGAAGGTCTGGAAACGTTCGAACGGACGGTCCTCGATGTCGGAGGATTCGATCTTGAAGTAGGACACGCCGCCGATGTTGAGGAACGGCAAAAGGAACAGGCCGAGCGCGATGACGCCGAGACCGCCCATGAAGCTGAGAAGCGAGCGCCAGAGCAGGATGCCGGGTGGTGCCGTGTCGAGGCCATTGATGACTGTCGAGCCGGTGGTGGTGACGCCTGAGACCGATTCGAAGATGGAATCGGTGACGCTCAGGCCGAGCGACGAGGTCATGAATGGCACCGCACCAGCGATCGCCAGCGTGATCCAGAGGAAATTGACCAGCAGGAAGCCGAAGCGGGTGTTGGCCGGCGGCACGCGCCCTTGGGTGGCGAGCGCGATTGCCAGCGAAAGCCCACCCATGAACAGGGCGGTGAAGGCGAAGGAGCGCCAGTCGTCGTTGCCGTAATAGAGGTCAACAGCCGCCGGCAGGAGCATCGCAACAGACAGGTAGATGGCAAAGACGGCTGCGATGTGGATCGCGGCGCGGACGGCAATTCTGTTCACCGAGACGTATCCCCAATGTATCGCGGCGAGCCAATCTGTCGGCCTGAACCTGGCGGCGGGAGCCGGACAGTGGCTTCACGGCGCCGAATATGCAATAGCGCGGGGACGCGGGCCACAGCATTTGCCCGGTCGATTTCAGGAGCGCCCAAGCCATGACCAGTTTTGCCGAAAGGGTTTCGTTGGCAGCTGCGGCGGTGAGGCAACTGTTTCCCGAGACACCGCTGCAGGAGAACGACTATCTCTCGCGCAAGACTGGTGCGCGCGTGCTTTTGAAGCGCGAAGACCTGACGCCGGTGCGCTCCTACAAGATCCGCGGCGCGTTGAACTTCTTCCGCAAGACCCTTGCCGCCGGCAACGAGGCCGAATTGTTCGTCTGCGCTTCGGCCGGCAATCACGCCCAGGGTTTTGCCTTCGTCTGCCGGCATTTCGGCAAGAGGGGCGTGGTGTTCATGCCTGTCACCACGCCGCAGCAGAAGATCGACAAGACGCGGTTGTTCGGCGGCGAGTTCGTCGAGATCAAGCTTGTCGGCGACTTCTTCGACGACTGCTATCGCGCCGCCCTGGAATTCTGCGAAAGCTCTGGCGGTCACATGGTGCCGCCGTTCGACCACAAGGACATCATCGAGGGGCAGGCGACAGTCGCCCTCGAGATCGCCGCCCAGATGCCGAACGGGCGTGCCCCCGACATGGTGCTGTTGCCTGTCGGCGGCGGCGGATTGTCGGCCGGGGTGACTCGCTACTTCGCCGAAACAGGTGCTACGCCCCGCTTCGTCTTCTGCGAGCCCGCCGGCGCGCCGAGCCTGCGCGACAGCCTGGCCACCGGAAAACGGGTAAAGCTCGCCAAGGTCGACAATTTCGTCGATGGCGCTGCCGTGGGCGAACTCGGTCGCGAGCCGCTGCGCCTGCTCAAGGATTTTCCGGCCGATAGCGTCCATCTGGTTCCGGAGAACCGCCTCTGTGCCACGATGATCGAGATGCTCAATATCGAGGGCGTGGTGCTGGAACCGGCAGGCGCTTTGGCGATCGACACGCTCAAGGATTTTTCCAAGAAGGAGCTCAAGAGCAAGACCGTGGTGGCGGTGGTGTCGGGCGGCAATTTCGACTTCGAGCGCCTGCCCGACGTCAAGGAGCGCGCGCTGCGCTTCGAGGGGCTGAAGAAGTACTTCATCATCCGCTTCCCCCAACGCCCCGGTGCGCTACGCGACTTCCTCGAGCTGATGGGCCCGGACGACGACATCACGCGCTTCGAATATCTCAAGAAGTCGGCGCGCAATTTCGGCTCGGTGCTGATCGGCATCGAGACAAAGGACCGGCGCAACTTCGACCTGCTCAAGGCGCGCTTCGACGTCGAGGGTGTGCAGTACCAGGACATCACCGACAACGAAACGCTGGGCGGCTTCATCATATGAGCGTCTTCGTCGCGCTGTTTTCCGGCATCAATGTCGGCGGCAACCGCATCGTGAAGATGGCAGAGCTCCGGACATTTTTCGAAGAACTCGGCTTCACCGATGTCGCGACCTACATCCAGAGCGGCAATGTGGTGTTCAGGGCCGAGGCTGTCGACGCCGGCGCCCTGATCGAGCGGATCGAGGCGGCTTTCGAAAAGCGCTGGGGTTTTCGCTCGCGCATCATGGTGCGCGACCTCGGCTGGCTCGAGGCGCTGGTGGCGAACAATCCTTATCCCGAAGTGGCGGGGGATCATACCAAGCTGCATGCCAGCGCTCTGGAGCGTGAGCCGACCGCCGAAGAGATCGCGCGGCTGGCGGAACGTTGCACAGGTCCTGAAAGCTTCGAGGTCAAGGGCGACGTGCTCTACCTTCACGCACCCGATGGTCTCGGCAAATCGAAGTTCGCCGAAGTGCTGCCGCGCACCCTCAAGGTGCCGGGCACGATGCGCAACTGGCGCACCGTGCTGACCTTGCTCGAGATGGCCCAGAAGGCCTGAGGGCTTCTGGCCCTCTGTACGTCCTGCTTTCGAAACCGGTCCGGGTTTCGGCCGGTGCGGTTACCAGCTGCCGATGTTCGGCATCGACAGCCAGGGTTCCGCCGGTGCCTGGCGCTCGCCCTTCTGCAACAACTCGATCGAGATGCCGTCGGGCGACTTGATGAAGGCCATGTTGCCGTCGCGCGGCGGGCGGTTGATGGTGACGCCCTTGTTGATCAGGTCCTGGCAGGTGGCGTAGATGTCGTCGACCTCATAGGCGAGGTGGCCGAAATTGCGGCCGCCCTGATAGTCTTCCGTGTCCCAGTTGAAGGTCAGTTCAAGCAGCGGCGTCTGGCGCTCGCTGCCGGCGCCCACGTCTTCGTCTGCGGCGAGGAAGATCAGCGTGTAGCGGCCCTTCTCGTTGGTGGAGCGACGGATCTCCTTCAGGCCGAACTTGTTGCAGTAGAAGTCCAGTGAGGCGTCGATGTCTTTGACGCGGACCATGGTGTGCAGATAGCGCATCGCTGTTCCTTGGGTTGGGGTTCGGCGCGATACATAGGGCGGCCCCCGCACGCTCGGCAACCATGGCGGTGCGTTTTCTGCGGAACTGGCGCGAAGCTTGTGGCTATCCGGGGGGCAAGTCGAAAAATGGCCGGTCGGCCCTTGCGTAAGACCAAAACGGAAGTGTTAATCTTATCTCAAGAATCAGTAATGGCGTTTGCAAGGAAAGGGGGCGTTCTGATGGGGGAAAAGGCCTCTCTCGTGGTGCAGAACGGCACTGGCCGTGACGCTTTCGAGCTCGACGACAGCAACGACGGTGTCGGTCTGGTCGAGCTTTCAGGCGCCATCAAGTGGTTCGACGTGGCCAAGGGCTACGGCTTCATTCTTCCCGATAATGGCATTGGCAGCGACGTGCTGCTGCACGTGACCTGCTTGCGCCGCGACGGCTTCCAGACCGCGCTCGAAGGCGCCCGCGTCGTTTGCCTGGTCAAGCAGGGCGACCGTGGCCTGCAGGCCTTCCGCGTGCTCTCCATCGACAATTCGACCGCCGTGCATCCCGCCGAAATGCAGGAGCAGCGCACCCATGTTTCGGTGACGCCGGAAAGCGGCCTCGAGCGTGCGCTGGTCAAGTGGTTCAACCGCACCAAGGGTTTTGGCTTCCTGACGCGCGGCGAGGGCACCGAGGACATCTTCGTCCACATGGAAACGCTGCGCCGCTTCGGCGTCACCGAGCTTCGTCCGGGGCAGGTTGTGCTGGTTCGTTTCGGCAAGGGTGACAAAGGCCTTATGGCTGCCGAAATTCACCCCGATCTAGGGACCTTGCCGGTTTCGCACTAGGTCGAGGCCGCCGCAGGGGATTTGATGATCACACGTAAATCGTTGCTGGCCGGAGCCTTCGGTGCCGCATTGCTTGCGGCGCCGGCTTTTGTCGTTTCGTTCGTCCCGACCGGCCCCGCTATCGCCCAGGAGGCGATGAAGCTGCCTACGGACGCCGAGGCGCTGATCGCTGCCACAGCCAAGGGCGACGTGCCTTTCCGCATCGAGATCGCCGACGAACCGGGCGAACGCTCGATGGGGCTGATGTTCCGTAAGGATCTCGCCGACGACCAGGGCATGCTGTTCGTGTTCGAGCAGACCCAGCCGGTCGGCTTCTGGATGAAGAACACGCCGTTGCCGCTCGACCTGGTGTTTGTCGGCCCCGACGGCAAGGTGCTCGACGTGCTTCCGGGCACGCCGTTTTCGGAAGCCGTGATCGCGCCCGACGAGCCGGCGCGCTTCGTGCTCGAACTCAAGGCCGGCACCGCCGCCAAAACCGGCATCGCCGACGGCGTCATGCTCAAGCATCGCGCGATTACGGCCGCTGCCGGCAATCCGGGCTGACGCCAGACCTCGGCAAAGACCATTCGGAGCAACGATGGCTATCGATCATTTTTCCCATGAAGGTTTCGACCTGGCGTTCCTCGACCTGCCGCCAACGGGCGCGGGCACCGGCGAGCCGGTGCTGATGATCCATGGCTTTGCCTCCAGCCACTTCGTCAACTGGGTGTCGCCGGGCTGGTTCAAGACGCTGACCGAAGCCGGCTACCGCGCCATCGCCTTCGACCATCGTGGCCATGGCGGCTCGACCAAGAGCTACAACGAGGCCGACTACACGCCGAGCAAGATGGCAGGCGACGCGGTGGCGCTGCTCGACCATCTCGGCATCGAGCGCGCCCATGTCATGGGCTATTCGATGGGGGCGCGTGTTTCGGCGTTCATGGCGCTTGAGGCACCCGACCGGGTGGCGACGCTGGTGTTCGGCGGCCTCGGCATCGGCATGGTCGACGGTGTCGGCGACTGGGACCCGATCGCAGCCGCACTGCTGGCCGAGGATCCCGCCACGATCACGCAGCCGCGGGCAAAGATGTTCCGCGCCTTCGCCGACCAGACGCGCAGCGACAGACACGCACTCGCCGCCTGCATTTCAACCTCGCGGGAACTGGTGACCGACAACGACATCAGGCGGATCATGCAGCCGACCCTGGTTGCCGTCGGCACCAAGGACGATATTGCCGGTTCACCCGAGGAACTCGCCCGATTGATGCCGCATGGCGAGAGCTTCGACATCGAAGGCCGCGATCACATGCTGGCCGTCGGCGACAGGACGTTCAAGAAGCGCCTGCTGGAGTTTTATGCCGAGCACCCGCTCTGAGCGAGATGGTCGATCTGCTCGTCACCTATATGGAGATGACGGAGGCGCCCGGTAGAGAGCCGTTTCCGGCTCCGGTATCCGACGCGCGGGTTGTGAGGGAGTATCCTGACCGAGCCGATTATCTCGCGCTCTATCGATCGATCGGTGAACCGCTGCAATGGGACCAGCGGCTGCGCATGCCGTCGGATGCGGTGCAGGTCTTGCTCAGCGACAATACGACTCATGTCTACGTCCTGCGTGTCGATGGGCAAGCAGTCGGACTTTGCGAATTCGTAGGCGCTGGCGGTGCAGACGTGGAACTCACAAATTTCGGGCTGATCCCAGAATTCCAGGGCAGGAGGCTTGGGCCCTATCTGCTCGACCAATCGGTGCGCGCGATCTGGTCGCTGGCGCCACGTCGCGTGTGGCTGCACACCGACACCAATGACCACGCCGGCGCACAACCGACCTATCGGCGCGCTGGCTTCAAGCCCTACATGCAGCGCGTGGAGAGCTTCCCGGACTGATGTTCGTCACCCGCCCAGCTTTGCCAACGAGCGCTCCATGTTCGCCCGGGCTCGGGCTTCGAAGCGTGTCACGAAAATGTCGGTGTGGAAGATGCGTGGCCGTGCGAGAAAATTGCGCAGTACAGCGCCACGGCCGGCGCGCCAGTCGGTGTCGCCGACCCAGCCATATTCGCGCCTGACGGCGTCTTCGTAGGCGTCGAAGATATCTGCCGGGGCGCCGAGGATCGACAAATCCATGTCGAGCAGCAGGGCGGCGTCGGCTTTGGCTGACGCATCTGCGAAGGCAGGCACCTCATGGGTGGCGGTGGCTTCTATCATCTTGACGATACTGATAAGGCGAGAGGCATCGACGCGACCTTGGAGCCTTTCGGCGGCCAGCGCGGCACTTTGCGCCTCGTTGTCCTTGGCGCGGCTGTCGTAGATCGCGTCATGGTACCAGATCGCGGCCTCGACCGCCTCGGGATCAGTGAATTGGGTGCGGTACTCCGTTAGCAGGCCCAACAGCGCTTCGATGTGGCGGATGCCGTGGTAGTGGCGGTCGTCGGCCTGATAGAGGCCACTCAGTTCCGCCCTGGCGGCGTCGTCGATCAAAGACATGTCAGTGCCCCTTAAACACGGGTGTGCGCCGGCCGGCAAAGGCGGCGCGGCCCTCGGCATAGTCGTCGCTGAGGAAGGTGGCGTCGCCTGCTGCCTGGGCAAGGGCGATGTCGCCGGCATCATGGCTCAACGCGGCGCGGATCGCAGCCTTGGAGGCGCGCACCGACAGCGGCGCGTTTTCGGCGATCGTGCGGGCGATCTCTCCTATGCGGGTATCAAAACGCGCGGGTTCGACGATTTCGAGCAGGAAGCCGGCGGACAGGGCTGCCTGCGCATCGACGCGGCCGGCGGTGTAGGTGAGATATCTGGCCATCTGCGGCCCGGCGGCCCAGACGATGTCGCCCATCGCATCCTGCGGATAGGCGAGGCCGAGGCGGGCGGCTGGCACGGCGAACAGGGCGTCTGATGTGGCGACGCGCAGGTCGCAGGCAGCGGCCAGGCCGAAACCGCCGCCAAAGCAGATGCCGCGGATCGAGGCGATGACAGGAATCTTGCTGTTGCGCAGGGCAGCGAAGGCTGCCGAATTGGTCGCCTCGTAGGCGCGGGCGCTATCAGCATCGCCGCGCAACGTGTCGAATTCGGAGATGTCGGCGCCAGCGGAGAAATCCTGGCCCGCACCGCGCAGGACGATGACCCGGACGTCAGGCTCGGATGAAAGCCGCAGGACGTGACTGGCCAGATCGACCCACATAGCCTGGGTGACGGCGTTCTTGCGCGCCGGGCGGTTGATGACGATCGTCGCGACGCCATCGGCCGTTGTGACCAGCAAGGGTTCCGTTTCCATGGCGCCTTGAATATCCGCGAACCAAATCCACTTGATCGAGCACTAAGGAAAATTGAGTTCAATCGTGCTAACATCTGGCTTATATGTCCCGCGCGGGATTGCACAAGCCGGCAGTGAACGGAGACCGTCGATGAACACCATATCCGCAGCGCGCCCGAGTTCGGTGAAGCCGGTCGATCCGATCTGGCGATCGGTGCGCGACGAGGCGACGGACGCGGTGGCGGGCGACCCGCTGCTGGCGGCGTTTCTGTACGCTACGATCCTGAACCAGGACACGCTGGAAGAGGCGGTGATCCATCGCCTGGCCGAGCGCCTGGCGCATCAGGATCTCGGCGCCGATCTCATCCGCCAGACATTCTATGCGATGCTGGAAGACCGGCCGGACTGGAGCGACACTGTGCGCACCGACATCCAGGCCTATTACGACCGCGACCCGGCCTGCGACCGCTATCTGATGCCGGTGCTGTATTTCAAGGGCTTCCACGCCGTCCAGACTCACCGTCTGGCGCACTGGCTGTGGAATCGCGGCCGCAAGGATTTCGCGCTCTATCTGCAGAGCCGCTCGTCCTCGGTGTTCCAGACCGACATCAACCCGGCCGCGCGCATGGGCAAGGGCATCTTCATCGACCATGCCACCGGTCTTGTCATCGGTGAGACCGCCGTCGTCGAAGACGACGTCTCGATCCTGCATGGCGTGACGCTGGGCGGCACCGGCAAGGCCG
>Ga0209902_101103_pt1 | contig 16316 bp, 16 predicted proteins | sample FECB27metaG_FD_188304 | JGI IMG/M metagenome (GOLD analysis project Ga0209902, IMG submission 188304) | Cyanobacterial communities from the Joint Genome Institute, California, USA - FECB-27 (SPAdes) (version 2) | ecosystem: Environmental > Aquatic > Thermal springs > Hot (42-90C) > Microbial mats...
ACGTTCTTCGCCAGATCAACACCGACGGTCATAACTTCCTGCTGCATGGATCGACTCCTAGACGTGGCTCAACGACCACATCATCGCACACCTATGTTGTGCAGGGGTCGTCCACCCCATCACGTCACAATGAATTAATGATTCATCTCATTCTCGTGCACTCAGCATTCACGGCGACCGTCGGCCCTGCTCAAAACCTACCGAGACTGCTGTAACGGAATGCCGCTGTCCGCGCAGATATTCACAACTCCCTGCCGTACCCAAAAGTGCGCGAAGGATCCGGCGGTCTGGCGTACAGACGGATGAACGGATGCTCGCTCGAGCCAGTCCCATTGGACCTGCCAGCGAGGCCGATGATTTTGCATCAACGACAATTGAATGATCTCTGTCCGCTCCGTAGGGCAACGGAAGTATGCCCATTTCTGGTAGCCTTTCCCGCCCACCACGTAGATGATTCCATCCTGGATTTCGTCATCCATCGGATGTTGATCCACGAGACGGATCAGAAAGTCCGGCCTTCGGATAAGGCCCAGGAGTATAAGTAGGCGGCGGATTAGCTCGATTGTCACCTGCATGATCAGCCAACCCGACCTATGAAGGGATGGACATCTCCGCGTCCCCAGAGCCCGTCATCATCGCAGACGCGGCAGCCGGTTCGCGGCCTGTAACCGGGACGACGATCCTCGCATAAGTGGAATTTGCGGACCCTGTTCGCGGCGCTTCCTTCCACCGTGCGAAACCCCACCATCCTTTGCAGCAACTCGTTGACCGCCATGCAGGCCACCTCCGTTGTGAAGGTGACAACCGCAGGAGCAGGGTTTCCCTCGCCGAGAACGTATGCCTCCCGCTTCAGCTTTTCGTATTCGTCGGGGTGTTCGCGCTTCAGCGCTTCCGCCCGCGCGATTTCCGGATCGACCAGTCCGGCACAAACCAGACACGGGTTTTCCGGCCCCAGGATAGTCACGCGCCCGTCCATGGTTTCGATGTCGGGCGGATCGCTTTCAGAAACATCTATGGCAAGGCCCATGTCGATAACGGGAACCAGATAGTAGTAGGCGAACCGGTTCAGAAACATCCGACCATCGTGATCGTCGGTGCAACCGAATATTACATCGCACGAGCGAAGCGCGTCACGATTCCGCTTATCGCCGACCCAACCTTCAAAGGGCACCGCCCTTACGCCCAGCCCCATTTGGGCGATATGATCCGCAACCACATTGACCTTGGGCTTCATCGCATCGGCGTCGCACTGTGAAGCGCCGTGCAGCCGATTCAGATTGCTGGCCTCGACGATATCGTTGTCGAACAGTGCTATTTGCCCGACGCCAAGCCTGGCGAGTATCATGGCAAGAGCACTGCCCGTACCGCCGCATCCGACCACACCGACCCGCATCCGCTTCAGATCGCCATTGAGGGCGTTCCCGAACGCTAGCGCCTGTCGCGTCAAAATCTTGGAGCTTTGCACCGCTTCGCTGCCGGAAAACCAGAAACGAAGATCATTTCCCCAGACCTTGATCGCCCGCAATCTCTCCCATCCCCGTTCAGAAGGATGCAGCCACACGCGCCCGAATAGTTCGTTCTCGCCAGCGAGAACCAAGCTTATAAGCTTGGTGCCGGGACCATTGCGATTGACGGCGAGCTGAACAAGATCCTGCTCATTTTCATCGTCCTGCTTCGAAAACTCCGGGAATCCCTTAGGATGAGAGTGAACAATGGCCACGGTATGTCCGTTCGTCTCGGCATCCCGCAGGGCTTTCACATAGGAGTCCGTGAGCCAGCTCACATGGACACTGTCCGCGCTCACGATATCTTCGGATGGAATTTCCCTGACATTGGCCGATAGAAACTTCTCGTGGGACTCGCGATCCCACGGGTCGCGCTGAATGTCGGCGGAGCTAAAAAACACGTAAGCCGCGTGTTCCTTGCCGTCGTCGCGGAGCAGCAAGGCTTTCAGACGTTCGAGATGTCGCTGTTGAAGCGTGGCGCTGTACTGGGTCATGCCGCCACCAGCAGGGCATGCTCGACCCGCTTGAGCATGGTCCAAATGCCATCGATGCCGGGCCGCCAGTCGTCGCAGTGGCGCGACCAGCGCTGCCAATTTCCGCCGTTGAATGCCACGGCCTGGTCCGCCGCCTTAGGATACCTGTTCCCGTTCCTGAGTTTCACCCAGGGTGTCAGGTGGAACATGTCCGGCCGGACATCCGGGTACCCATTGGGAATGAGGACTAGGACATCCACCCTTTCCGCGTCATACATCCCGTCCGGCAGGAGCCAGCCGCGAATGATGACGCCTTTCTTCCCATCGTCTGCGCATTCCTCGAAGACGATGTTCTTAGCCTTGAGATAGTCCAAATCCTCTTGCGGCAGAAAGCTCATTCAGCCCTCCGTGGAAGTCTTCTTGCCGGTGAAGAATTTCTCGACGCCGGGCTGCGTCAGATCGACCGGCTGGTCATCCGCGATGGGGATGTCTTCCGGCCCCGGAACATCTTGCCAGACATTGTAACCGGCAACGTCCACGCCGGCGAGATTCTTGATCTGGAGCCCGGTGATCGTCTCCTGGTCCCAGTCGTACTTCTTGCGGTCGATAAAGATGTGGTCGGGTCTGTTCGGCTTGTCTTGTGCCATTTCCGTTCTCCTGAATTAGCCTTTGGGCGGGTTGGGGTCGTTGCCGTGGCTGTCGCTGCTGGCGATACGACCATCACGATTGTGGATACGCAGTTCGGTCGACTGGTTGCGGCTGATTTCCCGCCCCCGACCAATTGCACCCTGCTTCGTGTCGTGATGGCTACTGGCACGGCTGCCGCCGCCGCGTTTCACATCCCAACCGCCGTCGGGGTTGGGAACCACATGATGTGTTTTGGGTCCTTTGGTCATGCCATATCCTTTTTACATGACGATCCGCTGTTCTGCCTATCCGCTAATCAGCGTACTTTGATTCGCGCGGCTCCGCAATAAATTTTTTCGAGGCTCAAAATCCGGAGTTATATGCTGAAAAGCGAGGGGCCAGCGTCAACTGCACCAAGAATATTCAGCTTCAGCAATCGGATTCGCGCCGCGTCGGCGGAGACCTGGAAACCCTGTTGAACCTTCTGGATCAAGGCCTGGCCGTGGATGCCGCCGACGCCAATAATGCCGAAGAGGCCGCTTGCTTCCTGATAGGTCGCCGCGATCTGACGGACATGGGAGGCGGGCATCAACAGCGCGCCGCAGGCATAGCCCGCCTGCCATTCCATCCAGTCGGCCTGTGAAGCGCCCAGAATTCCATCGCGCTTGCAAATCTGCTTGTCAGCGTTTGGCCGCTGCCGAAGCAAGTCCGTGCCTGGCGGCTCCAGCTCCCATAGATAGGCATGAAACCGAACATGGCCATATTCGTGAGTCAGGGTTGTGCGGAGCCGATTCTCACGGCGATCATCGTTTGACAGTCCTTCGGCAATTTTCACGCTGGGCTTTTTGCCGAGCCGAAATTCCGTGACTCCTTCAACATCATGACCGTAGATCGAGAGGTCGGCGTATGGATCGAAATCCTCTGTATCCCTCTCAATCAGCAATGTCAGATCATCCGTCGCGACAGGAAACTCGACCTTCCCATGCTTATCTCTCAGGAACTGAGTGATGATCGCCTCGCATTCGCGATCCAGCTCTTCGGGCTTATAGTGAGGCCTTTGTGAGAAGCGCCCTGTCGTATCTCGAACGTACCTCACCATATCGCCTACTTCTTTTTAGGATTTCCTCGGAATGCCAACATAGCTTCCGTCACCTGCGTTTCCGACAGCTTTTTCTGTCGAACATCAGCAGGAAATCTACCGGCAAGATAATAGAGCCAATCTGCCTTGATATTAAGAACGTCAGCGAATTGCTGGACCATCCTGTCGGATGACGGACTCCGACGATCATGTTCAATGTCGTTCAGATACTGGGGAGATATGGGATCTTCGTCCTCACGATAAATTTTGGATGCGAGTTCCTTTTGGCTCAGACCGAGAGCCTTCCGTGCCTGACTGATGGCGCGGCCAAATGTTTGATCTGTATTCGTCATGGCTTCCCTGAAAGTACGCTTATTCGCTAATCAGCGTACTCGCGTGGGCGATTCAGGTCAAGTTTGCATAGAGCATGCTCCGGCTCTTTCTTCGGTGCGCTAACGAGTGGTGCCGAGGTGGCGGGAGTGAACGACTGCTTTCAGGGACCTTACAGCACACTACCGATGATCCGTGCGGAGCCCACGTCCCGCGTTTTATGAACGAAAGAACGCTTTTGCGGTTCTCGTTACCAGAAACCGACTGTCCGGACTGTCCGACATGACGGTCATTCATGTCTGTGCAGCAACCAGCTGAACGAATGTCGGCTTTCGGGCACTAAGGTCTAGCGCCGTTATGACCGAAATGAGGGCGCTAAGCCGACCGGCAGGTTTGTGCTACCCGAATGGCGGGTTTCAGCGGAAGCTGCCGCTCCAAGCCTGACCGCCGAACGACGCATTCTGGTCGATAGCCGCCATGCGCCGTTGCCATGCGACAACATCGGCTTTCGTGCCGTGTTCGTCCGGAAGCCGACAGTCCGGTAACGGCCCATTTTCTGCGATTCACGCTCCTGCGGTGAGGCAGAAATCGCACCATCGATTCCTCCGCCACTCATTCCAACCCAGCCGGTCATGGCACCTTTATGTCGAGGTGCGCATTGTAGCGAAATGCACCCATCGATCGCCTTTGTCGGCGCCGGCCCGACGACCATCTACACGCTCCACGCCCTGATCAATCAGTCGACGCGTCCCTTCGCACTCACGATCTTCGAGGAGCAGGCGAGCATCGGACGGGGTACGCCGTATCGCCCGGGATGGAACGACCCTGCCATGCTGTCGAACATCGCCAGCGTCGAGATCCCGCCGCTCGAACAAACGCTGGTCGAATGGCTCAATGAAAAGGGCACGAAACGACTGACCGAACTGGGGATACGACCGAGCGAGATCGATGAGCGCGCATTCTACCCGCGCGTGGCGCTTGGCGAGTTCTTCTTCGATCAGTTGCAGGCGTTGCTGCGCCGTGCCGAGGCGCAAGGAATCACCGTAACCGTGAGGACCCGGTGCAAGGTGCTCGATGTGGCCAGTTCGCCAGAGGGAATGGTGCTGACGCTCCAGCCTCGTCGGGGCGAACGCTCGGAGGAACGGTTCGATCATGTCGTGCTGGCCACCGGGCATCAATGGCCCGCGGAACCCGAGGTCCGGCCGGGATACTTCCTGAGCCCATGGCCTGCCACCGCGCTTGCCAATGTTCCGGCTTGCCGCATTGGCATTCGCGGCTCGTCGCTGAGCGCCATTGACGCCGCGGTGGCGCTGGCGGTGACCAACGGCGAATTCGTCGAAAGCGAGGATGGCGACATCCGTTACGTCCCAGCGGCCGGTACCGACGATTTTCATATGACCATGATGTCGCGCAAGGGGCTGCTTCCCGAAGCGGATTTCTATTTTCCGATTCCCTATGAGCCACTCGCCATCTGTAACGCCGAGGCGATCGAAGCGCTCACCGCCAGCGATGAAAGCGATCTTCTCGACCGCGCCTTCGAGTTGTTCAAGGACGAACTGGCGAGCGCCGATCCCGGCTATGCATCCTCCGTCGGCCTGGACCGGCTCACGCTCGAGACATTCTGCGAAAGCTATTTCGCTGAGCGCACCGCCGCCGATACGTTTGAGTGGGCGCTAAGCAATCTCGCGGAGGCGGAGGCGAACTACGAAGCCAGGGTGACAGTGCCCTGGCGCTATTCGATCCTGCGCATGCACGAGGTTATCGAACTGCTCGTCCCCTATCTGGAACAGGACGAGTTTCGGCGGTTCTCGAAATATTGGAAGCCGGTATTCGTCGATGATTATGCGACCGTCCCGCATGAATCGATCAGGCGGATGCTCGCGCTCCACGACGCCGGCAAACTCGATGTGATGGCGCTCGGCGAAGACTATAGCGTCGACAGCCATGGTCCGGAGACCGGCGCGGTCCTGACGAAAGATGGAAGGCGCATCCATTTCCCCGTCTTTATCGAGGCGATGGGACAACGCGCACTGCCCGCGAAGGAGTTCCCGTTTCCTTCGCTGCTCGATCAGGGCATCGTTCGCGACGTGGCCCCTGGCGAGCGCGGCCCGACCCGCGGTATCGTGATCGACGACCAGTTCCATCCGGTGTCCGACGAGATACCGGATGATCAGCTGTTCTGCCTCAGCCTGCCTTTCATAATGGGCAAACACCCCTTTATCCAGGGCATCACCAGCTCGCACGAGATGGGCCTCGTGGTGGGCCCACAACTGGCCGCGGCGATCGAGCGCGATCTGGAACGGCAGGGCGATCCCGCCGTCGGCGGGGCTGCGCGGTGAGGCTGTTCGCAATCTATGTCGGTGGCGAGATGGCCGGCGCCAACATCGAACTTCACGACATGCGCTTCGTCGTGGCGCCCTCGATTCGCGACACCTATGCCGAACTGCGGCGGCAATGGTGGGGATCGCCGACCAGCCTGCATCTCGACTGCTGGGCCGAGATCACCCATGCCGATGGCTACCGCGTCGAGCTGAAGCCTAAGCCTTTTGCAGGGCGTGAGAAACTCTGGTTCGTCAATCTCGGCGGCTATGACCCGAGCGAATTCGCCGAACGACACCAGAATGTATTTGTTGTCGCAACCAGTCTCAGCAAGGCGAAGGCCCGGGCGATGGAGGCGGTGAGTGGCTGGGTCGAGTTGCACCGTGACGATATGTACGAAGCCGAGCAGGCCTTCTCGCTCGATCAGGCGGCCAGCGACCAGCGCTTGCACATCCATCTGACGCCGGGAGCACCGGCGGAGCAGCCGGCGTTCACCTGTAAATATATCCCGATCGGCAGAAACAGCTGAGCGCCGCGCCGCGGCCGGCGTCTCGTGCTTGGAAATTTAGACGTGGGCGCCCCCCGAAGGGGGCGCCGTCCGACTAGTCTTCGCTGTTGCCGGAGCCAGGCTCGGTCGTCTTGGGAGCCTTTCCGTCTTCGATACGGCCCTCGTTGCGCAGGTCGCGGCCTTCCTGAGCCTTTTTCTGGCTCTCCGGCGACTTGCCGTGTTCAAAGGCTTCTTCCTTGACGAAGCCTGCGGCTTCCTTGAGCTTTCCTTCAACGCTCATCGCGATCTCCTTCCAAACCCTGCCACGAAAGAACGTGACGGATATCAAGCGTCTGACTGGGCGCGATCGTTCCATGGAAGCTGCATGTCGGGTAGCGGTGAGCAGACGGCGGAGCAGGAAAAGGGTCAGAGGGATGGGCATGCAGGACATGCCCATCCATCGCTAGTGCCTAGCTCGTGGCCTTCGTCACGCGCGGCTTGCGGCCGGGCTTTGCTGGCGTGGCAGGCGGCGCCTTCGCCGCTGCCGACTGGCCAGGCTTGCGACCAAGGCCGATCTTCTTCGCCATGGCACGGCGGGCTTCCGAATAGCTCTCAGCGGTCATCGGATAATCGGGCTTCAGCTTGTACCGCGCGCGGTATTCTTCGGGGGTAAGCCCATGCGTGGAGAGATGACGACGCAGTGTCCGGTAGGGCTTGCCGTCAATCATCGAGATAATGTGATCCTTCGACGCCAGCGACTTTCTGACCGTGGTGGCGGGCGTAAATTCTTCGCCAGCTTCGGCAGCGACAGGCGCAGGTATGGAAGAGCCGGCAAGTTCATTCACCGCGCCATGCATGAGCTTCAGAAAGTGCGGCACATCATCGGCGCCGGCGCGCGTATTGGGATTGGACAGCCAGGCCATGGTCAGATCGGCGGCCAGCGAAACAGTGTCGATGCTGTCGGTGGCGCTGTCGGCTTCGGTGTTCTTCTCGGTGTCGGCCATAACCTTGTCCTTGTCTTAAATCTCGGTCTGGCGGTGGCTCTATCCGAAATGGACCAATCCAACAAATCGCAGCCACGCCGCGTCTGATTGCCGCGCATTCACCGTCTAAAAGACTTGTCTTCGACGCCGTTCCGAGCAATCTGACCCCGCCTTCCGTGAAAGCCGGGAGGTGGGGCTTAGTAACCTCTTCTACGAAACTCGGTCAGCCAGATTTCTGGGGGCCGGGTGGCATGCGCGCATGTCCAGCCGGTTCGCCGGTAAAGGCGCATGCGCCTGTTCGTAGCAGGTTACTAACATCCGGCTTTGGCCGTCGCCCCGAGAGGACATAGGTGCGACGAGAGGCCCGAGCCGAGGCGTCGCCCAAACGGGGAGACGTCATGGAGTTCATATCGACATATGCGCGGCGCCTGAGCGCCTGCGCCATCCCGCTGGCTGCACTCATCGCCTCGCCGGCCGAGGCAAAGAAAGCGCCCGAGCCGCCCTACCAATATGGTCCGGCGCCTGACTGGGCGCGCTACAAGGAACTGGCGGAAGAGGCGATCCGGGCAAAGCTCCTCGATCCCGAGAGCGCCCGGTTCGAATGGCCGAGCGGTTACAAGGCGGATGGGTTCAAGACGTCCATCGCACCCAAAAAACGCGGTTATGTGAGCTGCGGCCATGTCAACGCCCGCAACGGGTTCGGCGGCTATGTCGGACGCCGCCAGTTCGCCGTGATCATCGACAATGACGCCGTGATCGACGCGGTGGTCGAGCAGAGCGAGTGGTCAACCATCCCGGATGCCTGCAAGCGCCTTGGTCTTCCGCCCGCCGCCCAGATGACGAGCGCAAGCACCGGGGCAGGGACACGGCCCAGCGGCTTCGGGTTCGCGATAACGAAGAGCGTCGACGGCGCGCGCGTCGCCACGGTCGATCCCGGCAGTCCGGCCGAGGCAGCGGGGCTGAAGCCCGGCGTGACCATCGTCCAGCTGAACGGGGTCACCCTGACCGGGCTCGACGATCCGGTGATCCATCAGCTGCTGGGCGCAACGACGGGCAGGGGGCGGTTCACCCTCGACGATGGCCGCACCGTCGAGATCGAGAAGAGCGCAAGGACCACGGCGCGAGCGAACCCGTCATGAGCAATCTGGTCATCCTGAACGAGGGCGCGCCGCCGCGGATCGTGCAGCGGGAGGCGGTGGGCGTCGCAAATCGCGAGGATATGCTTCGCGACATGCTGTTCGACCATCCCCGGATGCTGCCGGTACAGGATATCGATCCGGGCTATGGCACGCTGATCCCGGTCGCCAAGGAACTGGTGATCCCGGGCGTGGGCCGCATCGACGCGCTGCTGGTCGACAAGAATGGCCGGCTGGTGATCGTCGAGTGCAAGCTGTGGCGCAACCCGCAGGCGCGGCGCGAGGTGGTCGGCCAGATCCTCGACTATGCGCGCGAGCTTGCCCATTTTTCCTATGAGGATCTGCAGAGGCAGATCTCGGCGGCGACGAAGCGGCCGGGCAATGTGCTCTACGAGCTCGTGCGCGACAGTGGTGCCGCGATCGAGGAGGCGAGGCTGGTCGACCAGGTCTCGCGCGATCTCGCGGCGGGACGCTTCCTGCTGCTGATCGTGGGCGACGGTATCACCGAGGGCACGACCCGGATCGGCGAGTATCTCGCCGGCCATGCCAATCTCGGCTTCTCCTTCGGCATGATCGAGATGCCGCAATACCGCTTCACTGATAGCGAAGGCCGCGAGCAGGTGGTCGTCCAACCCCGCGTCCAGGCCAGGACCATCGGCATCGAGCGCATGGTCATCCGCAACGAGGCAAGCGGCATCACACTCTCGACCATCGAGCCTGAGCCTGAGGTCCGGCAACGCGCGAGCGGCACGAGGAGCGAGTCGGAGGCAGGCCAGCATTGGCGCACCTTCGCCGAGCGGTTCCAGGCAGCGCTCCGGCTTGACGATCCCGGCCAGACGCCGCCGCGTATCGCGGGGCATAACTGGCTGCGCATGGACCTGCCCGGCGACGTGCATCTGACCTTGTGGCGCAGTGGGCCGCAGGCGACCGTCGGCGCGTTTGTCGGTCTCAAAGGTCCCGAGGGCCTTGCCATCTTCGAGCGACTGCTGGTCGATCGCGAGGCCATCGATCAGGAGTTCGAGGATGCCGGCCTGCCCAGGCCAGCCTGGGAACGGCATCCCAAGGAGGACAGGGTGTCCATCGCGCTGAACTGGCACGCGCCATCGCCATGGGACGGAGCCGAGGAGGATCGCCAGATCGAACTGCTGTCGCGCGCGGCCAACCAGTTCGCCAACAGCCTGAGACCCCGCCTGCTGGCGCGCGTCGACGGCTGAGATGACCGGCCCGCTCAGGAACCGGGTCAACCCGTTCGGCGAGATCGTCGCGACCCCCGAGCGCGGCATGTTCATGGGTAATCGCGGTTGCCTGCACGATGAGACCCGCAATATCGTGCTGCACTCGGCTCGCGACGCCTGGATCACCTGCCTGCCACGTTGGCCGGGTATCCGGCGCCGGCTGATGCGGCCGGGCCACTATACCGAGCTGTTCTTTATGGACGAGGCGACCGCGCTCGCGGCGGGGCATCGCCCTTGCGCATCCTGCCGGCCGGAGCGCTGGCAGGCGTTCAGGCGGGCATGGCAGCGGGCGCACCAGCTTCCACATGCGCCGAGGGTTGCCGAGGTCGATGCCGTGCTCCGCGAACAACGAGGGCAGCTCATGCCGCTCGATGACCGGACACTCGTCGACGGTCTGATGGCCACCGACGTGGCCCGCTCAGGCGTTTGGATGTGGCGGGGCGGGTACTGGTTGAGATGGTCGTTCGCCGGGTACGAGGCAGGTCCGCCGCCAGCAGGGCCCCTTAAACAAATTACCCCGCCAGCGGTCGTTGCGACCATGCTGGCGGGGTATGAAGTGGAGCTGGCGCTCCCGATATTGGCTGGATCCGGCCAGGATCAGCCCATGCGGACCACCTCGCGGCCATCTCCATAGCGGTCGATCAGCCGTGACTGGAAGCGCCGGTTATAATCGGTTCCGCGTGGTCTACGGGAACTGCCGGGCTCGCCGGTGACCGGGTCGCGTGGACGGACGGCTCTTCCCTGCGGGCCCGATGTCCATTCCAGGAACTGGGTCAGGGCATCGACCTGATCCTTGTACTTGCCAAGCGGGAATCGCATCAGCTCGTTCTTGAAGGCATCGAGCCAGGGTGCGCTGATGGGAAGCGAGATGTCGCCGCGCTCGATCTTGACGCTCTGGAGATCGAGCCGCTCCTCCTTGCCCATCAGCGGCGAAGGATAGGGAACGATCCGGCGGCGGCCCTCGCCCAGCCATTCGATCAGCGTCTGGCTGAGCTGCCGTCCGGAACTGGCGTCCTCGACCAGTACCCGGTCAGGCCGCCAGTCCTTGTAGAGATGCTTGGCCTGTCGGCAAAGTGCCGGAAACCGAAGCTTGCCCCGGTAGATGTGCAGGAGATCCCAGACACCTTGATAATGGCCGAACGTCATGCAGACCGAATAGGCGGCGTCCGGATCGTCGCTGGTCGCCGTATCCCAGGACTGGACGACATAGTCATAGTCCTCGCGTTCAAGCCGATATTCGTATCGTTTAAACCAGCTCCAGCTGATGATGTTGCCGTCCGGCGGGATCGGGTCGAGCAGATACTGCGCCTGATACGCGGCCCGGCCGAGCCGCACCCGCGCCTCTTCAAGCGCCGCATAACCCTCCAGGCCCGGCGCGAGAAGATCGCCCGGCTCGCGGACGAACGTCCGGCCCAGATAGAGGGGGAAGCTCTCCTTGCGGTCGGCGATGGCGGGCATGTTCATATGAACCCACCCGCCCTGTTCGAGCAGATGACCAACCAGATCGTCTTCATGCAGACGCTGCTGGAGAACGATGACCACCGCGTCCTCCTTTACGTTGAGACGCGTGAAGAGCGAAGTGTCGAAGAAGTCGTTGGCCTTGGTGCGCAGAATTTCGGACAAGGCATCGCCTGCCTTCAGCAGATCGTCGATGATCAGGATGTCGGCGCCATGACCGGTGGCGGCGCCGCCCACCGAGATCGCCTTGCGTCCGCCCCCCTCGGTCGTGGACGTCTCGTCATTTGTGTCCGATCGCATCCTGAAACCCGGAAACATCCGTTTGAATGCCGCACTATGAATGATCCGCCGGAACCCGTTGGCGTGCTCCTCGGCGAGATCCGCGCCATAGCTCGCGACCATCACCTTCTTTGTCGGGTCCTTGCCCAGAACCCATGCGACGAACGCGATCGCGATCGTGTAGGATTTGAGATAACGCGGCGGGACCGTGATGATCAGCCGCTTCGTCTCTCCACGCGCCGCGCTTTCGAGCGCGACGCACATCGCCTCCACGTGGAATGCCCGGCGGTATCGGCGATTGCCGGCAACGACTTGGAAGAAGGCGACGACGAACGCGTAAAGACATTCGCGCTGAAATTGTTCGAAGAGCTGCCGCTCGGTGAGTTGATTATTCATCGTCGTCTCCTTCGTCAGCGGAGCTGCCATCGGAACGCACCGCGGTCGGGCCGCCCGCGCCGAACATGTGTTTCATGATGTCGAATGCCGAGATTTCGTGCGTGTCGAGTGGGGCCTCCACGGTCTCAGGGGGCGCGTCCTTCGCGGGATCGAGCTCCATCGCCAGCTTCAGTCCGACCACGAGATACTTCGGGTCGCCCTTCGCCATGCCATTGGCCAGCTGCCGCATCGCGAGACGGATTTTCTCCATCTTCTTGCCGTTCACATCGACCGACGCACTCATCTCCTCGTTGAAGATCGTCCGCCGGTTCTTCGATCCCTTTTTGCGGCCCGGTCTGTTGCCGCCGGGTTGGCCGAATCTCCTGTTTACCGGAGGACGGCAGTGGCCGATGCGGGTGACCTCTCCGTTCTCGACGCCCGCATCGGATAACCCGGAGGCGGTCGTCGATCCGACGGCCGGTTCGGCGGCTGACGACGGAGCCGGGGAGACCGGAGTGACCGGCGGCCAGGTCCGGTTGCGCTTGCGTATGGTGGGCGTGCTCATGCTTCCTGTTCCTCTTCGATATTGGTGGAGACGGCGCCGGTGCGTTCCTCGGCCAGCGCGTCGAAGGTCAGGCCGGTCTCTTCGTGAACGGCCTCCAGTCCCAGTCGCGCCGCGCAGCGGCGGATGGTGACGTCGACATACTTGGGATCGAGCTCGATGCAGCGGGCGCGCCGCTTCGTCCGCTCGGCCGCGAGAATGGTCGTGCCCGATCCCGTGCAAGGATCGAGCACGATCTCGCCCGGGTGAGTGACGTCGCGAATCAGGTCGGCGACCAGCGGGGTCGGCTTGACCGTGCTGTGCGCTTCGAGATCTTCCTTTCGCCCCTTGCGGAAGGTGTTGCATCCGGGATATTCAAGGACGTTGGTTCGGTACCGCCCGGTCTCGCCAAGACCGAAATTGTTCACATGCGGTGCCTTGCCGACCTTCCAGGCGTAAACCAGCTCATATTGGCTCCGATAGAAGGTGCCGAGCGATGCGTTACTTTTCACCCAAATGAGCAGGTTCTTGAGCGCGCTGTAGTTCGCCTCACCCGCCTGCATCATCTCCAGCTGATGGCGCCAGTCCATGCAGCCGAAATGGATCGAGCCGGGCATGGAGAACGCCACCAGCTGTGCCATGATGCCGCTCAGGAAAGCGACGAACTCGCAGCGGGACATCTCCCCCGACGCCATGAGGAACTCGTCATGCTTGACGCGTCCCAGACCACTCACATTGCCGGCGATCGCGACATTGTAGGGAAAGTCCGCGAATATGGCGCGCGCGAGCTCGCCATCCATCAGCCGCTCATAGACCGACGGCTCCCTGGCATCGCCGCAGATCAACCGGTGTTCGCCGATGATCCAGACATCGCCAACCCGTGAGATCGCCGGTGTCTCGTCCGGCTCCTCGATCTCTTCCGTCTCCGACTGCGAACCCGGCTTGTCCGAGCCCAGCAGGATCGAATCGATCTCGACCGTGCTGAACCCGGTCAGCTCGATCTCCAGCTCATCCGACAGCAGCAGCTCGGACAGCTCGATCGCGAGCTCGGGCAGATCCCACTCGCCGCCTTCGGCCAGCTTGTTGTCCGCGATCCTGAACGCGCGAAGCTGATCGGGTGTAAGGTGCCCGATCGGGATGACCGGAACGGTCTGAAGCTTGATCGTCTTGGCCGCGAGATAGCGCGCCACCCCGCACACGATCCCCATCTCTTCGTCGACGATGATCGGAACGAGGAAGCCGCGCTGCCGGATGCTTGCCTCGATCTGCGCGAGGTGCTTCGAGGAATATTTGCGCGCCTTGCGCGGCGGCGGCTTGAGCGAAGCGAGCGCCACCTGCCGGATCTGAAGCTGCGGCTGGCCAGGTTCGACATGAGCCTGGGATAGTGGCGTGGTGTGATTGAACGGCGTCGCTTCGGTGAAGCGAGCCCGCTGTCGAATGTGAACGGTCATTACAGACCCCTGCGATGCGCGGCCGCCGCGACGCGGTGCCGCTCGGTTGAAACGCCTCTCCTGGTCCCCCGCCCGTTGCCGGGTCTGGGCGGGATCATCTCGCCCGGGAGGGGGCGCGTCAAGCGCAATTGTTGGGCTAAGTAGTTGACAAACAATCAGTTTTATCCACGCGACGGAGTGTTCGTCAGCTGCGTTCCGGGCAAATATGGGAGTTTTGAGACACCGGAATTTTGGGGACAGGGGGGTGTCAGCCGGCAGGCGTCGGGCCTCTCCCATAGGCTCGAATTGGTCGCCCATTCCGGGTCCAGAAACTCCCTTTTCCATCCGACGGGAGTTTGGGGCGTAAGTGACTGAAAATCCGGGGGTAAAGTCCGCGATGATGCGGCGAATCCGGCTGATTCCAGCGAATTATCCCATAGACTCCCATATTTACGGGAGATCGGGACGCGAAAGCACGACCGAGCGAACGGGCGGTAAATATGGGACGGGGCCTGGTGAGAGGGCCTCCCGATTTATGGCGAAAACGCGATTCCGTAGTAGTTGGTATGGCCGTGGAGAAAGTGCGGGAGAAAACGCCTTTGAGAGCCCCAAAAGGAATTCTCCCGCTACGGGATCATGCCGCGAAGGGCGCAGAACCGCGCCGTTCTGGCGGCGATTCTCTAATTTACGGAAAACATGCCGACTGGCTGGCGGAGCGGGAGGGATTCGAACCCTCGATACGCTTTTGGCGTATACTCACTTTCCAGGCGAGCGCCTTCGACCACTCGGCCACCGCTCCGCATGCTCTGGAAGGGTGGCTCCCTATCGTGCCGCGCGCGGGCGCGCAAGGCGCTTCCGTTACCGTGTTAGAGGACCAGGCGGAACAGCGCGCCGCCTGCGGGCGAGGCATCGATCTCGATCGATCCGTCATGCGCCAGCATCACCTGGCGCGCGAAGCTCAGGCCGATGCCGCTGCCCGTCTTCTTCGTCGTGAAGAAGGGGAGGAAGATGTCGTGGCGCAGCGCCTCGGGCACGCCGGCGCCATTGTCGCTCACCTCGATGCGGGTGCGGCCCGATCGCATCGCCTCGATCGACAGCGAAACGGCCGGCGCGTCGCCATTCATCGTCGCCGCGTCGGCGGCATTGCGCAGCAGGTTGATGACGACCTGGGCAAGCAGGTCGGGATCGGCATCGATCAGGTGGCTGGGCGGCGCGATGGCGATGTCGAGGCGCACATCGGCCCAATGGCCGTCGGCGGCGAAGAGGCGTCCCAGCTCGGCGGCGAAGGGTTGGGCGGCGAACAGCCGGCGATTGATCTGCGGCGGGCGGGTGATCGTGCGATAGGTCTCGACGAAATGCATCACGCCGTCGGCGCGGCGCGCCAGCGTCTCGACCGCGCTGCGCGCATCGGCGATCGCGGGATCGTCGCCGCGATCCGCCTCCGCGATCAGATGTGCGGCGGTGCGCGCCAGCGAAGTGACCGGCGTCATCGAATTCATGATCTCGTGGGTGAGCACGCGGATCAGGTCGCTCTGCGCGGCCACCTCCACCGCGTTGAGCGCGTCCTGGATCGGCTGGACGGCGATCACGCGCACCGTCCGGCCCAGCCGCGCCAGCGACGCGGCGCGCACCGTGGCGCGCTGCGGTCCGATATCGAGCGACAGGATCAGCAACTGGTGGTGGCCGGCGGGCAACCCGGCAAGCGCCTGGACCAGGCTGGCGCCATAGATCTCGAAATCGGCGACGCGCAGCCCCTTGTGCTGGTTGAACAGCCGCCGTGCCGCCTTGTTGGCGCATTCGGCGCGGCCCCCGGCATCCACGGTGATCAGCGCCACGGGCACGTCGTCCACCAGCGCCGAGAAGAAGCGCGTTTCCTCCGAGATGCGTTCCCGTTCCTCGCGCAGCGTGCGGATGCCGTTGTCGAGCGCGGCGCCGAGCAGGTCGAATCCGCTTCCCGCGTCCGGCCGCGCGAACCGCGCCTGAAGATCGCCGAAGCGCACGGCCTCGATGAAGCGCGCGACCTCGAAATTGGTGCGCCGGACATAGCGCCACAGCGCCAG
>Ga0209902_101105_pt1 | contig 16258 bp, 18 predicted proteins | sample FECB27metaG_FD_188304 | JGI IMG/M metagenome (GOLD analysis project Ga0209902, IMG submission 188304) | Cyanobacterial communities from the Joint Genome Institute, California, USA - FECB-27 (SPAdes) (version 2) | ecosystem: Environmental > Aquatic > Thermal springs > Hot (42-90C) > Microbial mats...
CCCAGAGGGGGAAGGAGTCAATCCCTCGTCAGACCGGCGCCGGGTTGCGCTCCGCGAAGCCGCGCTGGTGCCAGTACGGATAGGCCAGCGTCGTCGTGCTCGCCGCGTCGAGCTCGGCCACCTGCTCCTTCGTGAGGTTCCAGCCCACCGCGCCGAGGTTCTGGCGCAGCTGCTGCTCGTCGCGAGCGCCGATCACCACGCTCGACACCGTCGGGCGCTGCAGCAGCCAGTTCAGCGCCACCTGCGGCACCGTCTTGCCGGTCTCGCCGGCGATCTTCTCGAGCGCATCGACGACGCGGTAGAGCAGCTCGTCGGGCACCGGCGGGCCCATGTCGGCCGTCACGTGCAGGCGACTGTTGGCCGGCAGCGGCTGGCCGCGGCGGATCTTGCCCGTGAGGCGGCCCCAGCCCAGCGGGCTCCACACCACCGCGCCCACGCCCTGGTCCTGCGCCAGCGGCATCAGCTCCCATTCGTAGTCGCGGCCCACCAGCGAGTAGTAGGCCTGGTGCGCCACGTAGCGCGGATAGCCGTAGCGCTCGGCCACGCCCAGCGACTTCATCAGGTGCCAGCCCGAGAAGTTGGAGGCGCCCACGTAGCGCAGCTTGCCGGCGCGCACCAGGTCGTCGAGCGTCGAGAGCGTCTCTTCCACCGGCGTGGCGGCATCGAAGCCGTGCAGCTGGAACAGGTCGATGTAATCGGTGCCCAGCCGCTTAAGCGCGGCATCGACCGCGGCGACCAGGTGGTAGCGCGAGGAGCCGACCTCGTTGGCCCCCTCGCCGCTGCGGAAGGTGGCCTTGGTCGAGATCAGCAGCTTGTCGCGCGGCCGGCCCTTGATGGCTTCGCCGAGCACCGACTCGGCCGCGCCGCCCGAATAGATGTCGGCGCTGTCGAACATGTTGACGCCCGCGTCGATGCAGATGTCGATCAGCTTGCGGGCCTCGGCCACGTCGGTGCTGCCCCAGGCCTGGAAGAATTCGCCCTTGCCCCCGAAGGTGCCGGTGCCGAAGCTCAGGACGGGGACCTTGAGGCCCGATCGGCCCAGATGACGGTATTCCAAGATGCTGCTCCTTCGGCCCGCGGGCCAGGGTGGTGCGGGCCGGCGGCCCGCGGATGGCCGTCATTGTTGGCCGCGGGCATGAACCCCGGCCGGCAGTCGGGCTTCTAGGGCAGCAGCTTGGAGATCGCGTCCTCGAAGGCCAGCACGTCCGAACCGACGTGGGTCGAGTTGAACACCGTCTGCGTCAGCTTGAAGTCCTTGTAGTTGCGGGCCGCGAGCCGGTCGTACATCTCCTTCACCAGCGGCCCGTTGCAGTTGGCATCGCAGCGCGCCAGCACCATGGTCGCGGGCAGCGACTTGCCGGCCAGCGCGGTGAACATCTTCTGCTCGAGGTCGTAGTTGAGGTCCTTCTGCTGCCAGAAGGCGGCCTCGGTGGACAGGAAGTACGAGAACACCAGCTGATCGGGCGCCTCGAGGAACATCGCGGTCGCGGCCAGGTTGCCGCTGGTCGACAGGCCCGAGAGCATGCGCCGCTTCGGGTCCATGCGGTACTTCGATTCGAGGTAGGGAACCAGCTCCTTCACGAGGAAGCCGTGGTAGCCGGTGGCGCCTGGAAAGTTGTAGTCCTCCTGCCGCCGCGCGCTGCCGCCGATGCCCACCAGGATGGCCTTGGTGCCACGCCGTTGCAGGATGTTCTTGAGGTTCGTGAAGCGCGTGTCGGGCAGACCGTTGGTGGCATCGCCGTCGAGCGCGTAGATGGTGGCGTAGGCATCGGTGCTGGCGTCGTAGCCGGCCGGGATGTAGATGTCGATGCGGTAGTCCACGCCATAGGCCTTGGCGCTGACGGTCTCGCTGACCACGCGGCCGCTGGTGGACGGCGGCGGCGGCGCGGGCTGCTCGGGTGCCGGGCCCGGCGGCAGGATCGGGAGGCCACCGCCTCCACCGCCGCCCCCGCCACCGCAGGCCGCCATCGCCGCGACCAGCACGCAACCGCACACGGCCGCGAGTGCGCGGCGCCATTTTTCTTGTCTCATGTGGTTCCTCTTCGACCCCGGCACACGTCGTGCCGGGGCGGGATGCTGCGCCGGCGACCGGGCAACGTCAACCTCGCCGGTCGGATCGGCCAGGCTGTGGCGCCATGTCCACACGCCTCGCGACGGCGCGATGGTGCCTACAGCCGCATGCCGAGCCAGATCACCGATTCGGTCGAGGCCGCGACGACCGGGCTCAGCAGCCGCGACCAGAAGCGGCCGGGCTCGAGGTGCGAGGCCGACTGGTCGTGGTGCTGCCGCTCCTCGTCGACGATCTGCGCGATGGCCGCCACCGCCGCCTCGTCCTGGCCCGCCAGCTCGCGCAGCTGGGCCTCGAGATGGCGCAGCACCACGCGCTCCACTGCCACGGTGGTGGCCGCGATCGCGTGGCGGCCGAGCAGCCCGGTGACCAGGCCCAGCGCCCAGCCGCCGATGCCGCACAGCCAGTAGCTGCGGCAGCGGCGCACGCCGCGCCGTTGCAACTCGGTGGCGAACACGGCGCGGTGCCGCTCCTCGTGCGACTTGAATTCGCGCAGCTGCGGCACCAGCGCCGGCGCGGTGAAGCGCGCGGCCAGGATCTGCGCGCGGTAGATGTTCACCGCTCCCTGCTCGCCCGCATGGTCGACCTTGAGGATGCGGCCGCCGAGCGCGGTGTCGCGCGAGCTCAAGGGGCGATCTCCTTCAGGGCCTCGTCCACCGGCACCGTCAGCCCCACCTTCACCCGGCTCATGGCCACCAGCGTCTTGAAGCGCTTCACGTTGTTGTTCTCGAAGAACAGTTCGCGCGTGAGCCGCGTGTAGTCGGCCATGCTGCGCACCGCGAAGATCAGCACGAAGTCGCACTCGCCCGCCACGTAGTAGCACTGCTGCACCTGCGGACAGGCCTGGAAGCTGCGCTTCATCGCATCGAGCAGGTCGACGCGCTCGCTCTCCACCTCGACCTCGACGATCACCGTGAGCTCGCAGCCCACCGCGTCGGGATTGACGATCGCCGCATGGCGCTCGATCACGCCCTCGTCGGCCATGCGCTTCAGGCGCCGGTTGACTGCCGCGGCCGAGAGATGCACCTGCTGGCCCAGCTCGCCCTGCGGCAGGCGCGCGTCCTGCTGCACCAGCGCCAGCAGCTTGAGGTCGTAGGCATCGAGGGGCGTGGGCATGGGCGGGACCGGCAGGCGTGGCGGGTGGAATGAAATTGCGCCGACAGCCCCTTCAATGCGCGCAAATTCAGGGGTCGGCGACATAGCATTGTTGCCCATGACCACCGCCACCCTCGCCTCCGACACGCCGCTCGATGCCGAACTCTCGGGCTGGCGTCGCTACCTGCACACCATTCCCGAGACCGGCTTCGCCGAGCACCGCACCTCGGCCTTCGTCGCGCGCACGCTGCGCGCGCTGGGCCTCGAGGTGCACGAGGGCATCGGCGGCACCGGGCTGGTGGCGAACCTGCGCGTGGGCGACGGCCGCGGCACGATCGGCATCCGCGCCGAGATGGATGCGCTCGACATTGCCGAATCGGCGCCGGGCCGTGCCCATGCCTCGGCCACGCCCGGCAAGATGCACGCCTGCGGCCACGACGGCCACATGTCGATCGTGCTCGGTGCGGCGCGGCTGCTGCGCGAGCGCCAGGACTTCGACGGCACCGTGCGCTTCATCTTCCAGCCCGCCGAGGAGCACGGCCGCGGCGCCAAGGCGATGATGGCCGACGGCCTGTTCGAGCGCTTCCCGGTCGACGAGATCTACGGCCTGCACAACATGCCGGGCCTCGCGGCCGGCACCATCGCCACCTGCGCGGGCGGCATCATGGCCAGCGAAGACAACTTCACGATCCACGTGCGCGGCCGCGGCACCCATGCGGCACGGCCGCACATGGGCATCGACCCGATCGTGATCGGCGCCGAGATCGTGCTCGCGCTGCAGACCATCGTCTCGCGCAGCCTCGACCCGGGCGCGCAGGCCGTGGTCTCGTGCACCGAGTTCATCACCGACGGCATCCGCAACGCGATCCCCTCGAACGTCGTCATCAAGGGCGACACGCGCAGCTACGACCCCGCCGTGCAGGCCACGCTGGAGCGGCGCATGCGCGAGATCAGCGAGGGCATCTGCCGGCTGCACGGCGCCGAATGCGCGTTCTCGTACACGCACGAGTTCGAGCCCACGGTGAACTGGCCCGAATGCGTGCCGCACGCCGTGGCGGCCGCGACCGCGGTGCTCGGCGCCGGGCGCGTGGACGCCAACACCGTGCCGATGATGGCCTCGGAGGACTTCGGTGCCTTCCTGCGCGTGGTGCCCGGCGCCTTCGTGTTCCTCGGCAACGGTGCCGACGGCCAGCCCGGCGGCACGCCGCTGCACAACGCGGGCTACGACTTCAACGACGCGGTGCTCGAGGTCGGCGCGCGCTACTTCGCGGAACTGGTGCGGCTGCGACTGCCGCGCTGAATCCCTTCTCTTCTTCCGAAAGACACCAGACATGCTGGTCCGCAATGCCCGCGCCGTGCGCGCGCCCTACCCCGAGGCGCTGCGCCGCATCCTCAACATCGACGAAGCACGCGCCACGCGCTCGTGGCTCTCGCGCTGGTCGCTGCTCGCGCCGGAGCCCACGCCGCTGCGCCGCCTGAGCGACCTGGCGCAGGCCTGCGGCATCGCCGAAGTGTTCCTCAAGGACGAGTCGCTGCGCTCGCCGCTCGGCAGCTTCAAGGCACTCGGCGCACCGGCTGCGCTGGTGCGGCTGGTGCTGCGGCGCCATCCGGACTGGAACGCCGACGCGGTGCTGCGCGGCGAACACGCGAATGCCTTGAAGGACCTCGTCGTCATCAGCGCCACCGACGGCAACCACGGCCGCGCACTCGCCGCCGCGGCGCGCAGCGTGGGCGTGCGCTGCGTGATCGTGCTGCACCGGCACGTGAGCGCCGAGCGCGAACGCGCCATTGCCGACTTCGGCGCCGAGATCGTGCGCATCGAGGGCAACTACGACGCCTCGGTCGCGCATGCCGCGCAGCTCGCCGAACGGCATGGCTGGCAGGTGGTGTCCGATACCGCGTACCCGGGCTACGAGGACGTGCCGCGCGACGTGATGCAGGGCTACGGCACGATGGTCGACGAGGCGCTCGAACAGCTTGCCGCCGAGTCCGACGGTGCCTGCCCCTTCACCCACGTCATCCTGCAAGGCGGCGTCGGCGGCCTCGCGGCCGGCGTGGCGAGCTACCTCTGGGAACGCTTCGGCGAACGCCGCCCCGTGCTCGTCGTCGCCGAACCGCGCCAGGCCGACTGCCTCACGCGCAGCGCCATCGAAGGTCGGCCGGCCGTGGCCACCGGCAGCGTCGACTCGGTGATGGCCGGCCTGGCCTGCGGCGAGACCTCGACCCTGGCCTGGCGCTTCCTCGAGCCCTCGGTCGATGTCTTCCTCACACTGGAGGATGAAGAGGCGGTGAATGCGATGCGGCGGCTGGCCGAAGGATCGGCGTGCGACGTGCCGGTGGTGAGCGGGGAATCGGGCGCCGCGGGCGCGGCCGCGTTGCTGCAGCTCGCGCGGTCCGAAGCGGCGAAGGCGCAGGCTGGGCTCGATGCTTCGTCGAAGGTGCTCTTGATCAGCACCGAGGGGGCGACCGCGCCTTCGGTCTATGCGGAACTGATGGGCCGTACGGCGGATGAAGTGCTGGCAGCGCAACGCGAATGGCTGGGCCTGGAGACTCGGCGGTAGCATCGACCGCCTTTTCTCCAGGAGATCGTCGATGCGCCAGCTTGCGGGACTTTGGATCGCGGCCCTGTGGATCGCGTGCTTCTCACCTGTGCAGGCCCAGGTCACGCAGCAGGTGGTGGACATCCCCACCCGCCCCGGCGTGACGCAACGCATGCTCGTGCTGACGCCGCCCACGCCGAAGGCAGCCGTGATCCTGATCGCGGGCGGACATGGCGGGCTTCGGATCTTTGCCAACGGATCGTTCCAATGGGGTGCCGGCAACTTCCTCGTCCGCACGCGGCAGCTGTTCGCCGACCAGGGGCTGCTGGTGGCCGTGATCGATGCACCGTCCGATCGGCAGAGCCCGCCCTACCTCGCCGGCTTTCGCCAGAAGCCCGAGCATGCGGCCGATCTCAAAGCCGTCATCGCCTGGATGCGCGCGCAGTCGAAGCTGCCCGTGTGGCTCGTGGGCACCAGCCGCGGCACGCAATCGGCGGCCTATGTCGCGACCGAGCTCTCGGACACCGACGGCCCGGACGGCGTGGTGCTGAGCTCCACCATCCTCACCGACGATGGCGGCCGCCCCGTTCCCGCCATGCCGCTGGCGAAGATCCGCGTGCCCGTGCTCGTGGTGCATCACGAGCAGGACGGCTGCAGGCACTGTGCCTTCGCCGGCGTGCCCGCGCTGATGGCGAAGCTCGAGAACGCGCCGCGCAAGGAAGTGCTGAGCTTCCAGGGCGGCGAGAACCGGGGCGATCCTTGCGAGGCGATGGCCTGCCACGGGTTCAACGGACTCGATGGCGAGGTCGTGCCGCGGATCGCGGGCTGGATACTGGCGCGATAGCGCCGGGGCTGCGTACAGTTCTTACACGCTGTAGAACCTCTGCGCGGCACCTAACCCTAGACTGGTCCGATGAAAACCAACCAAGGACTTGGCGTGGGCGCCGGGCTCGCGGCCGGCGTGGGCATCGGTGCCTTGCTCGACGAGATCGGCCTGGGGATCGGCATCGGTCTCGCGCTGGGAATCGCGCTGTCGCTGGCGCTCGATCGCAAGGACCCCGGTTAGCCGACCCTGCCGCCGGCGCCGTGCCTATTGCGGCACCAGCTCCACGCGCCGGTTCTTCGCGCGGCCGTCCTCGGCCGCGTTGCTGGCGACCGGCGCCAGATCGGCCACGCCATACGCGGCGAGCCGGTTGGCCGCGATCGCGTACTGGCTGGCCAGGGCCGCATTGACCGCTTCCGCACGCCGCTTCGACAGCGCGATGTTGCTCTCCAACGTGCCCTGGTTGTCCGTGTGGCCGACCACGCGCAGCTTGAGCGCCGGCTCGGCCTTGAGCAGCTTGGCGATCTCGTCCAGCGCGGGCTTGGAATCGGGCTTGATGTCGGCCTTGGCGGTGTCGAACAGGATGCCGTAGAGCGCCACGCGCCCGGTGGCGGCAATGGCCTTCGACATCTCGCCCGCGCTCACCGTCACCATGTTCTGCTTCATCGCCCCGACCTCGATGATGTCGACCGCCGCGTAGGCGCCCTTGACCGCCTTGTAGTCCTTGCTGTCCTTGGCCCATTGCACGGCCTCGACGACCACGTAGAGATCGCCTTGCGGCCGCGGGATCCTGAAGCTCGCCAGACGCGCCGTCGCGACCTCGGCGGCCGAGAAGGTGTAGGTGCTGCGACTCGTCTTGATCTCGTTCCAGCTGTAGGGGCAGAGGAAGCAGGAGCGGCTCTTGAAGTTCTCGTCGCGCCCCGAGTCGTAGAGCGTGACGCCACCGGCCGCCTGCACTTCGTTCTGGTAGTTGCGGATCAGCTCCGCCGTGGACGTGTCGCCCGCCGATTCGTACCAGAGGCGGGTCAACGCGCCTTCGACCGGCACGGAGCTGGTCCAGCTGCGCTTCCTCGACGTCGTGTCGTAGCCCTTGTAGGTTCCCGTCGGCACCAGGTATTCGTCGAAGCGCTTGAAGTCGTAGCCGACGATGGTCGAGCCCGCGAAGCGCTTGAGCAGCGGGTTGTCCTTGGCGCCGGGCAGGTCCTGCGCCGACGCGAGCATCGAGAGGAACAACAGCCCGGCGAATGCCGGCGCGGCCAGCAGCCGAAGGAAGGCAAGGACGGAACGCGGACGCATCGATGACTCCGGAAATGGACGGCGCCATTGTCAGGAATTCCGATGATTTGGCTGCACGGCCGTTTGGCCTATGAAGAAGGTCTGTGGTGCTGGTGGGCGAATGGGCGTATCGACTCGAAGGACGTGCGCGCGACGCGAACCTGGCTCGAACGGCACGGCCCGCTACAGTCGGCCGGTCGCGAGCAACGACAGAAAGGCGCTCATGACCAATCGCTCCGAGAGAAAGGATCGCCGTGCACGAGCGACATATCAACCCCGACCACCATCTGCAAACGAGCACCGGCCGGGTCTTCACGAAAGAGCGCCAACTGGCGGCATGGGACCGCGTCTACGAGGACCTGGAAGTCGCTCTGCGGGGACGCTCTTCCACCCCGATCCAGCTGTGCCTCGTGATGGGTGTTCAGGGCTCGGGCAAGACGACCTGGATCCGCCGGAACATCGCCGCTCTGCCCGGCGCGGTTTTCCTCGACGCCGCACTGCCCGCCGTACGACACCGGGCGCGGGCACTGGACATTGCGCGACGTTGCCGTGTCGAAGCGATCGCCGTCTGGATCAATATGCCGCTCGAGATCGCGTTGGCGCGCAATGCCTCGCGGCCTGCCGATGAATGTGTTCCCGAGGAGGCGCTGCGCAGCGTCTTCTCGTTGATCGAAGTGCCCACGACGAGCGAAGGCTTCGTGCGTGTGGTCGAAATCCTGGACAGTGGCTTGTCGAGCAGGCTCTGATGTCTCCGCCGATTGCCTCCACCTTCTTTTGCCTCGCAGATTTCATCGCAGCTCTGGTCTCATTGAGATGACGAGACGCGACGGCCCCAGATCGCGTCTGATCATGGAAGCTCTCCCGAGAGACTGTACGATTTGCAAGACATGGCGCTGCGGACCACCGCGCCCAAGGGAGATGTCGTGAAGCTGAAGAACCTACTTTCTGTCGCCGCTGCGGGTGCGGTGGCATTGGCTGGCATGTTTGCCGCTGCCATCGTGCTCGGCACATCCGAACCACATGCACCGATGCGCAGCGTGACCGATGCCGCGCGCGCCGTCGACCGCACGGGCATGCCGGCGGTCTCGACCTTCCGGGCTCGCGACGGCACCCTCCTCGCCTACCGCGCCTATCCTGCGCCGGCCAGCACGCAGGTCGCTCTGCTTTTCCACGGCTCCTCCGACAGCAGCCAGGGCATGCATGCCGTGGCGGAAGCACTGCAAGCGGGTGGGGTTTCGGCGTACTCAGCGGACGTTCGCGGCCACGGCGATTCCGGCCCTCGCGGCGACATCGCCTACATCGGGCAACTCGAGGATGACGCGATCGACCTGGTCGCTCACCTGCGATCCGTTCACGCCAACGCGCGATTCGCGGCCGTGGGCCATTCATCCGGCGGCGGCTTCGTGCTGCGCCTGGCGGGCACCCCCTCCACCCGTCCGCTGTTCGACAGTTTTGTGGTCACTGCGCCTTACCTCGGCCACCGCGCCGCCACCAGCCGCGGTGCCGACGGCGGGGGCTGGGCCCAGCCCTTCACGCCGCGGATCGTCGCGCTGACCACGCTGCACCGCACAGGCATCGATGTGCTCGGCGGGCTGCCGGTGATCGCCTTCTCGCTGCCATCCGACGCGCCCGGCACCAAGACCTACTCGTACCGCCTTTACCGCAACTACGGCCCGCACGAAGACTTCGTCGACGATGTGCGCCGCGGCGCACACCCTATTGCGCTGATTGCCGGTACGGTCGATGAGATCTTCCACGCCGACCGCTACGAGGACGCGTTCGCCGCGGTACGTCCGCTCGTGCAGGTGCAACTGATCAACGGCCTGGGCCATATGACCATCGTGTCGGATCCGCGCGCACTGGCCGCCATCAGCGCCGCCGTCCTCACCACTGCACGCTGATGCCGCGGCAGCTTGCCCGGCTGCAAGAACTTCGCGCGTCTCGGCACCTGTGCCCGCCGCACCGAACGCGATGAGAAAGTCACATGCACGGGCCTTGATTGCCAAAGTAGCGACGCGTGAGCCTCAAAGGTATCCATACCTGCTACTCGTCATCAATGTTGCTCACCAAACAGCGGAGGATCTCTAGTCTGCACGCATGAATCAAATCAAGCCGCAGCCACGCCTCCCGGGCACGTTCAAGATCCTCGTGATATCGGGAGCCCTGCTCGCCACCATCCCAGCCAGCGCTCAATTCACCGTGGCAGGCTTTGCCATCGGTCAGGAGATGAAGTCCTGCCCGGACTCTTCTGTGCCCATGCGCAAGGATGCCCGGAATAGCGGCATTGCTTGCAGGTTTCCGGAAAAATCCAGATCGGTCTTCGGTACGTCAGCAGACCAACTCTCGCTGGCCACCGATCAGCGGGGCGAGGTGGAGAGCATCCTGGTCGTCGGGATCGATGCCGTGCAAGCCGTTGCGAAGGCTGCTGAAGCGTACGGTTCTCCCGATGCGTCGGAGGTGCACGAGAAGCTCTCCTTCTGGGCGTGGCTGCGAGGGGATGTCCGACTGGTCATCTTCCACCATCACGACGCCCCGGCCTCATCCAACATCATCCTCGACCGATATCCTCGATAGTCCGTCGTTTTCGATCGGGAGCGACCGCCTCGCTCAGGCTCAGGCTCCACTTGTCGCGCTGAACCAACCCCACCGTTTCAGACTCAGCGGCGATCACAAGATGAAGTTTCGAATCCAGGAAGTCGAACTCGAAGAGGCCGATGCCCGACAACCGACAGCGTACATTCGCCAACACCTCTCGATCTGCTTTTTTTGGGGAGAGGTATCCGATGCCGATCCAGCGATTCAATTTGTTCATTTGCCTGCTGGTCATGTCGGGCTTTGCAAATGCACAGATCGAGTGGCCATTGCTCCACGCGACGAGATCGGTGAAATTTACCGAGGCCATCGTTCTTCAGTGCAACACATCTGCCCCGGCAGAAGCAGGCGTCCGACTGAAAGCGTTTCAGTCATGGAAGGCACGCAACGAGCGTCAAGCCACCGCCTTGCAGGAGTTCAACATGAAGCGAATTCGCGAGGAAGCTCCCGAGCAGAGCCCCGCAGAGATAGAAATTGAACTCGACAAGGAACTCCAGAGGACGATCCTGTTCATGGTTGCAGACGACGCAGCCATGTGCGCCGATCTGGCGCGCTGGCTCGACAGTGCAGAGAGCGAGCCTCGCCGCCAGGTCATCGACCTGATGCTGCCGCCGGACCTTCCCGCAGCGCCACACGCCGCCCCATCCGAACAAGCACACAACCGATGAACCTCGAAGACCCGTTTCGCGCCATAGAGGAATGGAGCGGATGCGCCATCTCGCAGCCCCTGCGAGCATTGCTCTCCAGCCTAGGCGACACCACCGTCGGCGACCTCGCCCACTTCTACGCCCCCGCCGACCTGCTCGAACGCAACGAGACCTACGAGACCAGGACGTACTGCCCCGGCTGGCTGACGATCGGCGATGACGGTGGAGGCAGCGCCATCGTCGTGGCACCGGACCAGTGGCCGACCGCCGTGTACCTGGTGGGTCACGGCAGCATGTCGCGCGCCGACTTCGTCGCGGTGGCCGAGGCCCTTCACGAATGGGTAGCTTCGGGCTGCGAGCTGTAGCGCGCCACAAGGTGGTCGTGGCAATCGCAGGCTTTCCATGCGACAACGCCTGCGTAACCTCGTCAGTCGATCGCCACCCTCGCCTCCTTCACCAACCTCGCATATTTCGCGGTGTCACCGCGAATCTGCGCCGCCATCTGCGCCGGCGTATCCCCCACCGGTTCCGCCCCGATCTCCTCCATGCGCTTCCTGAACTCCGGCGACTGGATGATCTTCACCATCTCGGCGTTGAGTCGCTCCACGATCTCCTTCGGCGTGCCCGCCGGCGCGAGGATGCCGAACCACGTGCCCTGGTCGAAATCCTTCAGCCCCGACTCGGCCAGGGTCGGCACATCGGGCAGGCTGCTCGAGCGCCTGGCGGTGGTCACGGCGAGCGCGCGCAGCTTGCCAGCGCGGATGTGCTGCAGCACGGGCGTCAGGGTGTCGAAGGACATGTCGACCTGGCCGCCGAGCAGGTCGGTGGTGAGCGGCGCGCTGCCCTTGTAGGGCACGTGCAGCAGCTCGATGCCCGACAGGGCCGAGAGCTGGGTGCCGATCAGGTGTTGCACGGTGCCATTGCCGTTCGAGCCGTACGAAAGCTTGGCCGGCGCGGCCTTGGCCTGGGCGATCAGTGCCTGCGCATCGCGCGCGGGCGATTTGGCGTTGACGACCATCACGTTGGGCACCAGCGCGACGGTGGTGACGGGGGCAAAGCTCTTCTCGAAGTCGTAGGGCAGCTTGCGGTAGACGCTGGTGGCGATGGTGTGGTGGACCGCGCCCATCAGCAGGGTGTAGCCGTCGGGCCGCGCCTTGGCGACGTAGTCAGCGCCGAGCGTGGCGCCGGCGCCGGGGCGGCTCTCGACCACCACGGGCTGGCCCAGGCTCTGCGAGAGCTTGTCGCTCAATGAGCGCGCCAGCACGTCGGAGCTGCCGCCGGGCGGAAAGGGAACGACGAGGTTGATGGGCTTGGCCGGCCAGGCCTGCGCGGCCACAGTCGAGGCGGCCAGGGCCAGGGTGAAGGCGGCGGCGAGCGCGGTCAGCGCCGCGCGGCAGCGGACGATGGGCTGGGTCACGGGTTGTCTCCTTTGTTGTCGTGGCAATGGCCGGCCGTGCGCGCACGCCCTCTCCGGCCCCGGGGGCGGAAAACTCAGGCGGCCTGGCGCTCGGGCAGCGGGGCCAGCAGCGCGCAGACGGCGCGGGTCACGTCGGCGGTGGTGGCGCTGCCACCGAGGTCGCGCGTGTGCAGCGAGGTGTCGCCCGTGACCTGTTCGATGGCGCGCATCAGGCGCGCGGCAGCTTCGGGCTCGCCGAGGTGCTCGAGCATCATCACGACCGACCAGAAGGTGCCGATGGGGTTGGCCAGGCCCTGGCCCATGATGTCGAAGGCCGAGCCGTGGATGGGCTCGAACATCGAGGGGAAGCGGCGCTCGGGATCGATGTTGCCGGTGGGTGCGATGCCGAGGCTGCCCGCGAGCGCGGCGGCCAGGTCGCTGAGGATGTCGGCATGCAGGTTGGTGGCGACGATGGTGTCGAGCGAGGCCGGCCGGTTGACCATGCGCGCGGTGGCGGCGTCGACCAGTTCCTTGTCCCAGCGCACGTCGGGGAACTCCCTGGCCACCTGCACGGCGATCTCGTCCCACATCACCATCGCATGGCGCTGGGCATTGCTCTTGGTGATCACGGTGAGCTGGCGGCGCGGCCGCGAGCGGGCCAGCGAGAAGGCGAAGCGCATGATGCGCTCGACGCCGGCGCGGGTCATCATCGAGACGTCGGTGGCGGCCTCGATCGCATGGCCCTGGTGCACGCGACCGCCGACGCCGGCGTACTCGCCCTCGGAGTTCTCGCGCACGATGACCCAGTCGAGGTCGCCGGGGCCGCAGCGCTTGAGCGGGCCGTCGATGCCGGGCAGGATGCGCGTGGGCCGCACGTTGGCGTACTGGTCGAAGCCCTGGCAGATCTTCAGCCGCAGGCCCCACAGGGTGACGTGATCGGGGATGTGCGGATCGCCGGCCGAGCCGAACAAAATCGCGTCCTTGTCGCGCAGCGCGTCGAGGCCGTCGGCCGGCATCATCTCGCCGTGGGCGCGGAAGTAGTCGCCGCCCCAGCCGAAGTCCTCGAACTCGAAGCCGAAGCGCTCGCTGCCGGCGGCCAGCGCCTCGAGCACCTCGCGCCCGGCCGGCACCACCTCCTTGCCGATGCCGTCGCCGGGAATGGTTGCGATCCTGTAGGTCTTCATGGTGTAGCTGCGTCGCTGGAGTGTTGGAATGGTTCCGACTGTAGGAACTCGACGCGCGATCGGATCGCCCCTAAAGTCAATCCATCGTTAACTTCAAGTCAACAGCGAAAACCGCGATGGCCCACGAGATCCAACCGGCCGACCTCGGCTTCTTCTCGGCGCTGGCGCGCGCCGGCAGCCTCAGCGCGGCGGCGCGCGAGCTCGGCATCACCACGGCAGCGGTGAGCAGGCATCTCGCGCAGATGGAGGCGCGGCTCGGCGTGAGCCTGGTCAACCGCACCACGCGGCGCATGGGCCTCACGCCCGAGGGCGAGCTCTACCTCGCGCAGGCGCGGCGCATCCTGGCCGACATCGAAAGCCTGGGCGAGCAGCTCGGGGTGTCGAAGGCGGTGCCGCAGGGCCTCTTGCGCGTCAACGCCACGCTGGGCTTCGGGCGCAGCCACGTGGCGCCGCTGATCTCGAAGTTCGTGCGCCGGCATCCCGAGGTCGAGGTGCAGCTGCAGCTGTCGGTGAACCCGCCGCCGCTGACCGAGGATTCGTTCGACGTCTGCGTGCGCTTCGGCGCGCCGCCCGAGGCGCGCGTGATCGCGCGGCGCATCGCGGCCAACCGGCGGCTTCTGTGCGCGGCGCCGGCCTACCTCGCGAAGCACGGCACGCCCAAGGTGCCGAACGACCTCACGCGCCACAACTGCATCGGCATCCGCCAGGGCGAGGAGGCCTACGGCCTGTGGCGGCTGTCGAGCGGACGTGGCGCGAGCGCGAGCACGCAGGCCGTGAAGACGCGCGGCACGCTGACCACCAACGACGGCGAGATCGCGGTCAACTGGGCGCTCGAAGGCCACGGCATCCTGATGCGCGCCGAATGGGACATCGCGCGCTACCTGCGCAGCGGACGGCTGGTGCAGGTGCTGCGCCCCTTCCACACGCCCGATGCCGATATCTACGCGGTGTATCCGCAGCGCCACCAGCTCGCGGCGCGCGTGCGGGCCTTCGTCGACTTCCTCGCGCAATCGCTCGAGCAACAGGCCTCGGCGGCCTCCGCGGCCTCGAAGACCGCGTTCTGACGCGACCCTAGGGAAATCCCCAAGGCCGCGCTCGCGGCCGTGCCCGCGCGCACCCTCGCCCAGAGGGAAAAGCACCCGCGCGGCGACCTCCCTCACCCGCCCCGATCTCCCCACGGCACTGGCCCGCAACTTGCAAACTCGGCCAAAAATGACAGAAAATTTTCTTAACTGACTTATATTTGTAAATCAGTTTTCAAATTTGCACCGTTCCGGCGCCCTTCCGAACCCCATGAGCACCAACGTCGACCCTCCAGGCACCACCGTGGCCCAGCGCATCGCGCAGGCCCTGCCGCGGCTGTCCCGCTCGCACCGGCAGGTGGCCGATTACGTGCTCGAGCATCCGCTGCAGGTGGCCACGCTGCCGATCGACGAGCTGGCCACGGCGGCCGGCGTGTCGGTGGCCACGGCCAACCGCTTCGCGCGCGCGCTCGACTTCGACGGCTACCCGGCCTTCCGGGCCGAGCTGGTGCGCGGCTTCGAGCCGCTGGTGGCGCCGGTCGAGCGGCTGCGCGGCAACCTCGAGCGGCCGACCACGGTGTCGGAAGTGTTCGCCGCGGCGCTCGAGGAGAGCCGCCGCAACATCGACGCCACGCGCCAGTCGCTCGACTACGCGGCCTGCGAGGCGGCGGTGGAACGCATCGGCAAGGCGCGCTCGATCTACATCGGCGGCTTCGGCGCCAGCGCCTGGCTCGCGGGCCTGCTGCAGCACGGGCTGGACAGCAGCTGCAGCGACGTGCGCCTGCTCTCGGGCGTGAGCGGCGTGACCCATGCCGCGCGCACGCTGATGCATGCGGGGCCGCAGGACGTGTTCATCGGCGTGACCTTCCCGCGCTACCTCACCGACACCATCGCGCTGGCGCAGATCGCGCGCGGCCAGGGCTGCGCGGTGCTCGCGCTGACCGACCGGCCGAGCTCGCCGCTGGCGCCGCTGGCCGACGTGGCGCTCTATTGCCAGACCGAGACCAGCTATCGCCCCAACTGCGAGACCAGCGTGCTCGCGCTGATCGAGGCGCTGACCAGCGCCGTGGCGCTGCGCGCGCCGGGCGCGGTGCAGTCGGCGGGCCGCATCCTGCAGGCGGTGCGGCCGTGGCTGCACGGGGGCAACGGGCCGCGCACGAATGGCGCGAACGGCGCGAACCCGCAGGCCACGCCGCCCGCAGACAGCACCCCGAAGAAAAAGACCTCCCGATGAACAGCCCCACCCAGAACGACAACGCCTCCACCCCGCGCGTGCCCGTGATCGCCATCCATGGCGGCGCCGGCACCATCAGCGCGGGCAACACCACGCCCGAACAGGCGGCGGCCTACCACGAGGCGCTGCGCCACATCGCGGCCACCGCCCAGGCCGCGCTGCTGCAGGGCGCCTCGGCGCTCGACGCCACCTGCCTCGCGGTCGAGCTGCTCGAGGACTGCCCGCTGTTCAACGCCGGCCACGGCGCGGTCTTCACGCACGACGAAACCCACGAGCTCGATGCCGCCGTGATGGACGGCGCCACGCTCGCCGCCGGCGCGGTCGCGGGCGTGTGCCATGTGCGCCGCCCGGTGCGCCTGGCGCGCGCGGTGCTCGAGGACGG
>Ga0209902_101106_pt1 | contig 16206 bp, 16 predicted proteins | sample FECB27metaG_FD_188304 | JGI IMG/M metagenome (GOLD analysis project Ga0209902, IMG submission 188304) | Cyanobacterial communities from the Joint Genome Institute, California, USA - FECB-27 (SPAdes) (version 2) | ecosystem: Environmental > Aquatic > Thermal springs > Hot (42-90C) > Microbial mats...
TGCTTGGCAATGATCAAGGCAACAACGAGCATGAGGACAGACACGACCTCAGCAGAGCGGAACAGCATGGCTCCCCTTTACTTTCTTTTCGAGATGCGCTGACGCTCGGCGCGGATTAGCTCCGCCTGACGGAGCCCCCGCAGATGACGTTACGGAAAACCGCAAAAGGTTCCATCAACTTTTGCGTTATCCGGGATTTTCCTCAAACAGGCTGGCAAGGAAGCCACAGCGCCCGGCTGAAGCCAGTCAGCTGACCAGCTTCACCGGCAGATCACGCAAGGCGATGCCGAGCAGCACAACACTGGCGACCATGGCCGCAACGGTGACGGCAGTCGTGCCGAGCCTCGCAAAGCCCTCGGTGTATTTGGGGCCGATCGCCCAGACGACTTACAGCAGGCCGGCAATGGTGAGGTAAACCCACGCCATGGGAGTTACTCCTTGAGCGCGGGCCGTCCCGCCTGAATACTGGGAAGCGCCGGGGTCGCCCCCCGACGGCAAGCCATATAGACTGGCACCGCGCTGTTGATAAGTGCCGGGAATGCAGATCTGATGGCCGGGGAGGCGTGGGCAGTCGCCAAACTGAACGGCTCCTGAACAGCTCTCGTCACAAGCAGCAAGGAAACCGGTTTTTGGGCTGGAAGCGGCATATTGGCTTGTGTAGGACGCCACAGATCGCACCTGCCGGGGGGCCGGGCGATATCCATGTCAATGCATTGCCGAGGACGCGAATGCACAAGATGATATGGCGAGCCTCCCTCGCCTGCGCACTGGTTGCGCTCGGAACCTTTTCCCTTTCCCTGCCTGGCCTTGCCGCCAGCGGCAAGGCGCTCGGCGTCGATCCGGCCGCCGCCGTCGAGACCAAGAGCGACAGCAAGACGCTGACCGTCGGCGCCGACATCTTCATCGGCGACCGGGTGGTCACCGGCGCCAAAGGCCAGGTGCAGATCAAGTTCAGCGACCAGACCGAACTGGTGGTTGGCCCGAACTCGGCACTGCTGATCGAAGATTATCTGCTGCGCAACGACGACTCGGCCGGCAAGTTCGCCATCAACGCCTTGTCGGGTACGTTCCGCTTCACCACCGGCCGGGCACCGAAGGACCGCTACATCATCGAGACGCCAACCGGCACGATCGGGGTCCGCGGCACGTCGTTCGATTTCAATTCGAGCACCCAGGAGACCAGGGTGCTGCTGTATCATGGGCAGGTGGTGCTCTGTAACCTCGACAAGACGTGCGTGACGCTCGACGACACCTGCGAGCTGGGCGCCTACGACCTCGGGAAATCGGAAATCCTCGGCCACACCGATGATTTCAAGGGCGCCGCCCGCGAAGATCTGAAGGCCGCGTTCAAGTATGCCCAGTCGCAGGCCCCGCTGCTCGGCGCCTTCCGCGTTGATGAGGCCAAGGAGTGCTTCCAGAGAGGGTTCGTGGCCGATACCCCGCGGAGCCTCATTTATGGGGACAGCGGCGACGCACCGCAGGTGGTGCCGCAGCCAAACCCGAACGAGGAGCCGATCCCCGATGGCTGCTGGCCCGACGAGTCGGCCGAAGGCGGCTATATGTGCAATTGAGCACTGACGCGCTGGCCTGCCCTCGCGATTCTGCATTAGGGATCGCGGGGGAGATTGCCTGCCATGACCGAGACGGCCCAGCCGCGCCTGCCGATGGCGGCGCTCATTTCCGCCAGCCTGTTGTCGATTGGCGTGGGCTACGCCTCGACCGCACCGTATGACGCAATCATTGCCATCGACGCACTGAAGATCGGGCATGGCGACTTCGCGCTGATCCTGACCGTTGCATCGATTGTCGGCGTCGTCGCGTCGGTGGCGCTCGGGTGGCTCTCCGACCGGATCGGCGATCGCCGGCTGCTGATGCTGGCAACGGCGCTGCTCGGTGCAATCGGCATGGGCCTGATGTACTGGCTGCGCAGCCCGCTGGCCTTCGTCATCGCCTATTGCGTGATCCTGCCGTTCGGCAACTCGGCATTCAGCCAGACCTTTGCCTATGCCCGCGTCTACTACGACCAGACCCGGCCAAAGGACGCCGAGTTCCGGATCACCGTGCTGCGTTCGATCTATGCGGCGTCATGGGTGATGGTGCCGCCGCTCGCCGGCTGGATCGCCGCGGTCTATCAGGTGTTCGATGTCTACCTGCTGGCGGCCCTGGCGTATCTGCTGTGCGGCGCCATCTCGCTGGTGATGCTGGCCGACCCGGCAACCCGCGTCATCTCCGCTGCGCCGAAACCGAGTGCCGACGGCAAGGACGGCATCGCGCTGCCGATGCTGGTCGGCATCTGCGGCATCCTGCTGATCAATGTGGCGATCAAGGTCAGCGGCACGGCCACGCCGCTGGCCATGGTCAGTCACTTCGGTGGCAATATCGGCGATGTCGGCATCGCCGCGGGCATCGGGGCGCTGCTCGAGATCCCCTTGATGCTGGCCTGGGGGCTACTCGGGCGGCGGTTCCGGAAGCCCACGCTGATCGCCGCCGGGGCGCTGATTTATGCGCTCTACCAGGTGCTGCTGACCCAGGCGAGCGGGGTCACCGAGGTGTTCTGGCTGCAGGTCCCGCGGGCCGTCGCCATTGCGGTGCTGATGAGCGTGCCGATCAGTTATATGCAGGAGGCGATCCGCGGCCGGGTGGGCCTGTCCACTTCGCTGCTCGACGTGACGGTGGTCGCGTCGGGCATGCTCTCGGCCGGAATCTTCGGGCTGGTGGCGGCACCAGGACGCTACCTCGAACTGTTCTGGGTTGCAGCGGTGCTGGCTACGACCGGGGCGGCGGTATTGGTGGTGGCACACAACGTGCTGCAACGCGAACCTGCCGCGCAGCATTGACAGCGAATGCGGTCCGGGCAAGCTCCCGGATCAGGAGGCGACGCGATGGATGAGGTAAGCTCCGAACACGGCCTGACGCGCCTTCGCTCAACTTTGCGGCTGCTCTACCACGGCAGTTCCAGCACGGCTCTGCGCTTCCAGTTCGCGGTGCTGCTGGTCGATCTCGCGATCATTGCCTTCTTCATCGCCACGCCGCTGCTGCGCGACCGGCCGAGTTTCATCTGGATCGATATCGCCGTCGCGGTGCTGCTGATCGCCGACCTCGTGGCGCGCGGCCTTGCCTCGACCGATCCGCTACGCTGGCTCAGGCAGCCGACGACGATCGTCGACGTCTTCATCCTCATCACGTTGCTGCTGCCGGCCTGGCTTGCCAATTTCGGCTTCCTGCGCATCCTCCGGCTGTGGACCCTGTCGCAGAGCGGCGTGCTGTGGCGGCCGCTGAAGAAGTTCAAGCTCACCCAATACCGCGAACAGGGCGAGGCGATCGTCAACATCGTGACGTTCCTGTTCCTCGTTTCGGGGTTCGTGCTGACCTTCTTCACGAGCCCCGATTCCGGCATCGAGGGCTATGTCGATGCGCTCTACTTCACCGTCACCTCGGTGACGACGACCGGCTATGGCGACGTGACGCTGCCGGGGACGGCTGGCAAGCTCACCTCGATCGCCGTGATGATCATCGGCATCACGCTGTTCGTGCGGCTGGCGCAGTCGCTGTTTCGGCCGCACAAAGTGTTCTTCCCCTGCCCGCAATGCGGATTGCAGCGACACGAGCCGGACGCCGTGCACTGCAAGGCCTGCGGCCACGTGCTGAATATTCCCGACCCGGGGCACTGACCGAGCGTCCGGAGCGAGCCTCAAGGGGCGGCACTTGTCCCGGAACCTACATTTCGTCGAAGGGCACGCCGCCCCTCGACTTGCTGTCCCTGGGACTCTCGACGATCTGCACGATCACGCGTTCGGCTGGGACGTTGAAGTTCTTCACCACAGCCTCGGTGATGTCCTTCATCAGCGCCTTCTTGCTCTCCGTAGAGCGGCCTTCGACGATGTGAACGAGGACCTCGGGCACGTCAGGCCTTCACCGTCTTGGGCTTCGACTTGGCCTTCGGCTTGTCCTTGGCCTTGGTGACCTTGGGTGCCTTGGCAGCAGCCTTGGCCTCCGCCTCGCGGATCTTGGCTACCGAGGTGCCCATGTGACCCCAGTTCTTGTTGTCGACTTCCTCGATGACGACGAACGTATACTCGGGCTTCTTGTTCAGGATGCGGACCAGCATCTCGGTGGTCTCTTTGTAGATCTGCAGCTTCTGCTCGTAAGTCGCGCCGTCGGTGATCTCGATACGGACATAAGGCATGGTTTCCTCCCCCAAAGCCGGGGGGAGGATGCGGCAGCCGAGCTACGCTCGTCAACCGAGTGGGTCGTAGCCCTTTTTCGGCTTCTTGCGCGGGGCATTGGCGGCGGCGTCGACGGGCGGCTCGCGCTTCTCCCGGTTCTTGTATTTCGGCTTGCCCTTGTCCTTCGGGTTCACCTTCGGCTTCTCGCTGGGCTTGCGGTTGTAGAGCACGGGCTCGCGCGCTTCCTGGGCGACCGGCGGGGTGATCTCGCGGGCCGGCTTGGTGGCGAGCTTGGCCCCCTTGTCGGAGCGCACCTTGTAGCGTGGACCATCGTCGTGGGCCGGGCGATCCTCGCGCGGCTGGTAGCGCGGCGCATCATCGTGCTTTTTGAAGCGCGGGGCGCTGTCGCGGTTGTAGCTCCTCTTGTTCGCGGTCGAGGGCGGACCGGAAGCGGCGATGGTGGTGTTGGCCTCGATGTGACCGCCGATGCGGCCGATGGCGGCAGCGAAAGCGTCGGCCTTGTCGGCGGCGATCTCGAAACGGGTCTCGGTGTCGAGGATCTTGATCGAGCCGACGTCGCGCTTGGTGACGTCGCCGGCCTTGCAGATCATCGGCAGCAGCCACTTCGGATCGGCGCGGCGATTGCGGCCGATCGACAGGGTGAACCAGCGGCCATTCTGCATCGGTTCGGGTTTGCCGCGGGGCGCCCCGTCATCATCGACGAAGCGCTTGTCGCGACGTGGCGGCTTCTCGTTGAAGGCCGGGATCGCCTGCTCCGAAACTTCCTCGGGTGCAGGGCGAGCCGCCAGTTCGCGGCGGATATAGGCGGCAGCCAGTTGCTCGGGCGTCAGGCGCTCGAGCAGTTCGGCGACAAACGGCGCTTCAATCTCGTTCGGCGCCGTGACGGCAACTGCTGTCGCGATGATCTGCTCGCGGTTGCGGGCATCGATCTCTGCGATCGTCGGGGCGCCGCGCGTGGTGGCCTCGAGATTGGCGGCGCGCAGCACCCGGGCGGCGGCGCTGCGGCGATGCAGCGGCACGATCAGCGCGCAGATGCCCTTACGGCCAGCACGGCCGGTACGGCCAGAACGGTGCAGCAAGGTCTCGGGATTGGACGGGACGTCGGCGTGGATGACGAGATCGAGGTTGGGCAGGTCGATGCCACGGGCAGCGACGTCGGTAGCAACGCAGACGCGGGCCCGACCATCGCGCATCGCCTGCAGCGCATTGGAGCGTTCGGCCTGGGTCAACTCACCGGATAGCGCCACCACCGGGAAGCCGCGGTTGGCAAGGCGAGCGGTCAAGTGCTTCACCGACTCGCGGGTGTGGCAGAAGACGATGGTGTTGGAGCTGTCATGCAGCAGCAGCATGTTGATGACGGCGTGCTCGCGCTCGTCGTTGCGGACGACGACCTGCTGGTACTCGATATCGGCGTGCTGCTCGCCGGCGCTGGTGGCGACAAGGCGGAGCGCATCGCGCTGGAAGGTCTTGGCGAGGTCGGCGATGGCGCGCGGTACGGTGGCCGAGAACAAGAGGGTGCGGCGGGCTTCCGGCGCTGCCTCGAGGATGAATTCGAGATCCTCGCGGAAGCCAAGGTCGAGCATCTCGTCGGCCTCGTCGAGCACCACTGCCCTGACCTGGCTCAGATCGAGAGCGCCCTTCGAGATGTGGTCGCGCAGCCGACCCGGCGTGCCGACGACGATATGCGCACCACGCTCCAGCGCCCGCCGCTCGGTGCGGATGTCCATGCCCCCTACCCCAGCCGCGATCTGGGCGCCGGTCTCAGCGTAAAGCCACTGCAACTCGCGCTGCACCTGCATGGCCAGCTCGCGGGTCGGGGCGATCAACAGCGCCAGCGGCGTTGCGGCAGCGCCGAACCTGGCATCCTCGCCCAACAGGGTCGGCGCGATCGCCATGCCGAAGGCGACAGTCTTGCCCGAGCCCGTCTGCGCCGAGACCAGCAGGTCGCGATCCGCAGCCTCAGGCGCCAGCACGCTGAGCTGCACCGGGGTCAGCGTATCGTAACCGCGGGCGCTGAGGGCGGCGGCAAGCGCAGGATGGATAGTCTCGGGAAGGTTCACGGGGCGGCTTTCGCTGTGTGCAGGTATCAATACACCCGCGAGGTGATCCCGCGAACGCGGGCATCGGTGTTTTTCTTGCTGGGCACGATGGCAAACGGAAATCCCCGCTCTTGCGGGGTGGCGTAACCGTTAGCAAAACAAAAGGGCCGCCCGGAGGCGGCCCTCGGAAATCGCTATCGACGTCGGCTTAGCCGACGATCTCGTCGTCGGTGAAGAAGAACTTGATCTCTTCCTTGGCGGTCTCGGGAGCGTCCGAGCCGTGCACCGAGTTCTCGCCGACCGAAACGGCGTAGAGCTTGCGGATGGTGCCCTCGGCGGCGTTGGCCGGATTGGTGGCGCCCATCACTTCGCGGTTCTTCAGGATGGCGTTCTCGCCTTCCAGCACCTGCACGACGACCGGGCCGGACATCATCGACTCGACGAGCTCACCGTAGAACGGGCGCTCCTTGTGCACGGCATAGAAGCCCTCGGCCTGGGCGCGGGTCATCTTGATCTTCTTCAGCGCGACCGGACGCAGGCCGTTCTTTTCGAACACGGCAAGGATGTTGCCGATGAGGTTGCGGCGAACCGCGTCGGGCTTGATGATGGAGAAGGTGCGCTCAATGGCCATGTGTCTGGTCCTTGGAGTGGGTCTGAATTGGGTGCGGCCTTCTAACGGGAAGGCGTGACGGGCGCAAGACGGGCGTTTCTGTCGCCAGCACTGCAACTAGCGGAGGGCCGATGGGCTCCGGATACACTATTCGCCCGGCAAGGGCCGATGATCAGCCGGCGCTGGTCGCTATCGTCTGGAAGACGGTGATGGCAAGCGAGCGTGATCGCGATACGCTGTTGGCGCACCCCGAAGCTGTGCAGGTGCCGGTCGAGCAGTTGACGCCGACAACGGCGTGCGTGGCCGATGCGGCCGGGACCACCGCCGGTTTCGCCATTGTGCTGCCGAGGCCGGATGGGGATGCGGAACTCGACGGGCTGTTCGTCGATCCGGCAATGCAGCGCCTCGGCATCGGGCGCCGGCTGGTCGAACGGACCAAGGAGCTGGCCCGGACAATGGGTGCGTCGACGCTGCACGTCGTCGCCGGTGAGGACGCCCTCGCCTTCTACCGGTCGGTCGGCTTCATCGAGACTGGCGTGACTGAGACGCAGTTCGGCAAGGCTCCGGTCATGCTCCTGAACCTCAACAAAGACTAGTCCTTCGGCGCCGGCGACGGGCAATGCGGCGCGCCCGTGTCTACCCTCTGACACCACGGTCAAAACCGGAGTAGGATGGCAACAGTCGGGCTCAATCGGAGGGACAAATGTCTTCTGTGGGGTCTGCGCATGCGCCGCATGGCGATACCACGACCACCCGGCGTGGCAGCCAGCCATGGACCGACAGGCGGCTTCAGGTCGGCTCGCTGATCGTAGTGATCGCCCTGGTGATCGCTGCGACTGACTATGCCGGGTTCAGCTACGCCTGGTCATATTTCTCGAGGAGCAGCGAGGCCAACTCATCGGCATCGACGAGCGACGTGTTCGGTGGCCTCAAGTCGAAGTTCCGCGACTACAATACCTACTCACGCGACATCTTCCTGATGGAGCAGCGCAGCAAGGTCGACGCGCCATACCTCGCGACCATCGCGAGGCTGCTGGAGAACCCCGCGGAAAGCGCGGGCGCCGGCCCGATGATCGAGGCATTCCTCGACCTCAGGGAGGTGCTCGACCTCGAGCAATCCTGCACCGCCGGCTATCCGTGGTCGACTCCGGTCTGGAGCGCAAGACGCGACATCGATACGATGGCCGATGGCAGCAAGCTGGTCGCGCTGGACCTGTTCTTCTGCCTGTTCACCGTGCCAAGGGACGAAAGCGGCATCGTTCGCTACCCCATCGCCACCGTGACGCTTACTGCCGACGAGAGCCGGCAACTGTCTTCGATCTACGCCCATATCAGTGCCGACGACGCGAGGAATGGGTTGCGATGGCTAGAGGCCGTGGTGAGTGGCGAAGTCGCTCACCTCAAGCGTCTCCTCGAGCTGAGGAACGCCTCGACATCGTCACTGTCAGACGAGATCGACGATCTGTTGCAACGCTATCTGCGGACCAACCAGGCGGCGTTTGAGCGCGGCGTGGTGATGACGCTGACCCGAGCTCTGCTGCTGATTGTTCTGATTTTGCTCGCAGCTGTGTCGCTCAAGCTCGCCCACCGCGATCGACCGAAATGACCGGGCCCGCAAGCCGGCTTTGCCTCGATTGAGTGCCCTACTCCGTCGGCACCGGCGGCACGCAGTCGGGGGTGTGTGGCGCGATCTCGACCTTGCCCTTGGCCTGCACTTCACCGCCGGGGCTGACCAGTTGCACCTCGAGGGCAGTGACGTCGTCGACGGCGTTGATGGCGCTGGTGTGGGTCACCTTCACCACCTGCATGGTGCAGACTTCGGCAGTGGAGACGATCGGGATGGTGACTGTCGCCGTGCCGGATTCGACCAGGTCGACGCTGCCATTGCCGGTCTCTTCGCAGGCGCCGCCATCGTAGCTGAAGCTCAGCGACACCAGTTCGGCATCGAGGCGGCAGGCCTTGAGATCATTGAGCGGGGCCAGCTCCTGGGCGAGGGCCACGCCGGAGACGAGGCACAGGGCGAAGGTAAGAGGGACGAGGCGCATTGGACTTCTCCGGGTTCTCGGTCTATTGGGTCGCTTCGATTTGACCCTATCCCTCTCGTAACGCATTCCGCGCGCCGCGGATGCATCGGCCGCGCCATGTTGACCATTACCGATCTCAGTTATCGCATCCAGGGTCGTCCCCTGTTCGAAAATGCCTCGCTGGTTCTCCCCGACGGTTCAAAAACCGGTTTCGTGGGCAAGAACGGCACGGGCAAGACGACGCTGTTCCAGCTGATCCTGGGGCAGATCGCGCCTGAGGGCGGGACGATCGAGGTCAACAAGAAGGCCCGTATCGGCGCGGTGGCGCAGGAAGCCGTGGCGAGCTCGATCAGCGTGCTCGATGTCGTGCTGTCGGCCGACAAGGAGCGGACGGCCTTGCTGGCGGAAGCTGAGACAGCGACCGACCCACACCGCATCGGCGACATTCACACCCGGCTGGCCGAGATCGATGCGCATACCGCCGAAGCGCGGGCCTCGACCATCCTGAAGGGCCTCGGGTTCGAGAAGGACCGGCAGCTGGGGCCGACCTCGGAGCTGTCGGGCGGCTGGCGCATGCGCGTGTCGCTGGCGGGTGTGCTGTTTTCGCAGCCCGACCTGTTGCTGCTGGACGAGCCGACCAATTATCTCGATCTCGAAGGCACACTGTGGCTCGAGAAGTATCTGGCGACCTACCCCTACACCGTGTTCATGATCAGCCACGACCGTGACCTCTTGAACAAGGCGGTGAACTCGATCGCGCATCTCGAGCACCGGAAGCTGACCTTCTACAAGGGCAACTACGACACGTTCGAAGAGACGCGCCGGATGCAGATGGAGCTCAACAACAAGAGCCGCGAGAAGACGCTCGACCAGATCGCGCACCTGCAGAAATTCGTCGACCGCTTCAAGGCCAAGGCCACCAAGGCGAAGCAGGCCCAGGCGCGCGTCAAAATGATCGCCAAGCTGAAGCCGCCGGCGGCGATGTTCGACGAAAGCTCATCGCCCTTCAATTTCCCCGACCCCAAGAAGATCCCGGCTTCACCGATGATGACCTTCGACAACGTGTCGGTGGGCTATGGCGACAAGGTGATCCTGAGGCACATCACCAACCGGATCGATCCAGACGACCGCATCGCGCTGATCGGCGTCAACGGCAACGGCAAGTCGACCTTCGCCAAACTGCTGTCCGGCGACCTGAAACCGATGGGCGGCGAGATGCGCAAGGGCAAGGGGCTGGAGATCGCCTATTTCGCCCAGCACCAGCTCGACAAGCTGAGGCCGGAGCAGACGCCGTTCGAGCACGTCGTCGACCTGATGCCCTATGACAGCGAGGCCAAGCGCCGTTCGCGGGTAGCGCAGATGGGGCTCACCACCTCGCGCATGGACACCAAGGTGAAGAACCTGTCGGGTGGCGAGCGGGCGCGGCTCTTGCTCGGGCTCATCACCTTTGGCGGACCGGGAATGCTGATCCTCGACGAGCCGACCAACCACCTCGACATCGACAGCCGCGACGCGCTGGTGGCGGCACTCAACGACTATTCCGGTGCGGTGCTGATCATCAGCCACGACCGCCACCTGATCGATGCCACAGTCGACAAGCTGTGGATCGCGCAGAACGGCACGATCGAGGAATTCGAAGAGGACCTCGACACCTACCAACGGCTGCTGACCTCCAACAGCGGCAAGGGCAACAAGAAAGAAGCCGCGCCGGTGGTCGAGGACCGCAAGGCCGCCCGGCAGGATGCGGCGGCCAAGCGTGCCGAAGTCGCGCCGTTGCGCAAGTCGATCAAGGATCTCGAGCAGAAGCTCGGCCGGCTGCGAACCGAGCTGGCGCGGGTCGATGGCTTCCTCGCCGACCCCAAGACCTATGACGGGGCGGCGGAGCGGGTGATCCTGCTCGGCAAGGACAAGGCACGGTTCGAAGGCGAGATTGCCAAAATCGAGGAGAGCTGGCTGACGCTGAGCGAAGAGCTCGAGCAGGCCGAAAGGGCGATGGGATGACGGCGATGACCGCAAGCGAAGTGGTGGCGCTGCTCGGCATGGAGCCGCACCCCGAGGGCGGTTTCTACAAGCAGACCTTCGCAGACACGCTCAACGGTACCGGTCGGCCGCATTCGACGCTGATCTACTACCTGCTCAGCAACCACCAGACCGGCGCCTGGCACCGGGTGGATTCTGCGGAGGTTTGGCACTGGTACGCCGGCGCCCCGATGCGGCTCGACATCTCGCGCGACGGCAAGACCGTCAGCAAGCATTCGCTGGGCAACGACCTCGCCGCCGGCGAGCGGCCGCAGTTGGTGATCCCGGGCAATGCCTGGCAGCGCGCGGCGTGCCTCGGCGACTGGACGCTGGTCGGTTGCACCGTGGCACCAGGGTTCCAGTTTTCGAAGTTCGAACAGGCTGAACCGGGCTGGGAGCCCGGCTAGTCGCTCTCCTGACTGATAGAGACGCCCCCCTCCCATCCTCCCCCGCAAGGGGGGAGGCGCCGGCCGCTGCGTGTGGCACGATCGAAGAAAGGGCCTCGATTCTTCACCTCCCCCTTCATGGGGGAGGCCGGGAGGGGGCCGTCTGTTTCAGTCGGGCCCCTACCCCTTCTTCGCCCACCTGCCGTTGCCGTCCTGCTGCCAGTAGGTGACCTCGTTGCCGTCGCGCAGCGCTTTCCACGCCGCGCGGGCTTCGGTCACCGCGTCGGGGTCGTGACCGGAGAACATGAAGACGATGCGCTGGTAGCCTTCGCCCGACTGCGGCACGGCGCGATCGACGAAGAAGCGCACCTCGGCATTGTTGGGATTATGCGGACGGGTGGTGATCAGCACCGGCTGCAGGTGATCGGCATCGCCGCCGGCGAGCGAATGCGGCAGAAAGCTGTCGTCGCGATAGGTCCAGAGCATTTCGTCGAGTACCCGGGCCCGCTCGTCGCTGCTGGTCTCGACCACGACGCTCCAGTCGCGCTCCAGCGATTTCTCGAGCAGCACCGGCAGCACCCGTTCGAGTGGCTGGCTTTCGAGGTGATAGAACAGGATCTCGGTCACGCAACCTCCTCCGTCGGCGGTACGGCACCTTGGCGCAACGCCACCGCCGTCAGCGTCTCGGCAAGCAGTTTCGCCGGGCGATCCATGGCGCGTACCGGGATGTTGGCAAGGCCCGGGGCCGGCTGGCGGAACCCGGCGGTGCCGGCGCGATACGGGCTGAGGCGGGTCTCGCGCGGCGTCTTCAGCGCCAGCAGGACCCCGCCACCGCCGGGGGCCGGCGCGACCTCCACTATGTCGGTCCAGGCGATCGGTGCGTCGGTAACACGGCGGTCGAACACGCCGTGCTCATTGATGGTCAGCACCGGGCGTTCGAGGCGCAGGTCGCCGATCACGACGCTCGCCACGGCAAGGAAGAACACTCCGACCGCCAGCGTCGGCAGCGCCAGGAGCGTCAGTTCGACGCTCGGGTGCATGCCGAGCAGGCCGAGAAGGCTCGCGAGCAGCAACAGTGTCGGCAGCAACGCCACCAGCCCGGCGAACAGCGCGATTGCCGCGATCGGCGGCAGCCACAGGCGCGAGGGGTTGGCGACAAGCGGCAGGTCGGGCGAGTCGCCGGTCATTTGGCTTCGTAGTTGTCACGCACCAGCCGATCGAGCAGCGCCACGCCGAAGCCCGATGCCCAGGCGGTGTTGGTCTCGCTGCTGGGCGAGGCGAGCGCCACCGCCGCGATATCGAGATGCGCCCACGGCACGTCGTTGACGAAGCGCGCCAGGAACTGCGCGGCGGTAATCGAGCCGGCGGGGCGGCCGCCAGAGTTCTTGATGTCGGCGAACCGGCTGTCGATCTGCTTGTCGTAGGCAGGCCCCATCGGCAGGCGCCAGAGCTTTTCGCTGGTGGCGAGGCCCGCAGCCAGCAGCTTGGCCGAGAGATCGTCGTCGTTGGAGAACAGCCCGGCGTGATCGTTGCCGAGCGCCACGCCGATGGCGCCGGTGAGGGTCGCGAGATTGATCATGAACTTCGGCTTGAAACGGTCCTGCGTGTACCAGAGCGCATCGGCGAGAACGAGGCGGCCCTCGGCGTCGGTGTTGACGATCTCGATGGTGGTGCCGCTCATGGCAGTGAGGATATCGCCCGGCCGATAAGCGGTGCCCGAGGGCATGTTCTCGACGAGGCCAATGACACCGATGGCGTTGACCCTGGCCTTGCGGGAGGCGAGCGCATGCATCAGGCCGGTAACGGCGGCGGCGCCGCCCATGTCGCCCTTCATGTCCTCCATGCCGAGGCCGGGCTTCAGCGAGATACCGCCGGAATCGAACACCACGCCCTTACCGATGAAGGCGATCGGCTGCTCCTTCGCCTTGCCGCCGTTCCAGCGCATGATGACGAGGCGGGGCGGGCGCGCGGAGCCCTGCGCGACGCCGAGCAGCGCGTTCATGCCGAGCTTGCGCATGGCTTTCTCATCGAGCTGTTCGATCTCGACGCCGAGCTCTGCCAGCTTGGCGGCTTCGGCGGCGAACTCCAGCGTCCCCAGCACATTGGGCGGCAGGTGGATCAAGTCGCGAGCCAGCAGCGTGCCTTCGGCGGTGGCCTGGCGGTCGGCGATGGCCTTGTCGACGGCGGACCTGGCATCGACGTGCAAAGTAACGGTCAGCGCGCTGTCGCCGTTGTCGTCGGCCTTGGCCGGCTTGTAGCGATCGAACTTGTAATGGCGGAGGCGGAGCCCGGCAGCAAGCTCGCCGATACGCTCGGGTGTCGCCTCGGCGTCATCGAGCAGCACGGCGACTTTTGTCGCCTTGAGCCCCGCAAGCTTGCCGGCGAGCGAACCGCCGCGGTCGGTCCAGGCGGAGCGGCCGGCATCGGGCGCCGGCTTGCCGCTGCCAAGCACCAGCAACCGATCCGCCGCGACCCCTGGTGGCGTCAGGAGGTCGATCACCTGCCCCTGCTTACCCTTGAAGCTGGCGGCGGCAGAGACCCTCTGCCAATCGAGCCCGGTGGCCTTCCAGACGTCGGCCGCCCCCCCGGCGGGCGCAGCGCCCTCGGCGACATAGACGACCAGCGTTCCTGTCGCCTTCAGCGGCAGGGCGGCGGTCTTGATCTCGATCCGGTTCGGCATGGGCAAAAATACCTTGTGGAAATGGGGCGGAGATATTGTCCGCGAAGAGGGCAGCCTTACGACTGATAGTGGCTACGCCTGTCGCGTCAATCCCGCAACACCACGGGAGGCAACGGCCACGCCCCTGCCCGATTGGCTTGCCAAGCCATGGCGGGGGCGGGCAAAGTCCGCCCGGTTCACCTGCCCGGGGGCAGACCGGAGGGTGAGTGCGCGTTGGAACCAGTTTGTTAGCATGACCCGGCTAGGCAACTATCTTTTCAGGCTTTTTGCCGCCGAAGCCGCTGCGCTTTTCGGGGTCGCGCTGACGATTCTCTACCTCGTGCAACTGCTGAGAATCGTCGAGGTCGGGGCGGTCCGCGATCGCGGGTTGGCCACTCTGTTCTGGCAGACGATTCTCGGCTTGCCGCCACTCTCGATCGCCTTCCTCTATGTCTGCCTCGCCATCGGGCTGGCGCGTGCGCTGCGGGCCATGCAGGCTTCGCGAGAGCTCCACATCATCCACGTCTCCCAGCGGCTGTCGGTGCTGATCGGCACGATCCTCGGCTATGCGGCGATCGGCACGCTGATGGTGCTGCTGCTGGCGCATGTGATCGAGCCAGCGGCGAGCCGCGAAAACAACCAGATCAAGGCGCAGGCGGCGGCTGACCTGGTGGGGCACTCGCTGGTGCCAAACCGCTTCGCAGAACTGGGGGACGGGGTAACAATTACCGTCGGCGGGCGTGGTGCCAACGGCGAGATCACCTCGTTCTTCGCCGACGACCGGCGCGACGAAGACACCCGACGCACCTACATCGCCGACACTGCACTGATTACCGCTGACGAGTTCGGCTACGTGTTGCAGCTCGAAGACGGCACCATCCAGTACCGCACCGCTGACGGGCAGTTCTCGGAAATCTCGTTCGAGCGCTACGACATCGCGCTGGAGCGCCTGACCGGCGACGAAGATACCGGTGAGCGCCGTGGCGACCAGAGCACCTACGGCATGATCATGCGCGGGCTGACCGACGGCGATTGGCCCGCCGAGTCGCTGCGCCGCATGGCCGAGCGCACAGCCGACGGCTTCCGGGTGCTGGCGCTGTGCCTGTTCGTCGCTGCGATCAGCGCTTTCCCCTCGGGCCGGCGCAAGGAGCCGGTGCTGCCGGTGGAGATCACCGTGCTGGGGGCGGTGCTGTTCGAGCGCGCGATCACCTCCTACGCGCCGGTGGCCGGGTGGGCCCGCGAAACCAGTGGGGTGATCGCCTTGATCGTGATCGCCGTGGCCATCCTCATCTACCGGCTGCGGGTGTTCGCCCCCCTGCCCCGGGAGGCGCATAGCCGATGAATCGCATCGACTGGATCATCGTCAGGCGGCTGGCGAGCAATGTCGGGCTGACGCTCGTGGTGCTGTTCGGCATCGTGCTGCTGGTCGAGTCGCTCAACACCACCCGCTTTTCCGCCCTGTCGGCAACGGGCGGCGCGCCCCTGGCGCTGGCGGCGGTCGCTCTGGCAGCGGCGCGCTGGATCATCGACACGCTGCCGCTGACCTTTCTGGTCGGTACGGTGGCGGGCCTGCTGAGCCTCCAGTCGACGCGCGAGATGACGGTGATCAAGGCGTCCGGCCGCTCGGTGTGGCGTGTGATGATCGTGCCGCTGGCGGTCACCCTGGCGGGCGGGGTGCTCGTCACACTGGCGGTCGACACTGCAGTGATCCAGTTCAACCGCGCGCTGTCGCCGAGCACCGCGAGCGGCGAAGTCGGCGGGACGGGCACGTTGTGGCTCGATGAGCGACAAGGCAAGGTCCACTACATTCTCGAGGCTGGCTACGTGAACCCCTCGGGCACCGCGCTCGGCAGCGTCAACGTGTTCCTGATGGAAGCGCCGCGCGACCGGATCGAGGCGCCGGCAGCAGAGTTGGTGGGCAACGAATGGGTGCTGGCGCAGGCGACGCGCTACCGGTCGAACGAAATGCCGGAGACGGTCACCGATTTCCGTCTGCCCACCGCCCGGACCGCTGGTGACATGCGGGCGAGGATTGCCTCGATCAAGGACATGACGGTGTGGGAACTGGCGGGATCGCTGGCGGCAAGGCTCACCGATTCGAGAGAACGGGCCGAGACGGAAACGCGGTTCCTGCGGCTGCTTGCACTGCCACTTACGCTGTGTGGCTCGCTGGTCATTGCCTTCGCGTTTACGGCCGGTTATCGAAGGACCAATAAGTATGGTGGGGCGGTGCTTTATGGTATCGTCCTTGGCGTCTTGGTTTATGTCGTGACCGAGATGGC
>Ga0209902_101107_pt1 | contig 16199 bp, 14 predicted proteins | sample FECB27metaG_FD_188304 | JGI IMG/M metagenome (GOLD analysis project Ga0209902, IMG submission 188304) | Cyanobacterial communities from the Joint Genome Institute, California, USA - FECB-27 (SPAdes) (version 2) | ecosystem: Environmental > Aquatic > Thermal springs > Hot (42-90C) > Microbial mats...
TTTCCCAGGCCATGTGTCGTCGATAACAGATGATGCGGTTGGTGTTTCGGCTGCATCTTGGATAGCGTCGCCTGACGTCGATATGCGACGTTGACATCGTCAGGGGAGGGGCACGAGTGGAAGACAGGGACACGCGCCGGCTGGAAATGGTCGTGCTGATGACGCCCGAAATGGCGAATTTCAGCGGCAAGGTGCACGGCGGAGCCTTGCTCAACCTGCTTGATCGCGTCGCCTTTTCATGTGCGTCGCGCTATTCCAACAAATACGCCGTCACGCTGTCGGTCGACCAGGTGGTGTTTCGGGAACCGATCAATGTCGGCGAACTCGTCACGTTCCGGGCGTCGGTCAATTTTGCCGGCCGCACCTCGATGGAAATCGGCATCCACGTCGAAGCCGAAAACATCCGCTCGGGCCAGCGGCGCCACACCAACTCCTGCTACTTCACCATGGTGGCAGTGGACGAAGACGGCCGCCCGTCTGAGATCCCGGCTTTCGTGCCGTCAACCGACATCGACCGCAGGCGCCATCGCGCGGCCGAGTTGCGCCGCGAACTGAGGCGGGAGTTCGAGGCGCGCTTCCGGGCCGTTGCCAACGCGGTCGAGACGTAGCGGAACTATCCATCGAAGGACCTCAGCGCGCACGGGCCTGCCGGCTGCTGTGGCGTGGGCAGCCGACGCGGGTCGAGGCTCGCTTCACTGGCGGTCAGTCGTTCCTTTGTTCCTTTCGCGCATAGGTCGTTCCGCTGCGTCCAAGACGAGGCCTTCCGTCGCAAGTAGAGATAGGCGCTGGCGGCCGATGGGACTGCCATGCCGCCGACATGTGTCGGTTCTCGCGGGGAGGTTGGCGAATGGCTGGCAACTCAAGATACCAGATGCGAGCTCGCTCGATCTGCATGATGGTACAGGCCGTCGCTCTGTCGCTCACATTGATGGCATGCACCACGACCACCGAGTCGAGCTTCGAAGGCCCTGATTACTCCGACGACACACGCAAGCTCGAAAAGCAGATGATGGCGGAGGCAACAGCACTGGGCACGGCGCAGGGCGTGGCGGGTGCTGCTGCGTCGATGTTGCCGATGGGCGCCGGCAGCCTCGTCACCACTACGGCGGGCAGGGCTGCCCGCGACGCGATGATCATCCGCCACGACAAGCTGATGCGCGAGCAGATCGAGCGCGACAATGCCGAATTCTACAAGCGCTACGGCATCACGGATGCTGACGCAGGCCCGGCGGTGGCGGACCAGAGCCGTGGCGGGCCGAAGCGCTGCGCGCGGCGGGGTGGGGTGAGGCGCTGTTGAGGAAATGCCCGACTTTTGCCTTTCGCTGGCTCGCTTGCCCCACCAAGGCAGAAGTTCTGCGGAGCCATCCCCGATGCGCAGTGTTGCGGATTGAAGCATGGCTCCTCTCGAACTGCATTGTGCCCTGCTGTCAAACCAAGCGGCCAAGCAATTGAGCGACGCCGGTTGCCAACCCCACCAACAGCAACACGAGAAGGACATTCACCGACCGCTTGATGGTGTAGTACAGCGGCCGATTGGTCGACTTCAGTCCCTTGATGCGCGCCAGCAAGGGCGAAAGCCGGGCAAAGGCCCTGTTGGCCAGGCCGCGATGGTCTTCCGGCGTGTTGGGCACGACCGAAGCGCGCGTGATGCCCTGGTAGAAGAAGTTGAACAGCGCCCCGATTGGATTGAGCGGGCGCTTGACGTCGCACATCAGGATGAGGCGGTCAGCGTCGGTGTCGTTGCGGACGTAGTGCAGGTAGGTCTCGTCGAACATCAGCACCTCGCCATCGCGCCAGCTCTGGTTTTGGCCATCGACGTTGATGAAGCAGGCGTCCGAGTTCGGCGTTGCAAGGCCAAGGTGGTAGCGCAGCGAGACGGCGAGCGGATCGGCATGCCGGGTGAGTTGCGAGCCCGCCGGCAGCAAGGCGAACATGGCTCCATGCACCGCAGGCACCTGCCGCAGTATTTCCACCGTCCTGGGGCAGAGCCGCCGCGCGGAATGGTGCGTGTAGCCGTACCAATTGAGGTAGAAGCGGCTCCAGCCATATTTGAAGAACGTCCGGAAGCCGACATCGTAGGAGCCGGCCGTGCCCGGGCGTTTGGTGGCGTCAAAATAGCCCTGGCGCACCAGCTCCAGCCCTTCGTCGCGGATGGCCTGCCAGTTCTGGCGCAACAGATGGGTTTCCGGGAATTCGGCCGGGTCGAGAACGGCCTTTGATCCGCGCCGCAGCGTGGTCATGAACAGCACGCAATTGAATGGCGTGAAGATCGGCCAACCCTTGCGAATGTACTCGGTCAGGTTTTTGTAACGGGCTTCACCCCTAAAACGGTAGACGTACAAAATACTTGCGGCAGCAAACGCCAAAATGATCGCGGAAACTTGCATAAGTTCTCCTTCGCAAACCTTCCGCGCGACGGAGTAGACATGGCACATTGCCGCAGCATTACGCGGCAGTCGCCTTGCCTCATTGGGGCTATTCCGATCGGCCTTGGCGTTCGACGCGGGGGAGAAGAGCTAGCGTTCTGGACCTTTTGAGAACTGCCGAGCGCCCAAGGAATCCGGGAGGGGCGTTGCGATGGAGCTGTGCCGCTGCTCCGCCCCTGGATGACGAACCGGAGAAACTGCGCGCGCTTGCGTTGTCAGCCAGTTCTACGATGACGGTGAGCGCTCGCAAGAGCGGCCCGCTTGGACTTACCCAAGTCGGGCCGTCTGCATTGCGCGGTGGGCGTTGGGGTGGGGCAGCCGGCGCAATACTCACACCTAGGATTTAAGGCACCGCGCCGGCGCACTACCCCACCTTCCCAAGGTCGAATCTACGCTCGTCGGAGGTACACAGACAATTAGCTCATTGGATAGGTGGCCGTAGCTTGTTCGTCTGATCGAGCCGTTGGGGTCGAGCTCGATCGTCGTCCTCGGGCTTGACCCAGGACCCATGCCGTGACCCATTCAGACTGCTCATCTGGCTGGCAGTGGGCTTGGGGGGCTCATGTGGGCAGGGTGCAAGTTTGCAACCGGCGAAATTGCAGACTTCTTCAATATGACGCGCGGCCGGTTTGGAGTTTGATCGGATGCAGGTCGACGATTTGTTTCGTCTCGGCGGGGACTTCTTTGAGCAGATCATCCAAGCCATCTATTCAGATCGGCTCCGGGCTGGCGATGTCGTTGTTGATGCCGGGGCCAGTCATGGGTTTCACACCTTTCCCATTGCGGAACTGGTAGGGCGTACTGGCCAAGTGATAGCCTTCGAGCCTATCCGTCATCTCGCGTGGCGCCTTTGGCGAAAGACCTTGAGGATGCGCCAGGTCAAGATTGTAAACGCGGCACTTTCGGATCGTTCAGGGAAAGCAAGCTTCAATCTGGTCCAGGCGGCTTCAGGTTACAGTGGGCTAGCTGATCGGCAGCTCCCACAGGGCTTTGCGGCGACTATTGAGAAGATCAAGGTTCGAACGACAACTCTCGACGAGACCGTGACGCGCCGGCCCGTTCGGTTCATCAAAATGGACATCGAGGGCGGCGAGTTCCACGCATTGCAGGGGGGACGGGCAATGCTCCAGGGTAGTCGCCCGCTTATCGTGTTCGAGCATGCTGGCCAACCAACAGCGACAGCCTATGGTTATTCGCCCGAACAGTTCTTCGACCTGTTCGAAAGTCTAGGTTACGTCCTTTTCGATGTTTTCGGACGGCCCTACGGTCCGAACGACTGGTCACGGCCGAAATCGCCTTGGTACAAAGTGGCCGCGGCCTTAGGGACCGATGACGAGGTCTTTTGTCGTGACCGTCTTCCCACCCTGATCTTCGAAGTTGCCAGTAGGAGGTAAGCTAATAGATGCGTTCAAAGCCGGTCGGCCAATGGCTGTCGTGCAGCCTCCGGCGCCGGCGCGGATGATCGAAGGCGGTACGGCGGCATCGAAATCGGCTCCAACACGGTCGAGCGGTCGATCCGCCCGATCGCGCTCAACCGGAGAACGCCCTCTTCGCCGGCTCTGAAGGCCGCGCCGAGCACCGGACCGTCGTCGCTTCGCTGATCGAGATGTGCAAGCTGAACTACGTCGAGCCGCTCGGCTACCTCGCCGACGTGCTCACCTAAATCGTCAACAGCCACCCAACAGCCAGATCGACGATCTCCTGCCTTGGGCCTACATCGCCGCTGCCGAGCTTAAGGCCCTGATCTGAGTTCGGGTCATTCGGCCAGTTCAAGACGCCCCTGAACTCGCTCCTCAATCGCCTTCAGGAACTGGTCGGACGTCGATGTCCATCCAAAGAGTATCTGCACGAGCGTGATCGAGGCATCATGATTGCTCCTCGAGGCGTCCCCGGCGATGGGCTCGCTGGTGCAATCCGTCAGCAGTATGCAGTGATAGTCCCTGAAGAAGGCATCCCGAATTGTCGATTCCACACACACGCTGGTCGTGCATCCTGTCACGATGAGGTGTTTGATGCCTGCGGTCTTCAGAACAGAATCGAGTTCGGTCTCGTAGAAACCGCTGAACCGCGTTTTGTAGACGACCACATCCCCTGCTTCTGGCTTGAGGTCGTCAACGATATCTGTTCCCCAGGTGTCGCGGATCAGAATCCGACGCTCGCTGCCATCCGGGGCTACCACGCTCTCACCAACCCCAAAGATCTGGAGATGTCGGATACGGTTGGGGGCGTCCGATGTCCCAAGGTCCGACAGATCGGAATGATATCCCATCTTCAGATAGACGACGGGCACTCTCAAATCGCGAGCGGCAGCTATCACGCTGGCAGTGGGGCCGACAGCCCGTTGAATCCCGGAGATATCGATTCCGGCTCTGTCGAACATTCCACCTTTGGAGCCGAAGTCATTCTGCATGTCCACGACGAGAACTGCAGCGTTCGTCGGATCAATTGAAATAGGTTGAGGCTTCGCGTCGATGACAAGTGGATGCACTTTGTCCTCCCACCAGCATGAGGTGTCGCTCTTTGCGCCGTTGGTTATCATGATCCGCCACCTACGTAGCGTCAACAAGCCACTCGCCACCGACCAACGTCTCTTGCTCTCGGGCGACCTATCAAACATAGGCTGTCGTCAGCTGGACTGCTCAAAACGGTGCGGCGGAGTCGCGACAGAGGATGATCCAATGCTTGAAAGAATAAACCCCGATGCCCGGTGGAGTGACGCGGTTGTCGTTGGCAACCTGATTTTCGTCGCTGGTCACACTGCCGAGAAGACGCGCGGCCAATCGGTGCGCGAACAGACGGAAGAGGTCCTCCAGTTGCTCGACGAAACACTGGCGCAGGCCGGGGTGACGAAGAGGAACCTCGCCATGGTGCAGATCTACCTGGCCGACATGTCGAACTTCGACCAGATGAACGAAGCCTGGGACAGCTGGGTCATTCCCGGCGAAGCGCCGGCGAGGGCAACGGTCGAATCCAGGCTTGCTTATCCTGACCTCGGCGTTGAAATCACTGCGGTAGCTGCGCGATAGGGGAGGTACCAATAACGCTGCGGGTGTGAAGGTGTGCAGCCCACAGGCTGATGAACGCACAGGAAAGGTGGCGGATCGGTACGAGCGCTTCCGAGGTGAATTCTAGGCAGCGGACGAGCAGGGGAGTTCTGGATCGTCTGCGTCCTGCCTGTCACAGCCTGATCCCAGGGGCGCCGCGACGCCGCTGCGCTCCTGCTCCGCCGTAGGATACGACGGGGCGGGGAAGTCGCCGCGGGCTTGGGTGGTGATGGCTTGCCGTGAACAGCCTCTCCGCCTCTTCATCCTCGGGCATGGCCCGAGGCCGCCCGAAGTGCTGTGCAGGGTGAGGCAGTGCGTCGTCGCGACTGATTGCCCTTTGCTATGTGACGTGTTGCGCACGGGCCGTGCACTGCCGACCGATCGAAGGATCAAACAACGACCCCGGCCTGAACCGGGGTCGAGAAACTGCCTGGCGACCGAGATCAGAACTTGTAGGAAAGGCCGACGCGGACCGTATGGAACTGCGGGTCGTGCTCGTAGGTGTAGCCAGGGAAGGCTACCGTCGACAAGTTCGAGACGCTGCCCAAATCTGTATACCTGTACTCTAGGCGGGTCGTAATCCTGTCGGTCAAGGCATACTCGACACCGGCACCGGCGGTCCAGCCAACTTTCGTCTCGTCAAATGACTCGAAGGTCGTACCCGCCTCTACGTAAGTGTACTCCAGATTGGCAAATGCCGCACCGACGGTGCCGTAGATCAGAAGCCTCTCTGTGGGAACATAGCCAATGCGCCCACGGATTGAGGCTTGCCAATTCATGTCAAAATCGGTGCCATCGCCGCCCGCGAGACTGTATCCGCCGTCGACGCCCGAGAACTCGAAGTCGCCTTCGATGCCGTAGACGATTTGACCGGACTGCCAATTGTAACCGGCATGCACGCCGCCGATAAAACCGTCGGTGTCAAAGTCTTGCTCAAAGCCGGTTGGCGCGCCTCCGAAAAATTCAACGTCATGATCATTGCCCCACTGCCAGCCGGCCTGCAGGCCAACGTATCCGCCAGTCCAGACAAATCCCGCAGGCGCGGTTGTCACAGTATCGGCGGCATTGGCGGATCCGATAGACATGGCAAGTGCTACACCCGCCCAAAGAATCGATTTCATGATTGGCTCTCCCCTGTGTCGATTTAGAAAAATACTGCCATTAAGGTGAATAGCAAGTTACTAATACTCGAATAAGTTGTTTTGGGCGAGCAGGTGTTGCCCTATATCACGCTAGGGCGGCAGGTCTCCAACCTTGCGTTCGTCAATTGGGTGGACTCGAGGGACGTAAAGTAGGGAGAACTCGGCTGCGTGCAGGAAGGGAGGACCGCTCGGGCCTCAACTGCTCAGACAAACAAGAGTATCAGCGACATCACGACCAAGCCGAGTGCCGATCCACGGCGCGCTGCTAGCAGGGTACTTTCATCCTTGCCGTCTTCCTTGGCCCATCTGCTAAGCGTTTCCAAACTTAGCAGCCCGAAAACGGCGAATGCCGTCAGGATTGGCAAGTAAAATACCGCGAATGCGTTGTCGTACTGCTGTTGCGGAAGTGGCTTGTCCCAGATCGATGGTTTTCCGTTCAAATTGACGTAAACGAGCCCTGAAAGCTGGATCACTATTGCCAGCTAAAGGATGAGCTTGTCCTGGTGAAGCCTGCGGTCCATTTGTGTTTCTCAAAAGAATAGGCCGCCCTGAGGCGGCCTATTTCAACTCATGCATGGTCGTGCTGGCCAAACTCAGCTGCACCCGCTCGTCGCACCACACGTGTCGCACTTTTCGCAGGTGCCGTTGCGGACCATGGTGAAGTTCTGGCACTCCGAGCAGGAATTGCCGGTGTAGCCCTGGAGCATCGACTTGGCGCGGCGGTCGGCGGCGACTTTCTTGGCTTCAGTCGCTTCCTGGGCGGCGGCGTCGGTGAACAGCGAGGTGGTGACCGTTTCCTCGGTCTCCTCGATGGTGATCTCCTCGGCCAGCTCCTTGGCGCGCTCCTCGTAGTCGCGCTTGTAGGCGGTCGATTCCTCAGCCGAGATCGCGGCCTTGGGCGCCAGCGACAGCACGTTGGAGCCGGAGAAGGCGGTCACCGGTGTGGCACGCGCCGGGGCGGCGGTGGCCGAACCCTTGGGGTCGTTGCCGGCGCCGGCCGAGACGACCTTGAGCGGGGAGGCACCGCGGGTCAGGCCCTTGGAGAAGGGCAGGGCCTTGCCTTCAGTGATGCCCTTGCCGAGTGCTGTCTTGTCGAAGTCCGACTGGTCGACATGGGCGAGGTCGTGGCGGTTGAGGTAGCTGACGGCGAGCTCGCGGAAGACATAGTCGAGGATCGAGGTGGCGTTCTTGATGGCATCGTTGCCGATGACCATGCCGGCCGGCTCGAACTTGGTGAAGGTAAAGGCCTCGACATATTCGTCGAGCGGCACGCCGTACTGCAAGCCGAGCGAGATCGAGATGGCGAAGTTGTTCATCATCGCGCGGAAGGCGGCACCTTCCTTGTGCATGTCGATGAAGATCTCGCCCAAACGGCCGTCGTCGAACTCGCCGGTGCGGAGATAGACCTTGTGGCCGCCGACGACGGCCTTCTGGGTGTAACCCTTGCGGCGGTTCGGCAGCTTTTCGCGCTCGCGGTAGAGGCGCTCGATGACACGCTCGACGATCTTTTCGGTGACCTGGACAGCCTTGGCGGCGGCAGGTGCTGCGATCAGCGCCTCGACGACCTCATCTTCATCCTCGTCCCCGTCTGCGATCAGCGAGGCATTGAGCGGCTGCGACAGCTTGGAGCCGTCGCGGTAGAGCGCGTTGGCCTTGAGCGCCAGCTTCCACGACAGCATGTAGGCGCTCTTGCAGTCCTCGACCGTCGCCTCGTTGGGCATGTTGATGGTCTTGGAGATGGCGCCCGAGATGAAGGGCTGGGCAGCAGCCATCATGCGGATGTGGCTGTCGACCGAGAGGTAGCGCTTGCCGATCTTGCCGCACGGATTGGCGCAGTCGAACACGGCCAGATGCTCGTCCTTGAGGAAGGGTGCGCCTTCGAGGGTCATGGCGCCGCAGACATGGATGTTGGCGGCTTCGATGTCCTTCCTGGAGAAGCCGATTGCCGGCAGGATCTCGAACGAGAAGTCGTTGAGCTGCGCGTCGGTGAAACCAAAGGTCTCCTTCACCCAGTCGGCACCCAGCGTCCACTGGTTGAACACGAACTTGATGTCGAAGGCGCTCTTGAGCGCCGCATTCAGCGCTTCGATCTTCTCGTCGGTGAAGCCCTTGGCCTTCAGCGAGCCGGGGTTGATGCCGGGCGCCTGGTTGAGGTTGCCGTGGCCGACGGCATAGGCCTCGATCTCGGCGATCTGGGCCTCGGTGTAGCCGAGCGTGCGCAGCGCCTCAGGCACCGCACGGTTGATGATCTTGAAGTAGCCGCCGCCGGCGAGCTTCTTGAACTTGACCAGCGCGAAGTCGGGTTCGATGCCGGTGGTGTCGCAATCCATGACCAGGCCGATCGTGCCGGTCGGCGCGATGACGGTTGCCTGGGCGTTGCGGTAGCCGTGCTTCTCGCCGAGCGCAATCGCCTGGTCCCAGGCGGCGCGGGCGTGGCTGACCAGTTCCTGCTGCTTGAGGTCGGAAGCGACCAGCGGCACCGGGTTGACCGACAGCTGCTCGTAGCCGACCGCCTCGCCATAGGCGGCGCGGCGATGGTTGCGCATGACGCGCAGCATATTCTGGGCGTTGCGCTCGTAGTCCGGGAAGGCGCCGAGCTCGGAGGCCATCTCGGCCGAGGTGGCATAGGCCACGCCGGTCATGATCGCTGTCAGCGCGCCGCCGATGGCGCGGCCTTCGTCGGAGTCATAAGGAATGCCTGACGTCATCAGCAGGCCGCCGATATTGGCGTAGCCGAGGCCGAGCGTGCGGTACTCATAGGAAAGCTTGGCGATTTCCTTGGACGGGAACTGCGCCATCATGACCGAGATTTCGAGCACGACGGTCCACAGGCGCACGGTGTGCTCGTAGGCCGCGATGTCGATCTCGCCATTCTGCATGCGGTAGGGCAGCAGGTTGATCGAGGCGAGGTTGCAGGCCGTGTCGTCGAGGAACATGTATTCCGAGCACGGGTTCGACGCGCGGATGGCGCCCGCCGAAGCGCAGGTGTGCCAGTCGTTCATCGTGGTGTTGAAGTGCAGGCCCGGATCGGCCGAAGCCCAAGCGGCGTAGCCGATCTTTTCCCACAGGTCGCGGGCCTTGAGCGTCTTCAGGACCTTGCCGTCCTTGCGGGCGGTCAGGTGCCAGTCGCCGTCCTGCTCGACGGCGCGCAGGAAATCGTCCTTGAGCGAAACCGAGTTGTTGGAGTTCTGGCCCGAAGCGGTGAGGTAGGCTTCGGAATCCCAGTCGGTGTCGTAGGTCTTGAACTCGATCGAGGTGTAGCCCTGCTTGGCGAACTGGATGACGCGGTAGATGTAATTCTCCGGCACCGAATTCTTCTTGGCGGCCTTGATCTCGCGCTTCAGCGCGGTGTTGATCGCCGGATCGAAGCAATCGTCGTCCTGGCCTTCGCAGTTGACGCAGGCAGCCATGATCTTGGCGAGATGCTGCTTGACGATCTTGGAGCCGGTGACCAGCGCCGCGACCTTCTGCTCTTCCTTCACCTTCCAGTCGATATAGGCCTCGATGTCGGGATGGTCGGCGTCGACGACGACCATCTTGGCGGCGCGGCGGGTGGTGCCGCCCGATTTGATGGCGCCCGCTGCGCGGTCGCCGATCTTGAGGAAGCTCATCAGGCCGGACGAACGGCCACCGCCGGACAGCTTTTCGCCTTCGCCGCGCAGATGCGAGAAGTTCGAGCCGGTGCCCGAGCCGTATTTGAACAGGCGCGCCTCGCGCACCCACAGATCCATGATGCCGCCCTCGTTGACGAGGTCGTCGGCGACCGACTGGATGAAGCAGGCGTGCGGCTGCGGATGCTCATAGGCCGACTTGGACTTGGTCAGCTTGCCGGTGAAGGGGTCGACATAGAAATGGCCCTGGCCGGGGCCGTCGATGCCATAGGCCCAGTGCAGGCCGGTGTTGAACCACTGCGGCGAGTTCGGCGCGACGCGCTGGGTGGCCAGCATGTAGGACAGCTCGTCCTTGAAGGCGCGAGCGTCGCCTTCGGACTTGAAGTAGCCGCCCTTCCAGCCCCAGTAGGTCCAGGTGCCGGCGAGACGGTCGAAGACCTGACGGGCGTCGGTCTCGGAGCCGTAGCGCTCGTTCTCGGGCAGCTTTTCCAGTTCGGCTTCGTCGGGGATCGAGCGCCACAGGAAGGAGGGGACGTCGTTCTCCTCGACCTTCTTCAGCCGGGCGGGCACGCCGGCCTTGCGGAAATACTTCTGCGCCAGGATGTCGGCCGCGACCTGGCTGAACTGCGCCGGCACGTCGATGTTGTCGAGGCGGAACACCACCGAACCGTCGGGGTTCTTGATCTCGGATAGGGCCTTGCGGAATTCGATCTCCGCATAGGCCGATTGTCCATCCTTGGTGAAACGCCGCTCGATGCGCATCGGTCGATTTCCTTTTGTCTATATATAGCGTCTTTCGCGGGAAATTTCCCGTTGCTGATGCGAAAGACACATGCCCGTTTGATCCGTCTGCCTGGGCAGCCGGTTGCCTTTTCCCGGACTAGCCGCCGCTCGACTGGAGAATCCCCTTGCGGAGACTGCTTCCCTCAAGCCTGCGGCCCGCACCGGGCCCGTCATACTGAAACTTTGATTGCGACTCCCTCATGGAGGGATAACTCACACTATCTAGCGTTCAGGCTGCCTGCAAACACTAAATATAGTGTTAACAGAAGATTTCCGCCAGTCCCCAATTTTTACCCGCAACCTCTTGGACACCCCGGAACCGCGCGCAAAACCACCCCGCCTGGGCGGGTGCAAATGCGAGCGGGAACTCACTAAATCTGGAGAAAAGGACCGGCCTCAGAACTTTCCGGTCACACGCTCAACAAGCGCGCTTGAGTCATAAAAAGCGACTCGGCCTTTAACGTCAAGAAGTCGTTTATGCAGATTTTGTGACCCCAACATCTTGTGTGTCACTTGTGTGGATAACGGGGAGAACCGGCCTCGTGGACGAAGCCGGCGAAAGGACGGTCGGGACGGGCGGCGAGCCCGGGAATACGCGGGCGGACGCCCGTTCAGGCGGCGAATTTTCCGTGCGCGGCACCAAAGGACGAGATCAGCCGGCAAAGATCGGGTTCGTTGACCATGCGCGCGGCCTCGTTGGGCGATACCCACTTGCGCGTGCGCTGGCGCCGCTCTTTCCACTTCTCGGCGACCTTGCGCACCTCGAGTGGGTAGACCAGCACCTCGCAAGCGACCTGCTCGCCGCTGGAAAGCTCCTTGAGATAGAAATAGCGGCCGGCTTCATGGGTGTCGACCGATCCGCTGAGGCCGGCTTCCTCGCTCGCTTCGCGCGCCGCTGTCTCGCACAGCCGTTCGGCCGGTTCCGGCCAGCCCTTGGGCAAGACCCAGCGGCCGGTGTCGCGGCTGGTGATCAGCATGATCTCGATGCCGGTGGAGGTGCGGTGCCAGGGCAGGGCGGCGACCTGGAGCCTGCAGGCGGGAGCGCCGAAAAGCCGGCGAATGCGCTCGACCAGATGGTTGTGATAGACAGGCTTCATCAGCATCGGCAGCCCCTACTCGACCTGTAGAATCATGCGCCGCGTCACAAATTGTAGGGTTAATCCTCCGTAACAAAAGTAAATAGATTGATAACGAAAACGCCCGGCGATGAGACCGGGCGTTGAGAATAACCGAAGCTGTGAGTCGGAAGGTCAGCCCATGTGGTCTTCGGCGATCGGCTTCTGGTAGGTGAAGCCGAGATCCCAGGGGAAATAGATCCAGGTGTCCTGCGACACTTCGGTGACGAAGGTGTCGACGAGCGGACGGCCCTTGGGCTTGGCGTAGACGGTTGCGAAATGCGCCTTGGGCATCATTGCGCGCACGATCGCCGCGGTCTTGCCGGTGTCGGTCAGGTCATCAACGATCAGCACGTTCTCGCCTTCGCCTTCGAGCAGCGACGGCGTGATCTCCTTCAGCACCTGCAGCTGACCCTGCGAGGTGTAGTCGTGATAAGACGCGATGCAGATCGTCTCGATCAGACGGATACCGAGTTCGCGCGAAATGATCGCCGCCGGCACCAGGCCGCCGCGGGTGATGCAGACGATCGCCTTCCACTGCGGGTTGACGCCGGCGAGGCGCCAGGCGAGCGCACGCGCATCGCGGTGGAACTGGTCCCAGGATACGGGAAAGGCTTTTTCGGGAAGGGACATTTGACGCGCACTCCGGCTCGGCGCGCCAGATGGCGCGGAAATAAGGGAATGCAGGCGGAATTAGCCGGAAAGGCCCGTCCTTGGCAAGGGCGGGGCGAAAGGAGTTGTGCGGTAATTCTTACCGCGACAGCAGGATCGCGGTGTCGCCGGCCTGCAGGACGTTGCGGGTGACGCCGCCAAACAGGAACTCGCGGATCCAGGAATGGCTGTAGGCGCCCATGACAAGCAGGTCGGCGCCGGTTTCGACGACCTTGTTATGGATGACGGCGTCCACGGTGTGGCCGCGCGAAGCCTCGACGCTGACCGAGACCTTGGCGCCATGGCGGGCGAAGGCCGAGGCGATCTCGGCGCCGGCCGCATCCATGCTCTGGGCGGCCGTCTCGACAGGGTCGATGACGAGGATTTCGGTGGCATCAGCCTCGAGGATGAAGGGCAGGGCGTCGAAGGCGGCGCGGGTGGCTTCGCGACTGCCGTTCCAGGCAATCAGGATGCGGCGGAAGGTCGAGATCAGCGGCGCAGAATGCGGCACCACCAGCACCGGCCGGCCAGCCTCGTAGATCAGCGAGTCGATGTCCGCGGCGATCGAATCCCTGGAGTCGGGCGCTGCCTGGGCGACGATGACGATATCGGCGCAGCGCGCGCTTTCGACGCCCGACAAGGCGCTGTCACCGGAAAAGCTCTCGAAGCTGCGCCATTCAAACGACAGGCCCGATGTCTCGATGCGCGCCAGGAACGCCTTTTGAACCTTTTCGGCGCGCTCCTTGCACAGGTCGGCATTGGCCTGGATGAACTCGGTGTCGGGGAAGCCGACAGCGGTCGTGTAGGGCATGGCGAGTGCCTCGGCGTGAACGCCGATGAGGTGGCTTTCGTGCCGGTCGGCAAACGGGATCGCCACGTCGAGAACGCGGCTGACGTCGCGCTCGCTCTGGATGATGGCAACGATTGTCTTGAACGGCATGGAACCCTCCTGTGCGCGCAGAAATCTGCTCAGCAAAGAAACACTATCATGCCCTTACTTGTTCCAATGTGACCTGGATCAAGTCTTCGGGATCAAGTTCAGGGGATTAGGTCTTCGCAGCCGCTTTGGCCGCTATGTCGGCAAGCATGGCCTCGATGGCGATGCGGGCCGCCTCCATTGCTTGCTCGGAGCGCGAGCGCACGACAAGCTCGGTCCAGAAGCTACCGTCGAGATATTTCGGGTAGGAGCCGATGATCGTGTCGGGATGCGCCTTCTGGATCTCGCCGAGCGGACCGCCGATGGTGCCTTCGCCATAGGGACATTGCACTGTAGTCGACAACAGCTTGGCGCCGGTCCGGAGCGTCGGCATGACATTGTCGAGCATCGCCTGGAAAATCGACGGCACGCCGGCCATGACATGGACGTTGCCGATGCGGAAGCCGGGTGCCACCGAGACCGGGTTCTCGATCAGCTCGGCGCCGCGCGGCGTGCGCGCCATGCGCTTGCGCGCCTCGGAGAATTCGAGCCCGCGCGAGGCGTAGTTGGCTTCGAGCATGGCATAGGCGCGCGGCTCGTATTCGCAGGGCACGCCGAATGCCTTGGAGATCGATTCGGCGGTGATGTCGTCATGAGTCGGGCCGATGCCGCCCGTGGTGAAGACGTAGTCATAGCGGGCGCGAACCGCATTGACCGCAGCGACGATCTCGTCCTCGTCGTCGGGAACGACGCGCACTTCCCTGAGGTCGATGCCCGCGGCGGTCATCATGTCGGCGAGGTGGCCGATGTTCTTGTCCTTGGTGCGGCCGGACAGGATTTCGTCGCCGATGACGACCATTGCTGCGGTGACGATGTCGGCCATTTCGAATGCTCCGTTCAAGGCAAGAGTGAGATACAGCCGCCAGCACAAGCGGGCAATGGTCGCTGTTTGGTGAACGATGCGTCACGTATTGGGGCGCTTTCATTGAACGCACATTGGATTACATCTCTCCCCAGCCGCCGACCCAAGACGGCGCAACGAGATTTCCCGTTTGGAGAGATGAAATGGCTAAGATTCTTGTTCTCTACTATTCGAGCTGGGGCCACATGGAGCAGATGGCCAAGGCCGCTGCCGAAGGCGCCCGCGCTGGCGGCGCCGACGTGACCATCAAGCGCGTTCCCGAGCTGGTACCAGAGGCTGTCGCCAAGGCCGCCTATTACAAGCTCGACCAGGAAGCGCCGATCGCCGACCCGCTCGAACTGGCCGACTATGACGGCATCATCATCGGTACCGCCACCCGCTACGGCACCATGGCTTCGCAGATGAAGAACTTCCTCGACCAGACCGGCCCGCTCTGGGCCAAGGGCGCGCTGCTCGACAAGGTCGGTTCGGTGATGGTCTCGACCGCGACCCAGCATGGCGGCGCGGAGCTGGCGCTGATCAACGCCCAGATCCACCTGCAGCACCACGGCATGGTCATCGTGCCGCTGTCCTATGCCTACCAGGGCCAGATGGGCAACGACGTCGTCCGCGGCGGCGCGCCTTACGGCATGACCACGACATCCGACGGCGACGGTTCGCGCCAGCCTTCGGCGCAGGAGCTCGAAGGCGCCCACTTCCAGGGCAAGCGCGTTGCCGAGATCGCCATCCGCCTGCATGGCAAGGGCTCGAACGCCGTCAAGGAAGTCGCGTAATAGCGATGCTCCATGACAGGGAAGCTGCATAACAGCTTCGGATCGTTATGATTTTTATGAACGGGCGGCCGCAGGGCCGCCCGTTTTGCGTCGGGTGGGTTTGAGCCTGCGCCCGGGGCGGCTAAGCTGGCGACGTTGCTTACAGGAGGTCCGATGGCGACGACGATTCTCGGCTGGGTGGCCAGCATCGCCTTCCTCGCCGTTGCCCTAGTCGGCGGCTATTTCGTGCTGGCGACACGCAAAATCTCGGTGCAGGCCGAGCGCGCCGTGCCGGCAAGCGGCAAATTCCTGCAGCTCGGCCGCCACAACATCCATTATGTCGAGCAAGGGCAGGGCCGGCCGATCCTGTTCATCCACGGCCTCGGTGCGCAGCTGCACCATTTCCGCCACCCGCTGTTTCCTGAACTCGCCGATTTCAGATGCATCGCGCTTGACCGGCCGGGCTCGGGCTATTCCGGCCGGCCGGCTGGCTTTTCCGGCAGCCTTGTCGAGCAGGCTGACCTTGTCGCACGCTTCATTACCGAGCTTGGGCTGGAGCGACCACTTGTCGTCGGCCATTCGCTCGGCGGTGCCGTGGCGCTGGCGCTTGCGGAAAACCATCCGCAGGCGGTGTCGGGGCTGGTGCTGCTGTCGCCGCTGACGCATCTGGAGGACGAGCTACGGCCAGAATTTAGGTCGCTCTACATCAAGTCGCCGCTGAAGCGGCGACTGATTGCCGAGACGGTGGCAATACCGACGAGCCTGAAATACGCGCCGCAGACCTTGGCCTTCCTGTTTTCGCCGCAGGCGGCACCGAAGGACTATGGCACGGCGGGG
>Ga0209902_101108_pt1 | contig 16154 bp, 17 predicted proteins | sample FECB27metaG_FD_188304 | JGI IMG/M metagenome (GOLD analysis project Ga0209902, IMG submission 188304) | Cyanobacterial communities from the Joint Genome Institute, California, USA - FECB-27 (SPAdes) (version 2) | ecosystem: Environmental > Aquatic > Thermal springs > Hot (42-90C) > Microbial mats...
GTTGCGTTACAACGCGGTGCCGCCCGTTTGTCGCAAGCTCGTCACGGCGGGCGACCCCGCCCGCGCATAGGGAGCTTTTTGCCGCTCAGGATCGGGCGGCATATTCCGCGACAAGACCTTCATAGGCCTCCATCGGCGGAAAAGCCGCGAAGCTGTGAGCCGCGCCGGTCTCCGCCCCGGAGAGCTTCTCGCCGGTGAAGGTCTCGATGAACGGGCTGAACCAGCGCGTGTCGGTGAGCATCGTCGGGCGGATGTTGACGAACCAGTCCATTCCCTCTGCGCGCGTGAACATCCAGCTCATGCAATGGCCGCAAAAATAATGGCGTGTGGGGCCGTGCAGTCCGCCGATGACCGGCTCGCCCTGCGTCACCGCAAATCCTTCGGCCGGGATCGCGGCGGACAGCGAATAGGCGCTTGAACTCATCTTCTGGCATCCCGTGCAATGACAGGCCATGGTCAGAAGCGGCGGCAGGGTGATCTCGAACTGCACGGCGCCGCAGCGGCACTCGCCCGTCATCGGCAACGTCGGAATACCCATGATCGTCTCCTTTGCCGGCTTCATACCAGCCGGACCGCAACCCTCAACCCGGCCCGTCGCGCACCGTTTGCATCGCGACGAAGGTCGATGTGTTGGCGACGTGCGGCAGCGCCGAGATCTTCTCCCCCAACACAGCCCGATATTTGCGGATGTCGGATGTGCGAACCTTCAGCAGATAGTCGAAATTGCCCGCGATCATGTGGCATTCCTCCACCTCTGGAATGCGAAGCACCGCGGCATTGAACTCATCCAGCGCCTTTTCGCGCGTGTCCGACAATTTCACCTCGGCAAAGGCGATATGGTCCATGCCCAGCTTCACCGGGTCGACGATCGCGCGGAAGCCAAGAATGAAGCGCGCATCGATCAACCGCTTGAACCGCACCATGCAGGGCGTCTTCGACAGTCCGACGCGTTTCGACAGGTCGGTCACGGTCATCCGGCCGTCATGGCTCAACGCATCCAGGATGCGGCGATCGAATTCGTCCAGATCGACTGAACTGGCGCCGATATCCATATAATTACCCTAATTATTGCCGGAAGATTGGTTCTTTTACCTCCATCAGGCCATATGAAAAGTCTGAAAGCCGCATGCTTCCATCCTATATCGGGTCAGGTTCTTCCGGAGAGATCAGCATGAACGCATCAGCCGCCCCGTTCGCCGATTTCGCGCCGCCGATAAGCGCGCAGGGGCCGTTGCGCCGCGCGATCACCGCGGCCTATCGGCGGCCGGAGCCCGACTGCATCGCGCCGTTGCTCGACGCCGCCACCCTGCCGGACGACGTCACCGCCGCCGCGCGCGAGACGGCGCGCGCGCTGATCGTCGCGCTCCGCGCCAAGCACAAGGGCAGCGGCGTCGAGGGGCTGGTGCAGGAATATTCGCTGTCGAGCGAGGAAGGCGTGGCGCTGATGTGCCTGGCCGAGGCGCTGCTGCGCATTCCCGATGCGGCGACGCGCGACGCGCTGATCCGCGACAAGATCGCCGATGGCGACTGGCGGTCGCATCTGGGCGGCGGGCGATCGCTGTTCGTCAACGCCGCGACCTGGGGCCTCGTCGTCACCGGCAAGCTGGTCGGCAGCGTCAACGATCGCGGGCTGGGCGCCGCGCTTACCCGGCTGGTCGCGCGCGCCGGCGAGCCTGTCGTGCGCCGCGGCGTCGACCTGGCGATGCGGATGATGGGCGAGCAGTTCGTGACCGGAGAGACCATCGCAGAGGCGCTGCGCCGGTCGCGCGAGATGGAGGCGAAGGGCTTCGGCTATTCGTACGACATGCTCGGCGAGGCCGCGACGACGGCGGACGATGCCGCGCGCTATTATCGCGATTACGAAGCCGCGATCCACGCGATCGGCGCGGCATCGGCGGGACGTGGCATCTATGCCGGCCCCGGCATCTCGATCAAATTGTCCGCGCTCCACCCACGCTATGCCCGCTCGCAGGCCGATCGCGTGATGGGCGAGCTGTTGCCGAAGGTGAAAGCGCTCGCCGCGCTCTCGCGATCCTATGATATCGGCTTCAACATCGACGCGGAGGAAGCCGACCGGCTCGAACTCTCGCTCGACCTGCTCGAAAGCCTGGCGCTCGATCCCGAACTGGCCGGCTGGAACGGGCTGGGCTTCGTCGTGCAGGCCTATGGCAAGCGCTGCCCCTTCGTGCTCGATTTCGTCATCGATCTCGCGCGCCGTGCGGGGCGGCGGATCATGGTGCGGCTGGTCAAGGGCGCCTATTGGGATGCGGAGATCAAGCGCGCGCAGGTCGACGGGCTGGCCGGCTTTCCGGTCTATACGCGCAAGATCCACACCGACGTCGCCTATATCGCCTGCGCACGGAAGCTGCTCGGCGCGCGCGACGCCATCTTCCCGCAATTCGCCACGCATAATGCGCAGACGCTCGCGACCATCTATCGCATGGCCGGGCCGGACTTCACCCTGGGCGACTACGAGTTCCAATGCCTGCACGGCATGGGCGAACCGCTGTACGAGGAAGTGGTCGGCCCGGAGCGGCTGAACCGCCCATGCCGTATCTATGCGCCTGTCGGCACGCACGAGACGCTGCTCGCCTATCTCGTTCGCCGGCTGCTCGAAAACGGCGCCAACAGCTCCTTCGTCAACCGCATCGCCGATCCGGACGTGTCGATCGAAGACCTGATCGCCGATCCGGTCGCGATCGTCCGCGCAATGGCCATCCCGGGCGCGCCGCACGACCAGATCGCGCTGCCGGCCGATCTCTACGGCGCGCGGCGCAATTCGTCGGGCATCGACCTGACCGACGAAACGGCGCTGGCGGCACTTGGCGAGGCGCTCATCGAAAGTGCCGGGCTCGACTGGGCGGCGGCACCCGCCGATGGAGAAAGCACGCCCCGCCCCGTTACCAATCCCGCCGACCGTCGCGACATCGTCGGCACGGTTTTCGAGGCTTCAGCGGACGCCGCGCGCGCCGCCGCCACACGCGCGGCAGGATCCGGATGGCCGTCGATCCCGCCGGCCGATCGCGCCGCCTGTCTCGAGCGCGCCGCCGATCTGTTCGAAGCCCGTATGCCGATCCTGCTCGGCCTGATCGTGCGCGAGGCGGGCAAATCATTGCCCAACGCCATTGCCGAAGTGCGCGAAGCGGTCGATTTCCTGCGCTATTATGCCGAACAGGCACGCAGCACGCTTGGTGCCTCCCATGCGCCGCTGGGCCCCGTCACCTGCATCAGCCCCTGGAATTTCCCGCTCGCCATCTTCACCGGCCAGATCGCGGCGGCGCTGGTCGCGGGCAATCCGGTGCTCGCCAAGCCGGCCGAGGAAACCCCGCTGATCGCGGCCGAGGGCGTGCGCCTGCTGCACCAGGCGGGCGTGCCCGCCGATGCGCTGCAGCTTCTGCCCGGCGACGGCGCGATCGGCGCGGCGCTGGTCGCCGCGCCCGAAACCGCGGCGGTGATGTTCACCGGATCGACCGAAGTGGCGCGGCTGATCCAGGCCCAGCTTGCCGACCGGCTTTCGCCCGCGGGCAAGCCGATCCCGCTGATCGCCGAGACGGGCGGGCAGAATGCGATGATCGTCGATTCCTCCGCGCTTGCAGAACAGGTGGTCGCGGACGTCATCGCCTCCGCATTCGACAGCGCGGGTCAGCGCTGCTCGGCGCTGCGCGTCCTCTGCCTGCAGGACGAGATCGCCGATCGCACGCTGGCAATGCTCAAGGGCGCGCTCAGGGAACTGAGCATCGGCCGCACCGACCGGCTGCGCGTCGATATCGGCCCGGTAATCACTGCCGAGGCGAAGGACACGATCGAGACGCATATCGCGGCGATGCGCGCGCTCGGCCGCACCGTCGAGCAAAGCGACCTGCCGCCCGAAACCGACCACGGCACCTTCGTGCCGCCGACCATCATCGAGCTCGACAGCATCGCCGACCTGAAGCGCGAGGTGTTCGGCCCCGTGCTGCATGTCATACGCTATGCGCGCGATCGGCTCGACGCGCTGATCGACGATATCAACGCCACCGGATACGGGCTGACCTTCGGCCTCCACACCCGACTGGACGAAACGATCGCGCACGTCACCTCAAGGATCCGGGCGGGCAATCTCTACATCAACCGCAACGTCATCGGCGCCGTCGTCGGCGTCCAGCCCTTCGGCGGGCGCGGCCTTTCCGGCACCGGCCCCAAGGCGGGTGGCCCACTCTATCTCGGCCGCCTGGTCGCGACCGCGCCGGTGCCGCGTGGCCATGGCACCGCTCACACGGATGCCGCGCTGCTCGACTATGCCGGCTGGCTGGACGGCAAGGGCAAGAGTGCTGCCGCCACACAGGCGCGGCGCTATGGCGAAACCTCGGGGCTGGGCGTCGAGATCGAGCTTCCCGGCCCGGTCGGTGAACGCAACCTCTACGCGCTCCATCCGCGCGGCCGCATCCTGATCCGGCCGACATCGATCGACGGGCTGCATCAGCAGCTCGCCGCTGTGCTCGCGGCCGGCGACAATGCCGCGATCGACGATGGGGCCGGCCTGGCCGATCTGCTGAAAGACATGCCGGCAAGCGTCGCAGCGCGTCTCTCCCCCGCCCTTCCCGACGAGCCGCTGGCAGGCGCATTGATCGAGGGCGACCCAGACCAGATCCGCGCCGCCGCCCGTGACATCGCCGCCCGCCCCGGCCCGATCGTCCTGGTCCAGGCCGCGACGTCCACGCAATGCGCGGGAACCGACGCCTATGTGCTCGACTGGCTGGTGGAAGAGGTCTCGACCTCGATCAACACCACCGCGGCGGGCGGCAATGCAAGCCTGATGACGCTGGCGTGAGATGAAGAGCGGCTAGGCTTTGAGCGCGGCCTTGGTCAGCCGGCGGCGATTGGCGCGAACCGTCTTGCCATAATGGGCGATCGACCGTGCCGCCGCACGCTCCGGCGTGGCACCGAGCGATCCGGTGAAGGCCAGCGCCTGCAATTCGATCGCCGCCTTCAGCTTTTCCGAAACCATGCGCTGCGCCTCGTCCGCGGCAGCGGGGCCGCCCTGAGCAAGCGTCATCATGCGCAGGCCGATGACGGTCGAGGATTCCACCCCGAGCATCCAGCCATCCATCGCGATCGACATCCAGGAAGTGTTGCGCCCCATTGTTCGGCAATGATCGGGCAATGAAGACGGTTCCGCAAGGGGCAGTTTTCATTCCGGACCCCGGCCGCCCTCCGCGCGTTTCATCGACAGCAATAATCGAAAGGCAGCCGATGACCGAGGTACGCGACAATCCGGACCGGCAGCGTTACGAACTCGAGGTCGATAGCAGGCTCGCCATCGCCGCCTATGACCGGCGCGACGGCGCGATCGTCTTTACCCATACCGAGGTTCCCGAAGAGCTGGCGGGCCACGGTGTCGCCAGCCGGCTGATCGCCGGCGCGCTGGCCGACGCAAGGCGCCAGGGGCTCAAGGTCGTGCCGATCTGCGAGTTCGTCGCCGCCTACCTGGATCGGCATGCCGAAGATCAGGATCTGATCGCCGCCGACGCGCCGGGCTGAACCCGGATGATCTTTGCGCGGACGTGAAAACCCAATATGATCCGCCGCATGATCGCCCGACTTGCCGCCATTCTTTGCTTCATCAGCCTGTCGCCTGCTGTGGCGGCGGAGCCGACATCCGCGAATCCCGCGCCCGATCCCAATGAGCGAATCTGCCGCACCGAAGCGGTGACGGGATCACGCCTTCAGAAGCGGCGGACCTGCCGCACACGCAAGGAATGGGAGGAATCCCGCCGAGTGACCGGAGAGGCGATGCGGACATTCCAGCAGACCCAAAGCAGTAGCTGCGCCATCACGCGCACCTGTTAAGACAGGTCACGATACGCCGGACGTCGACTCGTCAGCCGGTTCGCCGCGCACCGCGCGCACCACTTCGTCCACCGCGCGCACGACTACGTCGGGCCGTTCATTCTGGATATAATGGCTCGCATCGGGCACGAGCTCTTGGCGCGAGCGGGTCGACCAGGACGCGATATCGGCGTGAAGCGCCTTCCATCGGGTCTGCATCCCCTCTCCCTCCGCCTTGGTCACGCCCAGTCCCTGGAGCATCGCCGGCGGATAGGGCTGGGTGGATGTCAGCACCACCACCGGGCGGTCGCCCAGCGCCCTGAGTTTGCCGGCCTGTGCCCAGGTCGCGGGCAGCGCATCCATCTCCGCGATCACACCGCCGATGCTGTGGCCCATATAGGCATGGCGAGCGCCCGCCTCCGCCGCCGGCTCTCCCGGCGCCGCCTGAACGGGCATAAGCCGCCAGAGCCCCGTCCATGACAGGGCCGCCATGGCGCGCGGCAGGAATGGCATCGGAACATAGGCCTTGCGGCCCGGCGGCGGCAGCTTCGTGCCCTGGTCGGCATGCGAGGGATCGACGAAGACAATGCCTTTCACGTCGTCGCCATAGAGCCGGGTATAGGTCATGGCATAAGGGCCGCCCGCAGACAGGCCGACGAGCACCAGCGGCCCGCCAATTCCCGCCTTCCGCAGCATGGCGTGAAGATCGCTCGCCACGCCCTCCGCATCATGGGCGCCCGGCTTGTCGTCGCTCCACATGATGCCCGCACGGTCATAGGCGCAGGTGCGCGTGATCTTCGCGATCGCGTCGTGAACAGGCCGCCAGGAATAGGTGCCGTTGGGATCGACGCCCGATTCCAGGATCACGGTCGGCGATCCGCTGCCGCGGCAATCCAGATGCAGTTTGCGTCCACCGATATCGACGAGCTGACCGCGGGGCGGAAACTTCGTCGCCGCGCTACGCCGTGCCCATTGCTCGTAAACCGCTCCGGAGAGCACGGTCAGCACGACGATCGCCGTCAGCCCGAGCCCGATCCGTTTCGTCACGCGCCATATCCGCGATCCGGCCATCGCCACCCTCCCGCATCATCTCGCCGAAGCGATTTATTATGCCCGGAGATTGGCACCGAAACGCACTCGATACAATCGCGGCGATCAGGCCGCGCGATAGGCCGCCAGGAACACGCGGACGCCGTCCACAGCCTGGCGATGCAGCGTCTCGGCGTCCGGAATCGCTTCGTCGCCAAGCAGCATCGCACCATTCACCGCGGCGCCCATCACCAGCCAGTTGAAATGCGTCGCCGCCACATACGGATCGTCGATCGCGAGCAGGCCGCGATCGCCCCAGCGTGCGAAGGTGGCGGCAAGCCCCGCGATCGCCCGTCCCGGCCCGCCGGCATGGAGCGCCCTGCCCAGTTCTGGAAAGCGGCCCGCCTCGCCGATGACCAGCCGGCGAAGCTGCATCAGCCGCGGCGTCAGGACGATCGAAAGCTGGCGATCGGCATAGTCGAGCAGATAGGCTTCGACATCGTCGGGCGTGTCCGGATCGCGGATATCGCGTTGTACCTGGTCGCCGGCATTGCCGGTCATACGGTCCACGATCGCGAGGAACAGCGGCTCCTTGCCCGCAAATTGCTTGTAGACCGTCTGCTTCGATACCGCGGCCTGCGCCGCGATCTCGTCCATATTGGTGCCGAGATAGCCGTTGCGCAGGAAGATCTCGGTCGCGGCATCGAGGATCGCACGACGCTTGCGCGCGGTGCGGCCGATATGTCCCGCTTCCGGAGCCGGATGGTCGAGCGTCATTGACTCATAGTACTGGACAGTCCAGTTTGATTCAAGACCGGTAACCGACGAGCGAGTCCCATGAGCGCAACAGCAAATTCCGTCCGGACAGCCGCGTGCCGCTGCGGACAGGTCAGGTTCGAAACGGTCGGCGCGCCGATCACGACCGCGATCTGCCATTGCACGAGTTGCCAGGAGGCCGGCCGCCGGATCGCGGAACTGCCCGGCGCCCCGCCCACCCTCGACGCCAATGGCGGAACCCCCTTCGTGCTCCAACGAAAGGATCGCGCACGCTGCACCCAGGGCGGCGAACGGCTGGAGGAACATCGCCTGAAACCGGACGCGCCGACCCGCCGGGTGATCGCGACATGCTGCAACTCCGCGATGTTCCTCGAATTCGCCAAGGGGCATTGGCTGTCCATGTATCGCGACCGGTTCGGCGACGAAGCCCCGCCCATCGAGATGCGCGTGATGACGCGCGACCGGCGGGAGGGCGTGGTTCTGCCCGACGATATGCCCAACTATGCGACGCATTCGGGCCGCTTCATGTGGCGGTTGCTGGTCGCATGGGCGGCGATGGGATTTCGCGTCCCTGCCGCCTCCGACGCAATGGTGCGGACATGACGCGCAAGGCGGACGACCGGGTGGTCATGGAGAATATCCTGAGCCCGCATCATGTGGTGCGGGTGGACGCCGCCAAATATCATGCGATGCGCGATGCGATCCTGGCGGTCCTGCCGGCATCGATGCCCGGCCTGACCGTGGCCGAGGCGAAGGCGCGGCTGTTGCCTCTTCTGCCCGAAACCCTGTTCCCCGGCGGCGCGAAGGCCGGCTGGTGGCTGAAGGGCGTTCAGCTCGATCTGGAAGCCAAGGGGCTGATCGTGCGAGAAGACGGCAAGCCGCTGCGCCTGCGCAAGAGCTGACGTGGCGGGAGCGCATCCGATCGGCGATTGACCGGAGCGCCGAAAGGGTAGAGCCCGGACATATGCACCGCCTCGCGCTCGCCCTGACGCTTTCGGCCCTTGCCGCGCCGGCCTGGGCCGAATTGCCCGATGCACCGCCGCTCCGCGATCTCTGTCCGGACCGTCCGGGGCTCGGCACCCCCGCCTGCACGCTCGATGCGGGCCGCGTCATGGTCGAACTCGGACTGGGCGACTGGACGCGCGACAAGGCGGGCGCCGTGCGCACCGACACGATAGCGGCCGGCGACGCGCTGCTGCGCTTCGGCCTGAACGACCATCTGGAGGCGCAGATTGGCTGGACCGCCTATGGCCATGTCCGCACCCGCGACGCCGCGACCGACATCATCGACAGGGCCTCCGGCACGGGCGACATGACGCTGGCGCTGCGGCAGAATGTCCGCAATCCCGATGGATCGGGCATCTCGATCGCGGCGATGCCCTATGCCACCCTGCCCGTCGGGGGCCATGCGATCGGCGCGGGCGACTGGGGCGCGGGCCTGCTGATCCCGATGAGCTTCGACCTGGGCGGCATATCGTTGGAGCTCGTGCCGGAAATCGACGCGGCGGTCGACGAAGACCGCCATGGCCGCCATCTGGGTTATGGCAGCGTCGTCGGCCTCACCTTTCCGCTGACCGACAGCGTCTCGGCCAGCACCGAAGTCTCGCTTTACCGCGATCGGGATCCGTCCGGCCATGCCACCGAGGCGCTAGCCGGCCTTTCGGCGGGATGGCAGGCGAACGACGATCTCCAACTCGACCTTGGCGTCAATCTGGGCCTGAACGCCGAGAGCGCCGATACCGAACTCTATTTCGGGATCGCTCGTCGCTTCTGAGCGAGAGATAGCCCGTCAGCCCGGCTCCGCGCGTGTCGCGATCCAGTCGCGCACCGCGAACAGGAAATCGCTGTGCGTCAGATCGTCGGGATCGAGCCGGCGCGGTTCGAGCAGTGCGTCGATCTCCGCCTGGAACAGGCGGTAGTCCGCCTGGATCGCCGCCGCGCCGGGGAGTGGCGGCGCGTTATGCGGGCGATGTTCGGACAGCCAGTTGCGGACGCAGCGGATCGCCTGATCGGGATCGCCGCCGTGCGACTCGATATCCTGTCCGCTGATGTCGGACAGCGCCCTGTCGTAGCGATGCGGCTCCGCATCCAGGATCAGCGCACGTTTGCGCCGATGCCGCCCCTCCCCCAGCAGGCGTGCGCCCAAATGCAGGCCCAATTCCATCGGCATGTTGAAACGCGGAACGCCGCCTTCATCGACCTCGACGCGCGACAGATCGTGAATACCCCAGTCGCAGGCGCCGATCATCGCCGCGATCTTGCCGACGCGGACCTCGGCGCCATCGGTCGCGTCGAGCGCGCAGCGCGGGTGATAGCCGGATGCGATCAGCGCGAAGACCATCGCGCGCAGGAGCGGCCTGAACCCGTCGTCGAACGGGCAGTTGATGAAGACGGCCTTTGAAGGTGCGGGCTTACGCCGGCGCGGATTCGCCATGCGCCGGTCCGAATTTGCCGGTGCGCAGCCCGTCGCGTATGGCCCTGGCAAGCGGAGAGCGCCGGCCGGTCATCGGCTCGATCTTGATCCCGCGATAGACCACGGTGCGATCGGCAGATGCCGTGCGCCGCGTCCGGGCCTTCTTTTTCGCTATCGTCGCCATGGCCCGAATATGCGCCTCCGCCGCCCGCAATGCAAGGCGTTCGACCCTTAACCGTCGGGATATGGATCGCCCGACGCGGTCATGCGCGCCTGACCGAGGGCACCCGCCATACCGACGAAATTGGCGAGGGTCGCGCTGTCGTTCGCCCTGCGCCAGGCCAGCCCCGTTTCAAGCCGCGGCACCCGGCCCGCGATCGACAGATAGCGCACGCCGGTACGCGCGAGGTGCCGCGACGATGCGGGCACCAGCGCGATGCCGAGCCCTGCCGACACCAGGCTGATAATCGTCTGCATCTGGATCGCCTCTTGCTGGACGGCCGGATCATGGCCGCGGTCACGGTACAGACCCATCACGAGTTCATGGAAATCGGGCGAGACCCGCGAAGGAAAGATGATCAGCGGCTCGGCCAGCCACGCGCCGCCCTGCAGCGTTCCGTCGACGGGCGTCAGGCGCCCCGCGGCGATCCAGGATTCCGGCACCGCCGCGACGAGCGGTTCCGACACCAGCGGGCGATATTCCAGCGAATGCGGCAAGGCGGACCGGCTGGCGATCAGGATGCCCGCGTCCGTCCTGCCCTCCAGCAGGGCGGCGATCTGTATGTCGCTGGTCGCTTCCTCCAGCGCGAGTTCGACATCCGGAAAGGTCGCCGAATAACGCTGCACCAGTTCGGGCAGGACACTGTAATCGGCGGTGCTGACGAAGGCGAGCGAGAGCTTGCCCGCCGCGCCGTGGCGAAGCCGCTGCGCGATCTCCGGCAATTCGTCGACCGATCGCACAGCGGTGCGGACATGGTCCAGCCATTGCCGCCCCAGCACCGTCAACTGGACGCTGCGCTTGGACCGCAGGAACAGCGGCGCCCCCAATCGCCGTTCCAGCGCCATGATCGACTGGCTCAAGGGCGGCTGGGTCATACCGAGCCGTTCCGCCGCCCGGCCGAAATGCAGCGTCTCCGCCACCGCAAGGAAATGCCGCAACTGGCGCACGTCCGTCATAAATATCTCCAGCGACCTTATAACCGCCCAATAATATATTTCACAGAGTGTGCCATTGCCAGTAACGAGGTCCGCTCGAATATCCCGCGATCATGGAGCGTCGCATGCCCGCCTATCGTTCACGCACCAGCACCCATGGCCGCAACATGGCCGGCGCCCGCGGCCTCTGGCGCGCCACCGGCATGACCGACGAGGATTTCGGCAAGCCGATCATCGCGATCGCCAACAGTTTCACCCAGTTCGTGCCGGGCCATGTCCATCTGAAGGATCTGGGTCAGCTCGTCGCACGCGAGATCGAGGCAGCGGGCGGCGTCGCCAAGGAATTCAACACCATCGCGGTCGACGACGGCATCGCCATGGGCCATGACGGCATGCTCTATTCGCTGCCCAGCCGCGACCTGATCGCCGACAGCGTCGAATATATGGTCAATGCCCACACCGCCGACGCGGTCGTCTGCATCTCCAATTGCGACAAGATCACGCCGGGCATGCTGATGGCGGCGATGCGCCTCAACATTCCGGCCATCTTCGTATCCGGCGGCCCGATGGAGGCCGGCAAGGCGGACATTCGCGGCAAGACGGTGGCGCTGGATCTGGTCGACGCAATGGTGGTCGCGGCGGACGAAAGCTATACCGACGAAGAAGTAAGGGTGATCGAACGATCGGCCTGCCCCACCTGCGGCAGTTGTTCCGGCATGTTCACCGCCAATTCGATGAACTGCCTGACCGAAGCGCTGGGCCTGTCATTGCCGGGCAATGGTTCGGTGCTGGCCACCCATGCCGACCGCGAAAGACTGTTCCGCGACGCCGGCCATACCATCGTCGACCTTGCCCGGCGCTGGTACGAACAGGACGATGCCCGCGCCCTGCCCCGCACGATCGCCAGCTTCGCCGCATTCGAGAATGCGATGAGCCTGGACATCGCGATGGGCGGATCGACCAACACGGTGCTCCACCTGCTGGCCGCCGCGCATGAGGGCGAAGTGGGCTTCACCATGGCCGATATCGATCGCCTGTCACGCCGCGTGCCGTGCCTCTGCAAGGTCGCGCCCGCCAAGCAGGACGTGCATATGGAGGACGTCCATCGCGCCGGTGGCATCATGGCGATCCTCGGCCAGCTCGATGAGGCCGAACTGATCGACACCTCGCTGCCCACCGTTCACGCTCCCACGCTGGGCGAGGCGCTCGACCGCTGGGACATCAGCCGCACCGAAAGCGAGAAGGTGCGCGAATTCTACAAGGCCGCGCCCGGCGGCGTACGGACCACCGTCGCCTTCAGCCAGAGCAATCGCTGGAAGGATCTGGACCTCGATCGCGAGGCGGGCGTGATCCGCAGCGCCGAAACCCCGTTCTCCAAGGATGGCGGCCTGGCCGTGCTGTTCGGCAATCTCGCGCCCGAAGGCTGCATCGTGAAGACCGCGGGCGTCGACGAAAGCATCCTCACCTTCAACGGCACCGCGCGCGTCTATGAAAGCCAGGACGCGGCGGTCGCGGGTATTCTCGGCAACGAGGTGAAGGCCGGCGACGTGGTCGTCATCCGTTACGAGGGGCCGAAGGGCGGACCGGGCATGCAGGAAATGCTCTATCCCACCAGCTATCTGAAATCGAAGGGCCTCGGCAAAGCCTGCGCGCTGCTGACCGACGGGCGCTTTTCCGGCGGCACGTCCGGCCTGTCCATCGGCCATGTCTCGCCCGAAGCGGCCGAAGGCGGACTGATCGCGCTGGTCAATACCGGCGATCCGATCACGATCGATATCCCGCGCCGCATCATCCGGCTCGATATCGACGACGCCGAACTGGCGCGCCGCCACGAGGATATGGTGGCGCGCGGCAAGAAGGCGTGGAAGCCCTTTGGCCGGAAACGCAACGTATCGGCCGCACTGCGCGCCTATGCCGCGCTCACCACCAACGCCGCGCGCGGCGCTGTCCGCGATGTGAGTCAGGTCGAGGCGGACTGAGCGGTTCGGCTGCGGTTCATCATGGCCCGACGATCATCGCCGCGGCCATGATGGAGGAGCCTGTGCGCAGCTTCATAATCCCTGCAATCGCCCTATCCGCTGCGTCAATCGCCAGCCCGGCGGCTGCCCAGATCGTTTCGCGAACCCCCTCCAGCGATGCGTTTCGGCCCAATCCGTCGATCGCACAGCGTGGCCCCTCCAGTCCGGGCATCTGGCGGGACATGAGCGACATCCGCGACCGCATCGACACCGCACGCAGCACCGGCGAGATCTCGCGGGCCGAAGCTAGGCAATATCGCCGCGAAGTCTGGGCGATCGATGGCCTGGCGGCACGCTTCGGACGGGATGGCATGTCCGATGCCGAGCAGCGCGAACTGACGACGCGGACCCTGTATCTGCGGAGTTTGGTAAACCGGCCGCGCCAGAGCGGCGAGTGATCGGATTGGATCACCTGCCGCCCCCTATCTGAGCATGGCGCCGTCAATAGCTGTTGGATACGCCGTACAGATTGAACACGATGACCGACCACAGGATCACCCCGGTTGCGCCGAGCAAAACGATTGACCAGATGCGCGCGCCCTTGCTTCTCGCGTGCCGCCAGGCGCCCCACATGTTGAGCATGACACTCCCGAGCAACAGGAGGGCGACGATTGGGGTCGCGATTTGCAGAATGAGCGTCAAACCGTCGGAAGCCCCGTTTACGAGATCGTAAAATGGCTGCCCGGCGAACGCGTAGCTCCATCCGAAGACAATGATCAGCGTGGCGATCGCGGCCGCTCTGGTGAGGAGGAAGTCTCTGCGCTCGCGCGCAGCCCATTGGCGCGGCACGCCATAGAAGCGCCGCATGGCAGCGGCGAAGGGCCAGGCGAGGATAGTGAGCATGAGTATGGCGATGGTCGCCTGCAGCGCGGGCATCAGCCATGCCGCGGATATGGTCCAATGTACCGGCAACTGCGCTTGAAAAGGATAGTTGCTGAACCGTTCGATCTTGCCGTTCACGACCCTGGCTTTGATCAGGTCGCCGCTATCGGACGCTCGCCACAGGAATGGCGCAATTTCGATCCATTCGCGCGGGCTGCCGCTGACCGATCGATCCGATCTGATCGTCAGATGGCCCTTGGCAGTCGCTTGAACGCGAAGCTGCCCGAGTATCGCCATGCCACGAAGAAAGCTGGAATCCGGTCGGCGGCTGCCCGCATAATAGCCTTCCATCATCTTGGCATGGAGCCGCGCCGTTGCCGGATCGACTTTCCCCGATGTCGCCGCGCCGGGGAAATAGCGATCGGCAAACTGCTGGAGGAGCAGATTGCGAATGGGCGTGACGATCCGCTCATGGCCCGATGTGTTCATGGCGATGAAGATCCCCACGCCTTCGTTCGGGAACAGCCAGAGATTGCTGTGGAAATACCGCGTATCGCCTGCATGCGCGATCACGGTCCGACCGTTGACGTCCTCCGTGTAGAAACCCAGTGCCATGCGGTCGATGCGCGGCAGCAGGCTGGTTTGCGGACTGTGCATCTGGCGTGCCGTTGCCGGCTTCAGGATGCCGGCTCCACCTTCGAGATGCGCGATCATGAACTTCGCCATATCGGCGCCCGTGGCGGACAATGCGCCGGCCGGGGTCACGCTGATGATCTCGAACGGCTGCGGCGGACCGCTGCCCGCATCATAGCCATTTGCCATGAATGGACGCAGATGCCCGGGCAAGGGCTGCTGGAAGCTTGAACACTGCATGGCCAGAGGGCCAAAAATATGCGTCGTCACATAGTGGTCGAAATGCTCCCCGGACACTCTTTCGACGATGTAACCCGCCAGCGCCGTACCATAGTTCGAATAGGCCGGCACATCGCCGGCAGGATAGATCCGCCTAGGAACATGGCTCTTCACCACGATGCCCAACGGCTCTGCCCGTGAGTGTTCGGATAGCGCAGCGATTCTTCGAAACCACCCGTATGCGTCATCAGATTGCGCATGGTGACCGGCTTGCCCTGAAAGGCCGGGATGCGAAAATCGAGATAGCGGTTGATATCGGCGTCTAGGTCGATCTTTCCCTGCTCGACGAGCTGCATGACCGCCGTCCAGGTGAAGAGCTTGGAGACCGATCCGACACGGAAGAGAGTCCGGTCCGGATCGACGGCTTTGCGCGCCTTCGTGTCGGCATATCCGAAGCCACGCTGGGTCACTATCTTGCCATCCTTGACCACGACGACCACCGCGCCGGCCACGTCGCCCCGGGGCAGTGCAAAGCCGAAGAATCCGTCGAGCCAGGTATCGACGTCCCCGGCATCGATGGGATGCTGGGACGTCGAGATCCGGCTGCCGGGATGCCCCGATCCACTCTGTGCTTGCACCGCGGCCGTTGTCAGCAGTGCCATTGCAATGCCGATTATGGCCATGATCCGTTTGATCGCCGTTCCCATGAGCGGCGCGCGAATATTCGGTTTCATCGATATCACCACCAGTTCGATTTCATTGGCCAGGCCAAGGCTGGTTTGGAAATTCTGCGAGAGCGCTCGCCACAGATCAGGAACACGCCTGGTCCGGGCAGAGCGGTGGCGCCGCCTAATACGCAAATCCGATCGTTGCGCCCGCGGTGCGAGGGCGAATGGGCGACGCAGAGAGATTGCCGGCGGGCCGTGTGCCGAACTCCCCGATGCTGGTGAGCCCGTTCGTATTGGTGATATTCTTCAGATAGGCCGAAAGACTGAACTTCCCGCGCGTTATGCCGGCGCGCAGGTCGGCGGTAGCAAACCCATCCAGCTTCAGGCGCTTCCTGAAGGCATTCTGATACGGAACGTTGAAGTCACCGAACTGATCGTCGATCATATGGACGTTCGCACCGACAAAGGCCGTGGCATCGCCGAACACGGACCATTGATAATCCGCCGAAAGGCCGATGTTCCACTTGGGGGAATAGGGAAGCTGATCCCGCGCCTTGCCGCCCGTGGCCGGCGGCGTGGCGTCGACGAGCTTCGCATCGGTATATGCCGCGT
>Ga0209902_101109_pt1 | contig 16145 bp, 8 predicted proteins | sample FECB27metaG_FD_188304 | JGI IMG/M metagenome (GOLD analysis project Ga0209902, IMG submission 188304) | Cyanobacterial communities from the Joint Genome Institute, California, USA - FECB-27 (SPAdes) (version 2) | ecosystem: Environmental > Aquatic > Thermal springs > Hot (42-90C) > Microbial mats ...
GTTGGGCGAGGTTGAGGCAATACTCCGGCAACACCCAATTGTCCGAGAGATTGTCATCATTGTCCAAGAATACTCCCCTGGTGAGAAGCGTTTGGTAGCTTATGTCGTTACCAATTTACCTTCAGAACCTGCCAGCAAGGAATTACGTAGTTTTCTCAAGAACAAGCTACCAGAATATATGGTGCCCTCGGCATTTGTGATTCTGGAGACACTACCACTAACACCTAACGGTAAGTTAGACCGCAAGGCATTGCCCGTACCTGATTTAGCACGGGCTGAGATGCAAGAAGCTTATGTCGCGCCTCGAGACGAAATGGAGCGCACCATCACGGCTGTTTGGCAAGAGGCGCTTCACTTAGAGAAAGTAGGTATTTACGATAATTTCTTTGATCTAGGTGGTCATTCGTTGCTCATCATTCAGGTACATAACAAACTACAAGAAGTTTTGACAAGGGATATTTTAATCATTGAATTATTCCAATATCCAACCATCAATTCTCTAAGTGAATACTTAAACAAAGAACGAGTTGAACAACCTTCTTTTGAACAAAGTTTGAAGCGAACTGAGTTCCGTAGGGAAGCAATGAGACAAAGAAGGCAATTTAGACAAACCAATCAAGTAACAAAAAAGAGTGAGTAGTTTAAAATGAACAATTTAAGTACATTCGATGGATCTAATGACATAGCTATCATCGGTATTGTTGGTCGTTTTCCAGGAGCTAAAAATATTGATGAATTTTGGCAAAATCTGCAAAATGGGGTAGAAACAATCTCTTTTTTTTCTGATTCAGAATTGGAGGTTTCAGAAGTTGACCTGTCTACTCTAAAAGAGCGCAATTATGTTAAAGCAGGCGGTGTCCTTGAAAACATAGAATTGTTTGATGCCTCATTCTTCGGCTTCAATCCCAGAGAATGCGAAATCATGGATCCACAACACCGCCTCTTTCTGGAGTGTGCTTGGGAAGTCCTTGAAAGTACTGGCTATGATCCTGAAAGGTATGAGGGCAAAATTGGTGTCTATGCTGGCGTAGGGATTAATACTTACTTTTTGAATAACCTTACCTCGAATCGTAGCCTCATCCAATCAGTTAGTAATATGCAAATTAGGATTGGAAATAGCAGCGATTTTGTACCTACGCTTGTGTCTTACAAATTAAACTTAAAGGGCACAAGTGTCAATGTTCAAACTTCCTGTTCCAGTTCATTAGTTGCTGTTCACCTAGCATGTCAAACCCTGCTAAATGGTGAGTGCGACATGACTTTAGTTGGTGGAGTTTCAATAGTAGTTCCACAAAAAATCGGTTATTTTTATCAAGAAGGAGGAATTTATTCTCCTGATGGGCACTGCAAAGCCTTTGATTACCTCTCACAAGGAACTGTGAGAGGTAATGGGGTGGGAATTGTTGTTTTAAAGCGTCTGGCAGATGCTATCTCTGATGGAGACTACATTCATGCAATTATTAAAGGTTCGGCTGTCAATAATGATGGTTCTTCAAAAGTTGCTTATACAGCACCCAGTGTAAACGGTCAGGCAGAAGTGATTACAGAAGCTCTTGCCATGGCTAGGGTTGACCCAGAGACTGTCACTTATGTGGAAGCACACGGGACTGGTACGTCGTTGGGTGACCCTATCGAAATCGCTGCACTGACACAAGCTTTTCGCACCAGTACTGAGGCAAAGAACTTTTGTGCTATTGGTTCCGTGAAAACGAATATCGGACATCTGGATGCAGCAGCTGGTATTGCAAGCTTAATCAAGACTGTCTTGATGCTTAAAAACAAATCGTTGCCCCCTAGCTTGCATTTTAAGCAGCCTAATCCTAAGATTGATTTCGTAAACAGTCCCTTTTATGTTAAAAGCTCTCTTTCTCCGTGGAAAGTAGATCAACACATCCGTCGGGCTGGGGTTAGTTCTTTTGGCGTTGGTGGTACTAATGCACATGTGGTTTTAGAAGAAGCCCCTATTATTGAAAGCTCAAGCAAATCCAGACCTTGGCATTTATTGGTGCTATCTGCTAAAACAAGCTCGGCTCTAGAAACTTTGACTGTAAATCTGACTGACCATCTCAAGAAGCATTCTGATATTAATCTGGCGGATATTGCTTATACCTACCAAGTGGGTCGAAGAACTTTCCCTTACCGACGAATGCTCGTTTGCCACGACATTAATGATGCTGTGAGCACGCTCGTTACCCAAGATCCAAAACGAGTTCTAACAGTCTTTGAAGAACGTACTCATCGGTCTATCGCTTTTATGTTTCCAGGACAAACCGCTCAGTACGTAAATATGGCGTTAGAGCTTTACCAGCTTGAATCAGTCTTTCGTGAACAGGTCAATTTTTGTGCAGAGTACATAAAACCGCATTTGGGTCTTGATCTCAGGGATATAATTTTTCCCAACAAGGAGTATATACAAGAAGCAGCGCAACAGCTGAATCAAACTTTTATCACACAGCCAGCGCTATTTATTATTGAGTACGCCCTAGCCAGATTATGGATGAGTTGGGGTTTGCATCCGGAAGCAATGATTGGTCACAGCATTGGAGAATATGTAGCTGCGTGCATAGCTGGGGTTTTCTCCTTGGAAGACGCATTAACGCTGGTTGTTGTACGAGGAAGACTCATGCAGCAACTACCCCATGGTGCTATGCTTGCAGTTCCACTTCCCGAGGCAAAAGTGCGACCACTGCTGGGCAAGCAACTCTCCATAGCCGCGTTCAATGCATCGTCTCTCTGCGTAGTCTCGGGTCAAACAGAGGTTGTGGAGAAATTGCAAGACACACTTGCTGAAAAAGGTATTGTTTGTCGTCGTCTCAAAACTTCCCATGCCTTTCATTCCCACATGATGGAACCAATTATCAAGCCATTCTTGGAGCATTTACACAAAGTCAAGTTAAAAGCTCCCAACATTCCCTTTGTGTCCAACATCAGTGGTACTTGGATCAAAACAGCAGAAGCGACAGACCCAAACTATTGGGCGCAACAACTCAGGCAACCAGTCCGCTTTAGCGAAGGGATTACTAAGTTGTTAAATCAGTCAGAGCGAATCCTGCTGGAAATTGGTCCAGGACAGATGTTGAGTACATTAGCGCGGCAACATCAACAAGGTGAGCAGGTTGTGATTTCTTCGTTACGCCATCCACAGGAGCAACAGTCAGATGTAGAAGTTTTGTTGAAGGCATTAGGTCAACTCTGGCTGATGGGAGTGCAAATAGACTGGCCCAGCTTTTATACTCAAGAGCAACGACAACGTTTGCCCTTACCTACTTATCCATTTGAGCGTCAGCGTTACTGGATTGAACCTCAAAAGCAGATAAGCAACATCGATACTTTCCAGTTCTTATCAAGTAAAAAACCAGATATTGCAGATTGGTTTTATATTCCTTCCTGGAAGCGCTCTGCACAGTCACAGATATCTAAGCAGAGAAATTTGGTAGATGAAAAGCAATGGTGGCTGGTATTTATCGATACCTTTGGCTTGGGTGCCCAAATAGTAAAACAACTGGAACAAAAAAACCAGAATGTAATTACTGTAACGATAGGTAAACAGTTTGTTAAGCTAAGTGAGAATAAGTACAGCATTAATCCTGAACAATCCAATGAACATGATGCGTTAATCAAAGAACTTTACGAACTTGGCAAGATCCCAAAAGTGATTGTTCATTTATGGAGTATTACAGCTAATGAGACTGTAAACTCAGGAGTTGATTTCTTTGAGAAATGTCAGAATTTAGGTTTCTATAGCTTACTCTTTCTGACACAGGCATTAAGAAAGCAACGCTTGATTGATGCTCTCCAAATCAGGGTCTTGTCAAACGGTATATGTGAAGTAACTGGAGAGGAAGTTTTATTCCCAGAAAAGACGACAGCATTAGGACTTTATAAGGTCATCCCGCAAGAACATCCCTATATAACTTGCCAGAGTATTGACGTTATTCTTCCCAAATCAGGAAGTAAACAGGAGGAGAAACTAGTAAACCAAATCATAGCAGAACTTTATACAGAACCTTTTGACTTAACTATTGCCTATCGTAGAAATCATCGATGGGTGCAAACTTTTGAAGCAAAGCGATTGGAGGCTCCGAGCGATAGGACAACACGGTTAAGGCAGAGAGGAATTTACTTAATTACAGGTGGACTAGGAAACATCGGTCTTCTGTTGGCGGAGTACTTAGCACGAACAGTCAGAGCTAAACTTGTACTGACAGGGCGTTCAACCTTTCCCGAGAGAGACGAGTGGCAACGATGGCTAGAGACACATGATGAGCTCGATGGTGTGAGTCGCAAGATCCAGAAATTGCAGATAATTGAAGAGTTAGGTGCAGAAGTCATGGTTGTCAGCGCAGATGTTGCCAATCAGGAACAAATGCAAAAAGTTATTGCTCAGGCATATGAGCTTTTTGGGGAAATTCATGGTGTTATCCATGCAGCAGGAATTGTTGGCGAAAATTCTCTTTGCTCTATTCAAAAGATAGGTCGATCTGAATGTGAGTTACACTATCAGCCGAAAGTGCGGGGATTATTTGTACTCGAAAAAGTTTTGCAGGGAAAAAAGCTTGATTTTTGTGTATTGCTGTCATCCTTATCATCTATCTTGGGAGGATTAGGGTTTAGTGCTTGTGCAGCAGCAAACGTATTTATGGATGCTTTCGCTCACAAGCACAATCAGATAAGTACTATACCCTGGATCAGTATGAATTGGGATGGTTGGCAATTTGGAAAAAAAGAACAAACCGCTTCTGTTGGAACCACTGTGGTTGAATTGGCTGTAACACCTGAAGAAGGGATAGAAGCTTTTGAGCGTGCTTTGTTCTCAAGCCTATTAAATCAGATCATTATCTCAACTGGAGATTTGCAAACCAGAATTAATCATTGGGTTAAACTTGATTCTCTACAAAACACGGAACATTCAAAAAGAAATTCATCTTCGCGTCATCCAAGACCAAATTTGCCAAATGTTTACGTTGCCCCTCGCAATGAGCTTGAACAAACTGTTGCCAACATCTGGCAAGAATTATTTAACATTAAGCAAATAGGTATCCACGACAACTTCTTTGACTTAGGGGGGCATTCTCTGCTGGGTATTCAGCTTGCTTCTAGATTAAGAGAAATCTTTCAAGTTGAGTTACCTCTGTGCCACTTGTTTGAAATGCTTACAATTGCTGAAATATCTTCAGAAATTGAGAGGATAAAGGACACTGGTTCAGAACTTCGAGAGCCATCGATAGTACCTCTTTCTCGGGAGGCACATCTCGTGAAGCTGTCTACACTTATGAAGGATGCAGGTACTTAGTAACTCAAGTTGCTAGTTATGTATCCAGGTGATCGCATTGGTTAGTAAAGCAATAAAATGCCTTCCAGAGGAAAAATCGGAGGGGCTGATGTTAAATAAAACTATTGTTGTCTATGCTATCATTGAAGATATGCTCAAGACGTTCGCGAAGCGTGCTGGAGGCAATTGCTCACAAAGAAGACTGCCGGACAGAAATGACCGATGCAGAAATTATTACAACTGCAATCGTTGCGGCAATGTTTTTTGATGGAAATCATAGAAAGCCTTATAGCTAATATGAAAAACCATCATTCTAATACCAAATATGTTAGAAAAATCACGATTTAACCGACGATTATAAAATGATGGTTGCGCTACGCGCAACCACCAACTTGCCTGTTGGCGAGCGCACGCTTCTTCGGATGATAAGCACTCGAGCCTTTATATTTGAGCTTAAGTCCTGCGATTTCTTGTTCTGCAAATACGTGTTTCTATTTACTTACAAAGCCTAAAGAAACTTCTAAAATATTTCCAATAGTCGAAATAGCATAGTTTTGCATCACCATTTTTATAACCAGTGCCCGTTTCAGTTATCTAGGATCTGGGTTGGCTTGATTGAATTCTATCAACTCTTCCATAAGTACCGCCATGCACTTTATCAGTACTACCTATGGTTAGAGTATCAACAACTGTGATTTTTTACAAATGATGCGCGGATTTCTATATGTCAAGGATACGCACCATTCCTCAACTGCAGATTAATGCTTAGGCTCGTAACTTCGCTTTGAATCTATATCGTGACCGTAGGTTGGAAAATATGGCTCAAGTTTAACGATTATGTTCTTTTGACTTAAACACACTCAAGCAACTTTTTAGAATGAAATAACCCTGCATCATGAGTGAGTTCAAATCCTATCTTATAAATTGATAGAATGGCTAACTAAAAAGCTACGTTTATTATTTCTATATAGGGTATAACACACGTTGAAAGTAAGGATAATCTAATGAAAAAAGAGAAGATGGAATGTTATAGGCTTTCACCACAGCAGAAACATTTATGGCTATGGCATAAGGATAGCCTAATCTATCGTTCTGTGTGTGCTGTAATTGTGGAAGGGGAGTTAAAAAAAGATATCGTTAGTAAAGCTTTACAGAAAGTTGTTGCTCGACATGAGATTCTCCGCACCACCTTCCGCTTAGAGCCAGAATCCAATATCCTACTACAGGTAATTTCAAATAATAATAGTTTATCATTTAACGTTATTGATCTGAGTCATGAGAACCTAGAAAAGCAGGAGCAGGAAGCTAAACTAGAAGAGCTTTTTCGAGAACAAAGGCAAATTTTGTTTCATTTTGAACAAGAACTGCCTTTGCACATACATCTATATGTTTTATCAAGACAAAAGCATATCCTGCTTGTCAGTCTGCCGTTTCTTTGTGCTGATACATGGACATTCAAAAATCTAATTCGTGAAATTAGTTGTCACTATGCTACATACTTGCATGGAAATAAGCCGCTGGGTGAAGTAATACAATACGCAGATTACTCCGAATTACAAAATGAGTTAATTGAAACAGAAAGCACTAAATTAGGTAGAGAGTATTGGAGTAGGAATAATTTAAAGGATTTTCCTGAATTGATTCTTCCTGGTGAAGGAAAGTTGTTTGAAAAACCTGTATTTTCTCCAGATTCTCTATCCGTGATGATTGATTCTGCTTCAATCGCAAAGATTGACACAATTGTGCAAAAGTATAACACTTCTACATTTGTATTGCTTCTATCATGCTGGTACATTCTGCTGTATCGTTTTACAGAGCAGCAGGACATAATCATAAACACTCTTTTTCATGGTAGAAACTATAAAGCGTTACACTCAGCACTAGGGCTTTTTACTAGATGGCTACCTATTCATTGTCATCTTGAAAATGATGTTCAGTTTACTGAAGTTTTGGAAAAAGTCAATCAAGCTATTTTAGAGGTTTATGAGTGTCAAGGTGATCTAAGCTGGGAAGAGCAATTAGGTGAAACGCAAAATGCCTTTGCTCATTCATCACTTCCTATCTGTTTTGAATTTGAAGATCTATCGTTGGAATATTTAGACTCTAATGTATCATTCTGCATTTGCAGACATTATAGTCCTACAGGGGTATTCAAAGTCAAAATATCCTGTGTTCGGTTGGCTGATTCTTTCTTAGTAGAAATTTACTATGATACTGCCCTGTTTCAATTTGAGACCATTAAACACCTTGCTGAAAATTTTGAGACCACGTTAAAAAATATTATTGATAACCAGGACACCTCAGTCAGTAGATTGAATATTTTGAGCGCTGCAGAACAGCATCAAATATTAGTAGAGTGGAATGATACCTCGGCAAATTACCCCAAAAATGTGTGTATCTGTGAGCTATTTGAGGCTCAGGTAGAGCGAACGCCAGATGCTGTAGCAGTGGTATTTGAGCAAGAACAACTCACCTACAGAGAATTAAACTGCCGAGCCAATCAACTGGCGCATTACCTGAGAACTTTGTGTGTGGGACCGGAAGTGCTAGTGGGTATTTGCATGGAGCGATCGCTGGAGATGGTGGTGGGAATACTGGGCATCCTCAAGGCAGGGGGGGTGTATGTGCCCTTAGATCCCCTGTATCCGAAAGAACATTTAGCCTTCATATTAGCAGATACTCAAGTCTCAGTGCTGGTAACCCAGCAGCGATTGGTCAAAAAACTTCCCAATTACGAAGCACAGGTAGTCTGCTTAGACACAAGCTGGGAGGACATTGCCGGATTAAGCAGGGAAAATCCTGCCAACGGGGTGATGCCTGAGAACTTAGTTTACGTAGTCTACACCTCAGGTTCAACGGGAAAGCCCAAAGGAATCGGTATGTCCCACCTTTCCCTTACAAATCTACTAAATTGGCATTTTGCCAAACTATCCAGAGGAACACGGACTTTACAATTCGCCTCAATGAGCTTCGATAATAGCTTCCATGAGATTTTTTCTACCTGGTGTTCTGGTGGCACTTTATTCTTAATTTCAAAAACATTGCAACTAGATGTTGCAGGTTTAGCACGCTTTCTCTTGGACACCGCTGTTGAAAAGCTCATCCTACCCGTTGTCGTGCTACAGCAGCTGGCTCAGGAATACAGTTCTCAGGAGCAACTTTACATAAACTTTAAAGATGTTGTTAGTACTGGTGAGCAATTACAAGTAACTACACCCATCATCAAATTATTCAAACGGTTGCCAAACAGTTCCTTACAAAATCAATACGGACCATCTGAGAGCCATGTAGTTACAACTTATACACTAGAGTCAATTCCAGATTGCTGGTCAACACATCCTTCTATAGGTCGCCCGATCGCCAACACCCAAATTTACCTGCTGGATCAACACCTAAATCCGGTTCCCATTGGAGTACCAGGAGAACTACACATTGGTGGTGTCAGCTTAGCTCGCGGCTATCTCAATCGCCCCGATTTAACAGCTGAAAAGTTTATTCCCAACCCCTTCAGCAACGAGCCATGCACACGACTTTACAAAACCGGGGATTTAGCCCGTTACCTACCAGATGGCAGCATTGAGTATCTTGGTCGCCTAGATCACCAAATAAAAATCCGTGGCTTTCGCATTGAGCCGCAGGAAATCGAGATGGTGCTAAGTCAACACCCCACCGTGCGGCAGAATGTTGTCATATTGCGGGAGGATATAATCGGCTGCAAGCGCTTAGTAGCCTATGTCGTCCCTAACGAGGAGTTGACCCCCACGGCTAGTGAATTATACAGCTTTCTAAAGCAGAAGCTGTTAGAGTACATGATTCCTTCCGCCTACATAATGCTGGACGCCCTACCACTGACCTTAAATGGCAAAGTGGATCGCCGTGCACTTCCGGTACCGGAAATAGCAAGACCAGAACTGTCAAAGGCTTTCGTGGCTCCTCGAACTCCGGTAGAAGAGTCGATTACAGAGATATGGGCTCAGGTTTTAGGTCTTACACAGGTAGGAATCTACGACAACTTCTTTGAGCTAGGAGGGCATTCCTTACTAGCCACCCAAGTTATTTCTCGGGTGCGTGATGCCTTCCAAGTAGAGCTGCCCGTGCGAAGCATACTAGAAACACCCACTGTGGAAGGTCTAGCCTTAGCAGTTACACAATTACAAGTTGATCGGGAAGATGTGCAAGTTGATCGGGAAAGTGACGGAGAGATAATTCAAATCATGGAAGAATTAAAACATTTATCTGAAGAGGATTTAGAGAATATACTGAACGAGCTCATGTAAAACCGATGGAAGTGTCAGAAATGAGAGCTCAATGGGGAGGTGTTATCAAACTGTTGTTAAATGTTTAAACCAAACTCGTAGCGGTTAATGATTGGACTTTGGACAACCTCCATACTCAAGTGATTATCATTATACATAGAATGTCACTGTTGTACCCACTGGCCAGTTCAGGAGTTTGGTAACTATATGGTATTTTTACAATACCTTTGCCAAAATAAGAGCCTACAAAAATTTTGGCAAAACTGGCAAAATGACCTATACATGAACATTTAGCTTACAACGTAGCTTAGACTCTCAAACCCTTGATACTGCGGGCAATACGTTAAAAAAACCTTGCGGGAAACCTTGAAGGAATTTTTAGGACTTATTGTTTTTGCCAAGCCTCAGAAAAAAGGGAGTGGATACATTAACTCACCCTCGTAAATTGGCGAAGGTATTGATACTTACTAATGATAATGTAAAGAACGATAGTCCTGATATGGGTTTGTTCATTAAACTGGAAAAGAACTTATCCAACCCATATGTTTCTTTGCCTGCTTTCGTGATTACTACCTCGTCCCCTGCTAGTAAATACTCATCTTCTGGACAAAACAGATGCCGTCGAAAAAATAGCCAGAACACTGTCGCCCACGGTATGACTGTATGAAAGAATCTAAACACTGTTCGATAACTGCCACCCATCAGAGTCCAACGTGATATTCCCAGCATCGTAACTCGGCCGCTCATAGCTAACATCGCCATAATAATTTGGTTCATTTGCCGTATCGTTGTCACTTTAATTTCTGGTAGTAGGCATTGCAGCAGTGCTAGTATGTCGTACATGGGCTGTATGTAGCTCTTGAGTTGTCGTTTTGGAAGACAATAACTCTACTACATTAGCCCTCCCTCTTCATACTCTTTTTTTGGCGAAGGTATTGATTATATGATTCTTTATAACGCTAGGTTACATATTCAGTGTTTATCCTGATATATGCAAGATATCAGGTATAAAGCTGTCTTGGAGGTACTTTATTAATAGGCAGTGATGCAATCGCGAATAATTTTTCGGACTTTATTTTTGCCAAATTGGGATGCTCCCCAGTTACAAATGTTTAGGACTGCATTACACTCTTCCAAAAGTTTGATATCACCACCGCTAAGAGAATAACGGCAATACCACCGGACGCATTGCAAGAGAGTGTGTTGTAAGCTATATTGAGGGTTAACAAAAACCCTGTCAGCGCTTTCCAAAAAACCCTCAATTTTAGGTATCCAGATTTGACAGTTTCCTTGTGGAACTTACGTCTAACTGAGGCTTATATAGTACAAAGTTGTGTTAAAAAGTCTCACTTCTTCAAGAGAAACTTCATACTATTCAAAGCTAAGCTCGGAAACAACCACATGACTCAGTTTCAAGCAGCATTTGAGCGGTTAGAACAGTTTATCAAACAGCATAGGCAGCTTGCCAACATACCAGGCGTTGCAGTGGCATTAACTAATTGCTCTGAACTACTCCATCTTACTACGGATGGCTACGCTGATTTGTCAGCCCAAACTCCCATTACCCCTGATACCCTATTTGAAATCGGCTCGATTGGCAAATCCTTTACCTGTATTGCCCTGCTACAGCAATACGAAGCGGGAAAACTTGATTTGCACGCGCCCGTTAAGGAGTATCTTCCCTGGTTTCAGGTGCAATCAACTTACGAGCCAATTACGGTTCACCATTTGATGAGTCACACTGCCGGGATTATTGGCACATACTCAAAGATACCGGACTCCCGTTATGAAGTTTGGGCTTTGCGTAATACAGAAGCAGCTTATCCACCTAGTAAACATTTCCATTATTCAAATGTGGGCTACAAGGCGTTAGGATTTCTCCTAGAAGATTTACTAGGTCAGCCTTATCCTCACATCATCCAATCACATATTCTTGACCCTCTAAGGATGAAGGCAACTGTAGCAGCAATTACGCCCCAAACTCGTACACGTGCTGCAGTTGGATACCAAAGCATTTACGACAACCGTCCATTCCATATCAACTATCCCCTTGTACCAGCGCCTTGGGTTGAATATGGTACTGGTGTTGGGAGCATTGCCTCTTGTGCTATGGATATGGCAATCTACCTGCGTATGCTCTTGAATCATGGGCAGGGAGACGGGATTCGCCTTCTATCTGAAGACAGTTTTAACCTGATGACCCAGCGTGTCATTGGTAAAGCGTGGCATGAGAGTTTGTTCTATGGTTATGGTCTGATTGTCTATGAGGTTGACGGTCATACTCACATTGCTCATAGTGGAGAAACTACCGGTTTTAACGCGCTTATCATAGCTGATCTAAACGAAGGTTTAGGTGCAGTTGTCTTGATGAACGGCTCAGGAGTGCCAGCTTATATTACAGAATTTGCCATGAAACTTTTACGTGCTGCTCTCCGCAATCAAGAACTGCCACCAGTACCGACACCTCCCGACTCTACGCTGGTAAATAATGCAGATGAATACGCAGGAGTCTACCAAGCAGACAAGCAGCAACTGGTACTGATAAGCCAAGACCAGAAATTATTGTTACAGTATGCGGGTGAAACGATTCCTCTGAAGCGTCGTGGCAAGGACACGTTTTGTGTAGAACATCCTGATTTTGCCCTGTTTTTCTTGACTTTTGGGTGGGAAGGTAAGCGAGTTGTAGAGGCATTTCATGGTGCTGATTGGTACGTCAACCAGCATTACACCGGAACGCTTTCATTTGAATATCCTGAGGAATGGAGAGCTTACGCCGGTCATTATCGTTCCCACAACCCCTGGTTCAATAATTTTCGCATTGTCTTACGTAAAGGGGCGTTGGTACTTCTTTATCCAATGGGTAGTGAAAAGGTATTGATCCCTTTAAGGGATTGCACATTCTGTGTTGGAGATGTCAATTGCTCCCCAGAACGCTTGCGCTTTGACACCGTGGTAGCCGGTAAAGCGCTCCGGGCTAACTTTTCAGGCTGTGACTACTATCGAACCCCGATGTCGTAGTTGCTGCACCATTCATGGGTTGTATTGCAAAAACTGTAGATGCTCGGGCAGATATACGAGAATACAGATTGTCGATAGCTTAAGCACCAAAGTTGATGAACCGCAAGCACCCCTTCATTTGTCGCTCATGAAACTCTTTTTTCGTTTCACAAAACAAATTTATGTCACTTGTTGGTTCAGCTTTACCACTTGTAAATGTTCAAATGTTCCATCAGTACGCCATTGCTTTAACCATCGGTGCGATGAGCTTTTTGATGCCCAGATATCCCCACGTGGTATGTCACACCATCGATATCCAGTAATCAGAATGTACAACAGACTATTTAATACATGACGATATGGCGCATGAGGCATTCCTTTACCACGCTTTTCTGGTTCCTTTGGAAATATATCTTCAAACAACTTCCATTCCAGGTCACTTAATCCTTCAAAACGTCCAGCCATAGTGTAATACATTCTTCCCACTTAAGAAGTAGATTACCACAGTTTTACATTAGTGGGATAGATTCTTCTATGTTCTTTTACCACAATTTAATTATTTTTCGGAGATGTCTATTGGGATAATGTTGAGTAAAAATGAAAAAACAAATTTTAACAGCAGGTTTTGTCCTCTTGTCTTGCATGTTGCCGCTTAAAGCTTTAGCTGTAGGTTTTAGCCAAATTTTTGTCTTTGGCGATAGCCTCTCTGATATTGGCAACGTGTTTGATGCTACAGGAGTTCCCCCAAGCCCACCCTACTTTCAAGGACGTTTTTCCAATGGTCCGGTCTGGGTAGAGTATTTCGCATCCAATCTGGGATTAAGCTCTAAGCAGCAAACCAATTTCGCCTTCGGTGGTGCCACCACAGGAATTGATAACACAGGTGCTCCAAACTTACCAGGATTGAGCCAGCAGATCAAGGACTTTACAGCAGCTAATTTGAAAGCTGACCTAAACGCGCTATATGTAGTGTGGGCTGGTGCAAATGATTACCTTGGTAATAACGTTACTGACCCTAGCGTGCCAGTAATTAATTTGACAAATGCGGTGACATCACTCGCTACAGCCAACGCTAAAAATATCATAGTGATTAACTTGCCGGATTTGGGCAAGCTTCCTGGTATACACGGTGATAGTCAGATTTCCACTGAACTCAGCACTTTAACTGCATTTCATAACTCCGGCTTGAGTGCAACCCTTGCTGCTTTAAGCCAGCAACTTGGTATAAACATAATCCCTTTCGATATTAGTTCCCTATTTAATAGAATGCTAGCAACTCCGGAAGAATTTGGTTTCACCAATTTAACCGACTCTTGCCTAAACCTCTCTAATTTCACAACCTGTCCTAATCCCAACGAGTATTTGTTTTGGGACGACATCCATCCAACGACACGTGGTCATTGGCTAATAGCAGAATCAGCCTTGTCAGCGCTGAAACCTGCGTTGGTTCGAGAACCTTGTGCGACGTTGGGTATGTTGACGCTTGGTGTTTTGGGTGTGAGTTCGATGCTGAAGCGCAAACAAAAATAAATAACGAAATCTTGAACTGGACACAACAAAGTACTTTATTTGAAAATAAAAGACTTGTCGCTTAATAACCTTTTCTTAATCTTAGACCTCTAGATGGCAGGGGTTACAGGTTGCGAAGAAGGCGACAACTCTAAAGTTTTGGACTGAAAGCAAAATAGCAGGCAAACAATGAATATTATCCGCCTTCTCCTACAGACTTCCTGGTTAGTTGTTGCCTTGGCTGCGATCGCTAGTTTCATCAGTGGGGCTAGCAGTGTAGGTCTGATTGCCCTGATTAATACGGTCTTGAGCCGTGGTCATTCATCAACAGTCACACCAATCTTCTGGCGCTTTTTCAGTTTGTGTCTTTTGCTACTTGTCGCTCGTTTTGCCTCTCAAGTTTTGTTGGTTCGCCTTTCCCAAAGAGCAATCTTCGACCTGCGTATGCTCTTGAGCCGCCGCATCCTGGCCTCTCCCCTACGTCGCTTGGAAGAGATAGGCGCTCCTCAACTTTTGACGCTCCTCACAGATGATGTCCAATCTGTCTCCAATGCCTTTTTTGTAATTCCCATCCTCTGTGTTGACAGTGCCATTGTAGCTGGCTGCCTCATCTACATGAGCTGGCTCTCTAAGACGATGTTTTTGGTGATGCTTGGCTTTTTGGTTCTCGGTATGTACAGTTATCAGGTGCTGGAGAGGAACGCCAGGCATTCCCTTGTCCTGGCCCGTGAGGAGCAGGGGCGTTTATTTAAACACTTCCGTGCCATTACTGAAGGCATTAAGGAACTCAAACTCCATCACCAGCGTCGCCAGGCCTTCCTTTCTCAATATCTCCAGCCGACTGCTGCCTCCTACCGCCATCATAATGTTGTTGGGATGACTACTTTTGCCGCCGCTGCCAGTTGGGGTCAACTCCTTTTCTTTATTGCTATTGGCCTGTTTCTCTTTGGCTTATCTTGTCTGATAGAGGTCAAAAGCTCGATTTTGTCTGGCTATGTTCTGACAATTGTCTACCTGATGACGCCCTTGGCTGAAATCATGTCCGTACTTCCTAGCTGGAGCAGGGCTAGCGTTGCTTTGAAAAAGGTTGAGTCTCTGGGTCTAGGATTGGCAACTTACTCAGCTGAAGGCGGCTCGATTGCTCAGCCTACTTCGCAATTTGCTTGGAAATGTCTAGAACTGGCAGGGGTAACCCACGCTTACCGGGGGGAGCGAGGGGAAAATAACTTTATCCTTGGTCCGATTGACCTAAAGCTCCACCCTGGGGAATTAGTTTTTCTAGTAGGGGGTAACGGCAGCGGTAAGTCTACCCTTGCCAAGCTAATCACAGGGCTCTACATCCCTGAAACCGGGAAAGTTTATCTTGATGAAAAGCTCATCACTGACGAAAATTTAGAGTGGTATCGTCAGCATTTTTCGGCTGTCTTCTCCGACTTTTATCTGTTTGAGAAAATTTTGGGTTTGAGTAGCTGCGACCTTAAAATTCGGACACGGGACTATCTAGCTAAACTTCAGCTTGAGCACAAAGTTCAAGTCAAAAATGGTGTATTTTCGACCACTGATCTATCTCAAGGACAGCGTAAGCGCCTCGCCCTACTCACGGTCTCCCTAGAGAACCGCCCTATCTACGTATTCGACGAGTGGGCTTCAGACCAAGACCCCATATTCAAGGAGATTTTTTACACTCAGATCTTGCAAGAACTGAAAAGCAGAGGCAAAACTGCACTGGTTATCAGCCATGACGAGCGGTATTTTTATCTGGCAGATCGGCTCTTTAAATTAGATTACGGCAAGCTGGAGTATAAGGGAGAGCGAAAAATTTTGAAGGGTTGAGTGCTGTAGGTGTTGCGGCTTGCAAAAATCATCACCAAAATCTGACAAGAGCCCACTTTATACGCGAATTGCGTCGTCTCAAACCCTTGTAACTCCGTTGTCCAAATTTCATGTTGTGCTCGAACCGAGAGCGATTTTTTTCGGGGGAGATGGTACTGGCAATGCGGTAAGATGACCCAATGAGCGATTCTGAGCAACTTGTTATCTACCAGCTTCATATTTTTATCCTGGGCATCAGTCCCATGATTTGGCGTAGGATAAAAATCCGCAGCGACAGC
>Ga0209902_101110_pt1 | contig 16128 bp, 18 predicted proteins | sample FECB27metaG_FD_188304 | JGI IMG/M metagenome (GOLD analysis project Ga0209902, IMG submission 188304) | Cyanobacterial communities from the Joint Genome Institute, California, USA - FECB-27 (SPAdes) (version 2) | ecosystem: Environmental > Aquatic > Thermal springs > Hot (42-90C) > Microbial mats...
CGGTATAGATCAGGCTTCTGCGGGACCAAGACGATGTCGGGGCATCGCTGCCGCGCCTCAGCAACAGGCATCACATTTTTGACCCCGAATGCCTTGGCCTCGCGCGAACACGCGATGACACATGTCCTTTCGGTCCCATCGAACGGCACAACACCCACTGGTCGGCCTCGCAGGCGAATATCGGCCTGCTGCTCGACACTGGCAAAGAAGCCATCGAAATCGAGATACATCCGCTCGATGGTCTCCGGTTTGCGCAAGACATAGCTCTCCCGTGGCGCGGAACGACGCGCATAATTGAATCCTGACAGGGTTTACCAGCCGATCGAACGACTGATGTTCTAGAAATGTTCTCATCGCGTGACGAAGTCAAGCGAAAAGGAATGTTATCCTAGCGTCACTCACTCCAGGGGTGGCGGTTTGCCCACCATGATCTCGCCCATATCCTTGCTTGCAACTTCGATCGTCGCCAGCGTACGGCCATGACGATCTTGCGCCGGCCGATGCCGGGCTCGCGACGGTGGATTGTGATTCTCCGTACGTAAGCAGCTCGACAACGCGGCGTTTCGCGACCACGGCCGAGGCGCTTCTCGGCATCGCGGTTGGCATTTTCGGATTTCCGGAGTGTCAATGTTGGCTATGCGAACCCGCTCGCTGGCGATGGCGATAGTGTCGCCGTCGACTGCGGATCCAGTGCCGACAGAAAAACGGTGGCGAGCATCGGAGCGGCCATTTTAGCCACGAAAAGACGGTTTGCCTAAACTAAGGGTCGAAGACACCCTGCGGCGGGTCATGGGGCCGTTCTTCGAAAATCTCCGCCATGGTGAGGAAACATGCAGAACCTTCAGGACCGGAGATCCATCCTTTGCTTTTCCTACGGTCGTAGGACTTCAGTTCCAGCATGCACGCACGACATTTGGAGCACCGATCCCTCAATGCCGTAAAAGCGTCTGGTGCTTTCCAGTGCCAGCTCTGTGACGTCGATGACAGCGCCGACTATCTCGCAATCCTCGAGCCGCAATATTTCGCCCAGAATTGCCACGGACCACCCGAGCGCTCTCAGTCTATCCGGCCAGAACGCTTCGCAAACGACGCTGAATTGTCGAGCTCCCAGTCGCAAACCTGTCTCGATCAGGCCGCAAAGTATCTCTCCTGCCAAGCGCGCGGATTTACCTGTGGTACGGTGGGGAAATGCGATGAAGAAGCGCGTCCATTCAAAAATGTCAGGCGCGCGAGGTGGCATACCATTTGCGAGCTGGGGGAACACATCACCAAGCAGATGTGGCTTGGACGTCGGCACAATCCTTGATCCACCTATAACGTCGCCTGAGCTGTCCAGAGCAAGGAGGTAAATTGCATGCTCCGTATCGAATGCGTCCATCTCGATGTTGATGGGACGTGCGATTGACTGCCACCCTCGTTCGACCACGTAGATCTCATGGCGGAGTCGAAAATGTCGCTCCAGCTGTTGCCGATAGACTACCTTGTTCGACCAATCGACAACTATGATGCGGCTCATTGCGTCCTCGTGCGCATGTTGCGTTAACCTGTGCGGCGGGCGCTATCGCCAAATCTTGTCAGTTCCTGATTGTATTTCTCCGAGAGACATCCCTTTATACACTGCCTGCGAGACGCTGTTTGCGCCGAGCTTTTCGCGAATATGGCGGAGATGCGCTTGAACTGTAAATTTTGACATACTCAGTATGACGCCAATTTCTCTCGCGGTCTTGCCTTCGGCATTCCACTGGAGAACCTCGCTTTCTCGCTGCCCCAGGATCGGGCCGCGTTCGGCTTCAAGTCGACCTTCAAGCCGGCAGATAGCCTGAAATGCTTTCAAACATAGGATCTCAACCAGCGGGCGCTCAGTCGGCGACAACTCTATGCGGTTCCCGGCAGCACTTACTGCAATGGGTCCATGAAACGGGATGTGAATAGGGACGCAAAGCCCCTCTTTCATCGCGAAATCCCGCGCCTCGTCCATAACCAGTTTTGCGCGTGGCGACATAAAATCTGGCTTCAAATCGCTCCAGAGGAAGGGGAAGGCTCGATGCCTGCATCGAGCGACGCAAGGGTCATATTGAAAATGCCCCTCCGCGATATAGCGACGGTACCACTCCTGACGCCACCCATCGCAGAGGATCTCGCGGTGCCAATGTTGATCCCGGGCAACAGGGAGCCCAGTGATCAGAAGGTCAGTGAAGCCATGGCGTGCAAGATGCCCTTTGAGTGTTTTCAAGACCTCGGCTGTCGTCGTGAGCTCCGAAATCTCAAAGGCGGCCTGACCGATATCAAGGATTAGTCGTTCGTCTTCGATCCGTATCGTAGCCTCCCAAGGCGAGCACAGAATAACGGAAGCAATCCTAATTTGAGAATAAGTGCAATGTGACGAACGTCTTATTGAATTCGTCGACTTAGTAACTACAGTCGATTGTGACGGCTTCGGTCAATAGCTATTTTTTGTCTTAGATTGTTCTTTGAAAGCGAACAATAAGATATCAGATTGCTGATTTGCTGTCGTGGCCGGGGGCCTCGGCGCCGACCTCAGTCGGTGCAATTAGCTCCCAACCTTCCACGCCAAGGCTCCGGGCCAGGATTTCCAGAGTATCAAGTGTTGCATTTCGACGCCCGGTTTCAACGCTGCTTACGTACGCACGAGAGAGACCGGACAGGAGCGAGAGACGCTCTTGCGACAACTCTCTTTCTTTTCGCAGCCGACGCACATTCAAGCCCAGTAGATGACGCAAATCCATGATGGCCGGGCTCCGTTGATCATTATAGGATGGCACACTTTAGGAGTCATTTTGGTTGACTTCAACTGCTATGCCTGCTTCAAGTCTGCCAGGCACAAACTCACGCCTTAAGAGGAGCGATGAAGCAGGTGTTTCATCCATGGAAGTTAATTTACGCCTCATCTGAGGATAGTGGAAAGCATTCTCATAGCAAATTCATCCAATTTGCTCCGACTGCCCTGGTTCTCGCATCCATGGGCATCTTAAAGATTGGCGCGGGGTTTCAGGCGTGAGCAACGTAACGGGCTATTCCTGTATCAGGTGCAAGGCACACTATCCCTCTACACTGGTAATCGACTCCAGGGGATGCCCGATTTGCGCGCCGGTTGCCCCTGCCAATCTGGCGCCGATTTACGGGCAGTCAGTGCTTTCGGGCACTATTGCCGGGGAAGAACTGGGTCGTTCGTCATTATGGAAATATGGCCCAAGGCTGCCTGACGCAAAGGACGTCGTCACTTTGGGCGAAGGGCAGACACCTCTGGTGCACTGTCCCCGGATCGGTTCATCATTGGGCACGGCCAACCTTTTCATAAAAGATGAGAGCCGTAATCCGACATGGTCGTACAAAGACAGGTTCTCGACGGTCGCGGTATCAATTGCGCGGTCGCAGGGTGCCAAGGTGATGGCTACGGCGTCATCAGGCAATGCCGGCGCCTCTCTTGCCGCCTACGCTGCGCGAGCTGACATGGATTGTGTTGTAGCAACGTTTGCGAGCACGGCCAGCCCCATGCTTTCCCAGATCAGGAAACATGGCGCCACAGTCCTTCCGCTGGTCAATAAAGTGGACAGATGGAAGTTCCTCGCTGAGGCGCAGGAGCGGTTTGGCTGGTTTATCACCTCTCCTTTCAGCGCCCCTGTCGTGGGTGGTCATCCGCTTGCTATCGAGGGCTACAAGACAATCGCATACGAAATCATTGAACAACGATCCGGGCATGTTCCGGACTGGTGCGTCATGCCGGTCTGCTATGGCGACGCTCTCTCTGGAGTGTGGGCCGGGTTCAAAGAGCTCTATTGCGATGCGCTCATTGACCGGTTGCCAAAGATGGTTGCCGCAGAGGTTCATGGCTCGCTATCGGCATCGCTTGCCCAAGGGACGGACCACATTTTGGAACAGGAGGTTCGTTTCGATCCCCTCGCCGTTTCGATTGGAACATCGCGCAGTACATACCAGGCGCTTATGGTCCTTCGAGAATCGTCGGGCCAGGCAGTCCCTGTATCCAACGCCGGGCTGATCGATATGCAGTCCTTGCTCGCTAGGAGCGAAGGGATTTTCGCAGAACTCGCATCGGTGGCCCCGCTAATGGCGATAAGGACGCTTTCTGAACGTGGTGTGATAGCCACCGAAGCCAGCGTGGTTGCAGTCGTCACAGCAGGTGGCCTCAAGGATCTCGATCGATCTACCAATCCTGAAACACGCTATGAGACATTCGATACGACCGCCCATGCTTGGAATTGGTTCTTGAACGGCCAGAGACTGAAATATGCTTAGCCGACGCCGGACCTCAGCATTCCAAGGGTTGGAGGCGCAGTACGTCTTCGAGACTGCGTCGGCGCCAGTCAAAGCGGGTCCAGGCTGTCTCTGACTTCGGCTCGATCCTTGAGATTTTCGTCGGGTTGATAGACGCGGGAGTCCTCCATCCAGGCAACGTGGAAAGCCAGATATCGCTATAAACCGTGTCGGCGTGCCGATGCCCTTCGTCTGGCATGATGACAGCGACCCTTGCCTGCCGATTGGTTTTGCTGACCCACTCACCGACAAGTGCTGCCGCGCCGCTGGTTGGGCCCATGAATATCCCGTGCTGTCGGAATAAGCGGTGAGCGGCATGGAATGCCGGATATGCCCCGACCCAGTGGATTTCGTCTATCAGCTCGTGACGAACGTTTTGGGGCAAAACACTATTGCCAAGACCTCGTAGCACCCGTTTTCCAAGCGGCTGTCCAAACAAGATGCTGCGATGGGTGTCGACGCCAATAATCCTGAGATCCGGAAACACCGATCGCAAAAAGGTGCCGGTCCCGCAAAGCGAACCACCAGTTCCAATGCATCCGACAAGGCAGTCTATCTGGCCCATTGCGCGCACAAAAAGATCGGCCAAACGAGCGTATGCCAGCCAGTTGCCGTCACTGTCGTACTGGCGTGTCCAGAACGCGTCTGGCTCCTGCCGCAAGATGCTGTTCAGATTGTCGAGCCGGCCTGTCTGGTTACCGTCGCCCCGGGGATCGTCAAGTGCAACGACCTCAGCGCCCAGGCGCTGAAGTCGTGCCTGATACTTGGAATCCATCAGGCTCGATGCGGTTACGAGCGTCAAACGATATCCACGTGCGGCCGCAAGGAGTGCCACCGCCATACCAAATGTGCCTGACGTCGTTTCGACGATATGTGCCTTGCTCTTGAGCTCGCCAGCCGCTTCTGCCCGATCTAGAATGAAGCGGGCGGGCATAAGCTTCATCAGGGGAAAGGCTGCGGCAACAATGTTCTCCGCCAGGCGGGCCATGCGAGGTGTCTCGAGCGCTTCGAAGTAGTCTGGATCAAATCTCAACTGCGCATCCCCCTGAATAGATCGGTTGCAAAACGACGTCTTTGAAACCCGCAGCGACCGCCGCCCCTGCAATGTTGCGCGCCGTATCGGCGATGCAGGTCGTCGCCGCGTCCAGAATGATGCCAATTAGAGATCCGCTATGGGCGACCTGAACTCCGCAGGCCCCAAAGTCGTTGGCGATGCTAAGGGCTGTCGCGAATTGTGCCTTGGCAAGATGTCGCTGACTGATCTTTGCGCTGAGTGTCGCCGCCTGCCCCAACAGCTGCGGGTCCTGATATCTTATTGCGCGGGCCGCCAGCCCTCTCAACATTGCAAAAGTCTGGATTTCCTCTCCGGAGTAGCGAGCCGGCGGCAATGCAAGCGTGTCGACCAATTGCCCGTCATTCGCTTTGAAGCCTATGACCCAGATCGGCGGCAGTGCATCACCGAAATGCTCGATCACCATGCCTTCGCGCTGAGCGAACAAAACGGCTTGGTCCTCAAAAGCTATTGCGTCACTAGCTCTCTCGGCTTCGACCGCGAGACGGGAGATGATAGATGGCCGAAGCCCGGTCTCGAATGTATCAGCAACAGCTCGTATTGCGGCAACGACATCGGCGGTCGACGAGCCATAGCCATGGCCCACCGGGATAGTGCTTTCAACAGTAAGTAGACCGCTCGCGTGGTGTCCGTCGATGTGTCTCAACGTGAGGAACGCAGCTTTTGCTGCCTTCGTCTTTTCAGGTGGGATGACAGTGATCCCTGCGCTGTTGCCAATGCGGAAAGTCGCAAAGGAACCCATTTGGTTGAGGGGAAGTGTGACCAGCCCGCGCTGTAGCCGGCCTTTTTGATCCTGAAAGACGCCTTGGATCAGTTCGCCATGGTGTGCACTGGCGCGTCCTGTTCCCTGCCGTTGTAAAAGAAAGGCTTCGTCTGACGGAATTGCGCCGAAGAGAGCATTCATAGGCTCTGTCACCGATCTTCTCCCTCCACGAATAGAGATGGACGAAGAAATTGATCGCGCAATGCGGGTTTGTCACTCGCTACATTTAACTATTGACGGCATTAAGAGAGAAATATGCGAGTGCACTCGACTGAGAACATTGGCGGTTCAATGGCATTTCTTACGGGGGCCGCCGTCGTAAGGCTGGTAGGTATTGTCCTCCGCTCGATATGAACGATATTTGCTGAAGCAGTATTCCGCGTGGTCCGTGGCAGCGTAACTCTGCTCGCTCGCATAGACCAAATCCACACGTCCCTCAGAGGGCCGATAGGCAGTTTCGTCGGGATTGTACGCCTGCGTAACGTCGCTCGAACCGAAATATGGCGAGGCGCATTCGCGTCGTCCTCCGCTATAGGGAGTGTAGCTGTTGTCATATGTGCGATAAGAACGGTAGCGGTCCGAACACCACGCCACATGCGCTGCGATCGCCTCGGCCTGCAAACCAGGCTGATGCTGGCTATCGACTTCAACACCGGACGGTTTGTCAGAAGTGGTGACTTCAACTGTAGAGCCAGGCGCGGTTTGTACAGCGGCTTGGACGGGCGGCTGGTTCGGGACCGGTCGGGCTGCCAGACGGTCAAACTTTTGTGCTGTCGGATTTATCTTTACGGGATGGCTGGTCCACACGTCGGTTGTGTCCGTGGCCAAAGCGAGCTGTCGTTCCGGCTCCGCCCTGAAGAACGCCGTAGCCACAATCAGCCCACTCAAGAACATGACCAGCGCAAAGCCAAGGCTGCTCATGACAATCAGCAGAGGTCTCATCTCGCGCTCCTAAGCCTGTCCCTTGGCACAAATGCGTGACGTCGATGGTGGTTCCAAGGACGGCGCCTGCAAGAAGGTTCGCTCTTGCTGGGCCACCCACAATTTGCTGAGGCAGGACAGCTGCAGAGAAAGAGTGCTTCGGCGCTTGGATCTCACGAGATGAGCTGTGGCGGCTCAATAGCTGTCACATGGGATAAAGGCTAAGCCAAGCCGCACCGAGCGCTTGGGCACGCGATAAATAGCAAGCCAAGTCATGTCCGTATGCGGCGGGCTAGGTGTCGATCGATCTTGCACCGTTCATGTGGCCACCATTCATGTGGGCCCCTTCGGAGATGCTGGGTATCCTCTCAAATACAAGAGGCTCTCCCGTGCACTGCGCGACATCAAGGACGCGACTCAAAATATCTTCGAAGGCCACATTCTCCTGGGGGTTCTGAGCCTGAATCTTCTCAGCAATTTCAACGACGTTGATTGGGCTTGCGGATCTGGCGGCTGCGACGGCCGCCGATATTCTAGTCATCAAGTCTTGGGACATCGGGCGCATCTGAATATCTCCTTTAAATCCTGAGTATCGCTCCAGAGCGAGCTTCTGGCAAGCGAAAAGGCAAAATTATATAATAAAATCATATAGTTAGTAAGAGTGTACAAGTGTGTGGAGAAGCTGGAATTAGGTTTGGTGGCCAAGTGAAAATGCTACGGCGTTGTAGACTATGGCGGTCTTGACTAAGATTGTGACAAACACCATATTTTAGCCACTTACTCATTCAGCACATTTATGCCGAAGGATGGTGGTATCGATGCCTGAGCTTGAGAGAGGCGAACGCCTGCAGATAATGCTTAACGCCGAGGAGTTGGCGGCTGTCGAGGACTTCCGTTTCCAACGAAGGATGCCGAGCCGGGCCTCTGCAGTTCGTGAATTGCTGCGTCGAGGATTGGCCTCAGAAGGCTTCATGGAGGCGTCCGTCGGAGCGAAGTCGCAAGATTTCGGCGTTCTTGACCATAATGGAAGCGGCGATCCAGATAGCGCCTGAACCGCCCATCCCGCCGCAGAATTTGCAATCTGCGAAGCTAAGGTCAAACGATAAGCAGCCGTCGTCGTAGAGGCTGCCTCGGAAACTCGTTCTTATTTCTGTCTGCCGCTCAAAGCGTCGCTAGACGGGCATTGGACATGGCCATTCCATAGGCTTGTCTCAGCGCGAACTTTTCTTCCAGCGCATCGATGACAGTTGCGGCAAAATCGGCCTTGTACATTGTGGCGAGCCTCGTCAGTCCGCCTGGCGTGAAGACGTTGATCTCAAGGAGTTTGTCACCGACGATGTCGAGCCCGACAAGAAACATGCCGTCGTTCACCAACTTCGGGCGCACAATCTCGGCGAGAGCCAACATCTTTTCCGTTACCTTGACCTTGCGCGCAGTCCCTGCGGCATGAATGTTGGACCGAACGTCGCCTTTGGCTGGCACCCGGCGAAAGGCCGCGTAGCTACCATCCCGTTTCAGCGGCCGACCGTTCAGCAGAAACATCCGCACATCACCTGCTTTGGCCTCGGGAATGTAGGCCTGCGCGATCAGATAGCCGTCACCGCTCGCCGCCTCGAAAATCTGGTTCAGATTAAAATCGTCCGGCGTCGCGATATGGAAGACGTTCTTCCCACCCGAACCCTGTAGCGGCTTGACGATGCAGCCCTTCGGCTGATTGTGGATGAAGGCGCGGATTTCGGTAATACTACGCGATATCAGCGTTGCGGGCCTGACAACCTCGGGGAAGGCCTGGAGGTAGAGCTTGTTCTGTGCCTGAGCGAGCCCGTCGGGATCATTGACCACCATCACTCCGCGTTCCGCGGCAAGGCGTCCAAACATGATGCCTGCATTGGCGGCCCATGGTCGCTCTGTCGCGTCGAGCGAGGGATCGTTGCGCAGAAACAAAATGTCGATATCGCTTATGGCGAAGGTCTTCTTCTGGGCAGTTACCTCCCGCAAGGCCGTGTAAAGCTTTTCAGCGGTCTTGTAAGGAGCGGCAGGCAGAACCACACCGCTGACAGCCAAGGTGTCATCTGGCCGCAGGATGAAGTCCCCTGGTTCTATATAGACAACTGTATGCCCGCGCTGAACTGCTGTCAGGGCAAGCGTGGTCGTCGTGTAGCCAGCAGTTTCTTTCTCAACGGAATTGACAAAGAGGGCAATGCGCATCGGCGCTCCATTCATGTTGCAATCATGTCGATCGGATCCATCCCGGCCATCGCCTTCCTCAGGCGAGGTCGCGCCACTTCAGACGACAGGAAGGCAGGTTCGAGTTGAGGAGCTCGTAGCAGCCCGCGCGCGCTTAATTCTTGGATGATGCCGAAATGGGTGGCGGAGATCTTGCCGATCCAGAAAGGTGTCAGGCTGCCGCCGTTCCTTAGGTGATCCAGAACTTGCACGAGGCCGCGTAAGTAGATGGCATCTTTGGCAAATCCACCGCCCCGAAAGACACGCAACACGACGTTGAAGGCGCTGCGGCGGTCAAGACCGAAATCCGTATGGAGGACGCGGAAGGTTTCCCCAAACCTCGCGCCGTCTAACATCGCCTGGCACGCGAGAACCCTCGCCGCAATCAGCCGCAGCCGTGACGCGGTCATGCCGCCGACAAGATATTCCGCCAACACCGCCAGGCCTTCCTGCATGCCCTCGTAACCGGCGAGACCGCTCCGCAGGATCGCTAGCCCCTGCATATCGCCGTTGAAGTAGGTCAGCAGGTGAACGCCGATTTCGTGACTGAGCAGCGCCATCAGACGCTCCGGTGCGAGCCTGGTGTCTCGCGATACGAGCAGCCGATTTCGAGAGACCAACAAACCGGCCGGCAAATCCGAGCGAATTTCCACCGAGGCTTCGAAATCGGGATAGGCAGCGCGGTATCGGGCGATCATTTCTCGCGCTGCGGCAGCAATGGAATCCGCATTGAGGCATTTCTGCTTGGCCGTCGGCTGAAGACCAGTTGCCTTGTCCAGAATGCCCCGAGCCCTTGCGGCTAGCTCCGGCTCCACGCTTCCATAAAGGGCACGCCCGAGTTCAGCGAAGCGAGGGGTTTCGCGCGCCGCTAGCATTGATAGTTGGAGGTCAAGTTCTTGCTGTTTTTCGGAGAGCAGGCCTGCAAGGAGCGGATCTTCAAGGTGGTCGAGCGTGACGGAGTAGAGTTTTCGTTTCTCCGCAGTGACTTCCAATTCGAGTGGCCGATAGAGAAGAGGGGGCGCTCGCTCGAACCCGCTTGCCTCGAACTGCAGCCAAGCTTGCTCGGCATTGATCGGTGTAACCGCCAACAGAAAGTCGAATGCCGACGCTATCTTGTCTATGTCCCGATCGGCGCGTGCGACCGCGTCGATGAAAACCCGGCGCCCAAGTGAACGATGGGTTTTCGGTGGTTCGACGTGCGCTGCCTTGAGGAACGCGCTGACTGCCTGCAGTGCAGAGTCGACCATGTTGGCCACGACAAGGTCGCGCAAGGCGGGGTAAGTGCCTTTGCCGCCAGGCATCCGATAGATCGGTGCAAATCGAACGGTCAGACAAGGTATGTCGCCAAGAGTATACGAAAGCGGAGGTTCATCGCGTTCGACGGGCTTGAAGTCGCCGACACGTGGTGTCCGGTACTTCGCCTCTCTCTTGGAGGCAGCCGCGGCAAATCGCTTGAGGGCAGCCTTTTCTTCCGTCGTATCGCCGCTCGCCAGTGCGATTTCGAAAGGTGGGAGGAAGGGTGCGTCGTCGGTCAGGAAGCGGTCTTCGGCCAATTCGCCAATGTCGATGACCAAAAACGCGCCGCAGCGATCATGCATCATTGCTGCCACAAGCCGGGCCACTTCGCCGGCGAGACTGGAATCCGTTGCGATCAAGTAAGAAGCATTGGCAGAAACAGCGTCGAATGCCGCAGCATAGTCGGGGCCAACGTAAACGCAGAGAAAAGGCAGCGGACGATCAATGTGCAAACGGCAGCCATCCGCGAAATCGTGACGTATGGGCTTGCCCTCTTTCAGCAGCGCATCCAGGCTTGCTTCAATTGGAGCTAACAGAGATACCGCTTCGACCAGCTTCGGCTTCATCCGATACCTCGCACCGCCGCCTCTAGGACGGGCACTGTGGATGCCAGCATGGTGCGCAGCTGGTCTATCGTGGCCTGGTCGGGTTCGCCGCTCCATTCGTCCATGAAAATCTTCTTGAACTCGACCGCGATAGCGCATCCGGTTTTGGGAAAATTGGCATGGACGAAACGTGTTTGTTCGCCCTTGCCCAGGAAAGACACGTTCTCGCGTACGTCGATAGTTTTCCCATCTACCGAATGGCCGCGCAGCGCCTCGATGAATGGATCGACTATCGGCGTCCAGCGCTGTCGGTCCATCGAGAACGTGCCGATATTGATGTCGGGCGCCTCTTCCTGTGATGTAGCCGTTCCCTTCGGCCCGGCTCGCCGGTGATTGTAACTGTGAACGTCGACAAGCACGAACCTGCCGTACTGGTTTTCGATTTTCGTCAGAACACGCTTTAACTCCGCGTAGTAGGCATCGTGGAAGGCGAGAGCCTCCCTTACGACGTCTTCGGAGGGAGGCTGCCGCCAGACTGTCAGACCCCAAGATTGTTCCGGTGACAGGTAGATCGCGGCTTCACGCGCGCGATTCAGGTCGACCTGAAAGCGCGACCGATGAACGATGATCTGAGTGGGAAAATCGGCAATGAAGTGCTCGGTGAAAGGGTCTTCCTCGCGCAGGCGTTCGAGGTCCGGAAGACACATCAGCGATTGACAGGCACTGCCCACGTCGGCCCCGTTGTGGATAGCGGTTCCAACAACTGGTGAATCTCCCAGTTTGATGGTCCACCCTCCCGACGATCCGCCCGGATCTGTTTTTGAAATTGCCTTGTTCACCCCATCGAAATGCGCGGAGAGGTTGGACGGTTCCCGGTCGCTGCAAGACAAATGCTGCTATGGCGCCCAGTGGCGCTGCGTGCCGCGATTTTGCAAGCAGCCGTTGAGTTGGTTACGATGTCAGCTAGCTCGCGCTCTTTCCTGATATTTGCGTCACCTGCGCTACAAGGTTGTGGGCTCAACGTCCGCGAGAATTTCTTGGCGGTACCAATCGAGCCGCCAGCATTCCCACGCCAACTGCAATCGCCATCAGAGACATCGTCGCCAGATCTTTCGACTGGCTGCCGGCTATTCCGGGGCCTCGTAAGGATGATTTAGCCAAATCTGCATCTATCATTGGCTCAAGATCAGACCTGCTGCCATGCCTGATTGAGTAAGCCCGGGTCAGCTCTGCTCCGAACAGAAAAATCTGAGAGGAGTAAAATACCCACAGCAGGATGACCAATAAGCCTCCAGCGGCTCCGTATGAGGATGCTGTGGCACTGGTGCCGATATACCAGCCAATAAGCGATTTGCCCAAAGTGAATAGCGCTGCGGTCACAAAGGCACCCGTTATGACGTCGCGCCAAGCGAGGCTGCGATCTGGCAGCACTTTGTAGATTGCAGCAAACATCGCGGTGATAAGCGCGAATGAGACCAGGGTGTTGATTGCCCCGAGGATCAGGGTTCCGAAAGGCAGGTTTGAGTTGATCACATCGCTCATCGCCGTGATGGCCGTACTGGCTACAAGCGAGACAAGAAGTAGGAACCCAAGTGCTGCGACGAGGCCAAGGCTTACAGCACGTGCCCGCACCAGTCGTGACACCGAGGTGCCGGTGGGTTCGACCTTCCAAATCGTATTCAATGCTGTTTGCATTTCGCCAAACACTCCCGAGGCACCTACGATCAGGGTCACAAGACCGATCAATGTAGCCCATGCCCCAGAGGTGTTTGCCGAGGCACTTTCGAGCGCCACCTGGAGCAAATCAGCAGTTTGCGGCCCCATCAGGCCGGAAATCTGGGCGGACAGTGCCAACTGCGCAGCCTCGTGTCCAAAGGCCGCTCCGGCGATGGCGACAACGATGAGAAGGATTGGAGCAAGGGACGTCGCTGCATAAAATGCCATCGCCGCACCGTGGCTGAAGGCACTGTCTTCGACGAAAGCAAACACGCTCTCTTTGATCAACGCCCACACATCCACAATTCGCATCTTGGCCACTCCCTTGGTCATGACATAGGTCCGTGTCCGCAGGGGTCGAGAAAAAGACGCGCAGTCATGATAGAATTGCGCTCGTAAGTGCAGAGTTGCGAGGCAAGTCGCGAGCTTCGGCACCTCCCCTACTGGATTATCAGTAGGAATCTTTGCGGATCACGTTGCCCGCGCCGAGTGGGTAGAGGTCACAATCCCGCACCCTCCGCTCTGTTGACCTCACGAGTAGTGCCGGTGAGGGTCGGTTTGGAAATATCGGTATGATCCGCGCGTCCAAAAAATGATCCGCGTCGCCATAGTGGACGTCAGGCAAGACTTCGAAGCGTGCGCTTATCGCTTTTCGTATGTTCGGCCTGCCTTAGAGCCGAGAAACCAACGCGCATTTCCCCTTGGCATCGCCAAGTCGCGGTCGGCGGAATAGGACCTCGATGATGCGGTCAAGACCGCGCGCGTTTGCTCGGCCAATGTCGATCGCATGTCCATTGTTCGTCTCCATGCACGCGGAACTGCTCTGATTGCCACCGGCACCAGCGCATGGTTCAGGTCGAAACGACGATGCTCTTCCCTTGAGGCCTAGCTCAGATCAAATCGCTCAAGCATCTGCCTGAGCTGCAAGTTCTGATCACGGAGGTGTTCCACAAGTAGTTGCTTGAGGCGCTTGTTTTCTGCATCAAGCGCGGCAATGTCGGGGCTTGGTTCAACGTAGATCGCAGCCTGAGCAGGTTGCACCGCATGCTCCGACGCCGATCGCGGCTTGCGTCCACTGCGTATGTTGCGAGCGCGCTTTGATGCCGTAACAGGCTCTGGCTTGTTGAGAGGCTCTTGCGCGGCAAGAGCAGGTTCTACGTCGGGATGCCCAGAGTTGAGGCAAGGCAGCGCATCAGTTTTCAGATCGTCGGCGGGAACGGTCGAAACGGCGTCAACAATATCGGCTGTCTCGTGTGCAGGCCCCATTTCGACCTGCGGCAATACGACGGTAATGTCGCTGAGCACATTTTCCGCTTTGCCTGAATAGTTCAAATCGGACGACTGAGCCTCGACCTCTAGAGCCAAAGCCTTGAGATCGGTGTCTCCCCAGATTGAGTTCGTCCGCGCCTTTTGGCGCCGCGGCGATTTGAACTCAACAACGAATTTCCGTTGTGGCGTCTTCATACTTGTTCCCAGGCAGTTTGTAGAAAGCTGGCGGCGCCCGTTGGCGCCGCGTTCAGCTTGTTCTGGACATACAGGGCGTTGTTGTCAGTGACAACAGATAGCAAAACTGGTGTCCCCTTTTCACCGTTGCACTATCAAAGGCTTCGCATCACGAGCGAGTCCGGGTCAGCCCAGCGTGGACGGCCTAACCCATCCCCAGTCTTTTGCGCAGCTCGAGATTTTCTGCCCGCAATTTCTCAGCCAGCAGGGCGCGAAGCCGATTGTTTTCCGCTTCGAGCTGAACGAGCTCGGCCAGTTCATTACTGCCGGAAGCGACCTTCTCGACCTTGCGAGCAGCCGGCTTTTCATTCTTCTTGGCGGCAGGCTTTTCATTGCGCTTCCACTGATAGTAGGTCTGCACGGATATCCCGGCGCTCTTGACCACCTCTTGCAGTGGGCTTTTGCCCTCGGCAACTTTCTTGCCAATCAGCTTGAGTTTTTCGGCTTTCTCACTTTCGCTGTAGGTCTTGCGCTTTGTACCAGGCGTTTCTACAGGCGCAGGCTCTGACGCAGCACGAACGGGTTCGGCAGCTGCCTTGTTGCGTCTAGGCGATTTCTGCTTTTTAGCAGCAATTGCCTCACCCGTTTCACCGGTTACAGCCGATGCATTGTTTTCGTCGTCCATACGTGTCGCCCTCATTTGAGAAGCGCCATTACTCGAACGAGTAGCAAATAGAGTCAACACTTTACGGAAATCGTCATTAAGGCAGTGGCTACTAATATAACGTCACCCACCTGGTGCAGTGGCGAGCACCATCGTTCCAGTTTCTGCTTTCCAATCCTAACGGTTCATCGCCTGGATAACCACCATAGCCGTTTTGCCGAATATATTGTGGTGCCTGGTGCATTTCGTCAGATAATTCTTTTGTCTTTAGCGATCGAAACAGCCTGCACCAAATTGGTAGCGTCAAGTTTCTTGCGGGCATTATCGAGATAGAACTGGACGGTTCGGTACTGAAGATTGGTTATAAGTGAGATCTCTCGCATGTACTTACCCTTCGCCGCCCATTTTAAGCATACGGCCTCTTGAGATGTTAGGGTCAGAGAGCAACTGATGAGCCCTGTGTCGGCGACAGCTCTAAGCCGATGATGTATGTATAGAACGGCCTGTTCCGCGCGCGCCACACTGCCAAGCGTTGGGAGTCGATTAGCGTTCGCAGATGTGAGTGACAGCATCAGGATGCTGCCATAGCTGCCGTGCACCGGTATCGACAGGCCAGAGCACAGGCCGTACTGCCTGGCCATTGAGCGAAACCGTTTTTCTTCTGTCGTGAGGGAACGGCTTGGCCAATCACGGGCAGACCAAGTGAACATTTGCATAAGACGCTTTGCCTTCGTAACGACCGGGTCGATACGCGCAAATTGGCTTTGCAGATAGTCATGCTGCCACTCGAGCGGATAACTGTTGATCATTAAGATTTCTTTCGACGTTATCTCAAAATAGGCGAAACGTTCGAAGCCACAGGCAAGCGAGAATGATTTCAACGCACTTCGGATCGATCGTTGGTCGTTCGATGTGTCGAGGGCATCAATGAGTGACGTGACCTGTCCGTCCAAGTGTCTTTCTCCGGGCTCAGGAATTGTTGGAACGACTTCACAACGCCTGAGGTACCTGACGTGCAATCACACGCAATCGCACAATCTTGCTATTGACGTCTCTGATCTTTCATGAAGGCAACGCGCGTGGCCGCTGACGTCCATGGCCCTGCGGGCTCTCGCCGGTCTAAATGGCGATATGGCATTCTGGATGAGCGATATGCCAGCAGCACGACGCAGTCCTGATTATGCCCGAA
>Ga0209902_101111_pt1 | contig 16113 bp, 11 predicted proteins | sample FECB27metaG_FD_188304 | JGI IMG/M metagenome (GOLD analysis project Ga0209902, IMG submission 188304) | Cyanobacterial communities from the Joint Genome Institute, California, USA - FECB-27 (SPAdes) (version 2) | ecosystem: Environmental > Aquatic > Thermal springs > Hot (42-90C) > Microbial mats...
GATCGGCATGCAGCTCGACCTCGCGGCCAAGCTCGAATCCGAGGTCAAGCAGCGCCAGGCCGAGGCCGAGCGCCGCGAGGCGCTCGAGAAGGCGCTGGCCGGGCCGCTGGCCGCGGGCCGCGTCACCCTCAACAACGGGCGCATCGGCATCAGCGGCAGCGTGCTGTTCGCCTTCAACTCCGCCGACCTGCAGCCCGAGGGCCGGCAGGTGCTGCGCAGCCTCGCCGCGCCGCTGGCCACCTACCTGCGTTCGCGCGACGAGATCCTGATGGTGAGCGGCTTCACCGACAACCGCCAGATGCGCGAGGGCGCGCGCCTGTTCGCCGACAACTGGGAGCTCTCGGCCCAGCGCGCGCTGACCGTGACCCGCACGCTGATCGAGGAAGGCGTGCCCTCGTCCTCCGTGTTCGCCGCCGCCTTCGGCGCCGAACAGGCCGTGGCCTCGAATGCCGATGCCGATGGCCGCGCGAAGAACCGGCGCGTGGAGATGGCGCCGACGCCGCGGCCATCGTATGCGGCAAGCACCACTGGCACTGCAGCGAAGGCCCGTGAGTAGCGACGCGCCCATCGACGCGAACGACGACCCGCTCGCGGTCGTCGCGGCCTGGCGCGCGCGCGGGGCCGAGCGCTTCGATCCCGTGCGGCTGCATTTCATCGAGACGCTTGCGAAGCGCACCGCAGTTCAGAGTGGCGAGGCCAGGCGGCTGCTCGACGAGCGGCTGCGGCAACTGCTGAGCAGCTACGGCGAGGACTTCGAGAAGGCGGTGCCGGAGGCGGTGGCCGCAACGTCGCAGCCATTGCCACGCAGCGCACTCGCCGAGCTCGTCGAACACATCGCGCGCCAATCCCCGTTGCCCGAAGAAGCCCCGGCACCGAGCGGTGCCGTGCCGGCTCGCGCCACTTCGGCGAGCCTCGCCTCGTCCGCCGCCGCGCCCGCCGAGCTCAAGACCATGCGCTACTTCCGCGGCACCTGGTCGCGCCTGAGCGCCGATCGCCGGCTCACGCAGTCGCTCGCGAAGATGCCCGAGAACGCGGGTCCGCTCAATTCGCACCACCTCGTGCACCGCGCGCTGATCCTCATGCGCGATCTCTCGCCCGAGTACCTCAACCGCTTCATGACCTACGTCGATACGTTGCTGTGGGTGGAGCAGTTGCAGGCCAGCCAGGCTTCGGCACCCACGGCGCGAGCCGAAGGCGCCAGGAAATCCGGTCGCGGCAAGACGCCCTGAGCGGGCACTCCCCTCGAGCCCACGCGGCTCTCCAGCTCATCGACCCGCTTCGTGACTTCGGGCGCACGCGCGTGCCCCGGGTTTACCCCAGATAGTGACGCGTGCATCAATGCATACATTAATAAATGCATGAGTACCCCACCCCCTGACATCCCGCGCCTCTCCCCCGCCGGCGCCGCCTGGACCGGCACCGGCCTGCACCGCCCCGAATGCGTGCTGGCCACGCGCGCCGGCGATCTCTACTGCGCCGACTGGCGCGGCGGCGTGACGCGCATCCATCCCGACGGCACCCAGACCGCCTACCTCGGCCACGAGATCGACGGCGAGGTCATGAAGCCCAACGGCATCGCGCTGCGCGCCGACGGCAGCTTCCTGATCGCCCACCTGGGCGCGCAGACCGGCGGCGTGTTCGCGCTCGAACGCGACGGCCGGGTGCAACCGCTGCTGCGCACGGTCGACGGCCTCGACCTGCCGCCGACCAACTTCGTGCTGCCCGATGCACGGGGCCGGCTCTGGATCACGGTCAGCACGCGGCAGACGCCGCGCGCGCTCGGTTATCGCCACGATGTGGCGGATGGCTTCGTGGTGCTGGTCGACGCGCGCGGCGCGCGCATCGTGGCCGACGGCCTGGGCTACACCAACGAGTGCCTGGTCGACCGCGACGGCGCCTTCCTCTACGTCAACGAGACCTTCGGCCGCCGGCTCTCTCGCTTCGCGATCCGGCCCGATGGTTCGCTGGGCACTCGCGAGACCGTGGCCCGCTTCGGCGCCGGCACCTTTCCCGACGGCCTGGCGCAGGACGTCGACGGCGACTTCTGGATCACGAGCATCGTGAGCAACCGCCTGATCCGCGTCGGCCGCGACGGCGCGCAGTCGGTGCTGCTGGAAGACGCCGACCCGGCGCGCCTCGACGCGGTGGAAGACGCCTTCCAACAGCACCGCATGGGCCGCGAGCATCTCGACACCGTGCACGGCCACACGCTGCGCAACATCTCCAGCCTCGCCTTCGGCGGGCCCGACCTGCGCACCGGCTACCTGGGCTGCCTGCTCGGCGACACGCTGGCCACCGTGCGCATGCCGGTCGCCGGCCTGCCGCCCCTTCACTGGAACCACGCATGAACACCAAGCCCTCCACCACCGCCGCGGGCGCCGACACCACCACGCTCGTCGATGGCGCCTACCAGGCGATCCGCCGCCGCATCCTCGACAACGTCTGGGCGCCCGGCTACCAGGCGATGGAGCAGGAGATCGCGCTGCAGCTCGGCATGAGCCGCACGCCGGTGCACGAAGCGCTGATGCGGCTGCACGGCGAAGGCCTGATCGAGGTGATCCCGCGCCGCGGCATGCGCGTGCTGCCGGTGTCGCCGACGGCCATGCGCGAGATCTACGAGATCCTCGGCGCGCTCGAGAGCGCCGCCGCCGAGAGCTTGGCGCGCAGGAAGCCCGACGCGGCCGAGCTGCAGCCGCTGGTCGAGGCCACCGAGACCATGGCCGCCGCGCTGCAGGCCAACGACCTCGACGCCTGGGCGCGGGCCGACGAGTCCTTCCATGCGCAGCTCGTGACCATGGCCGGCAACAAGCTGCTGGCCGACGCGGTCTTCAACCACTGGGATCGCGCGCACCGCGCGCGCATGGTCTCGCTGCGGCTGCGGCCCGTGCCCCACAACTCGACGCAGGAACACATGGAACTGGTCGAGCGCATCCGCGAGGGCGATGCCGAAGGCGCAGCCCGCGTGAACCTCGAGCACCGCCGGCGCGCGAGCCGCGAGCTGCTGGCCATCTTCGAGCACTACCGCTTCCAGCATCTCTGATGCACCCCGGGGGCGCCATACAGGGCCCCATCCAAAAATCGACAGGAGACAGACTTGAAACGCAGGACTTTCATCCGTGCGGGCGCCGCCGCGCCCCTGGCCGCGACACTGGGACCGCGGGCCTTCGCGCAGAACGACTATCCCTCGCGCCCCGTGCGCATCGTCGTGGGCTTCTCGGCCGGCGGCGGCGTCGACCTGGTCGCGCGCCCGCTCGCGCAGCGGCTCGGCGAGGCGCTGGGCCAGGCCACGATCGTGGAGAACAAGGCCGGCGCCAACGGCAACCTGGCCGCGATGTACGTCGCCACCGGCGTGCCGGCCGACGGCTACACGCTGCTGCAGATGAACTCGGCGATGGCGACCAACAACCCCTTCCTCTACAAGTCGGGCGTGCCCAACTACCTCGAGGAGTTCACGCCGATCACCGGCATCACCGAGACGCCGCAGGCGGTCATCGTGCCGGCCTCGCTGGGCGTGAAGACGCTCAAGGAATTCGTGGCGCTGGCGCGCGCGCCCAAGACCGAGATGAACTTCGCCTCGGGCGGCGTCGGCACGCTGGCCCACATCGTGTTCGAGCTCTTCAAGAAGGAAGAGTCGCTGCAGATGGTGCACGTGCCCTACAAGGGCACCGGGCCCGCGATCCAGGACATGCTCGCGGGCCGCATGCACCTGATGATCGACAACGTGAGCCAGGTCAAGGGCCAGGTCGAGAGCGGCAAGCTGCGCGTGCTGGCCGTCACGGGACCGCAGCGCGTGTCCTACCTGCCCGATGTGCCGACCACCGCCGAGGCCGGCTTCCCCAAGCTGCTGGCCATCGGCTGGCAGGCGCTGCTGGCACCGGCCAAGACGCCGCCGCAGGTGCTGCAGAAGCTGCGCACCGCCGCCAGGAGCGTGGTCGACAAGAAGGACTGGACCGACTTCATGGCCGAGCGCGGCGCCGTCGCCAAATGGGCTTCGCCCGAGACCGTCACGCAGCGCATCAAGGACGAGAGCGCCGTCTGGGGCGAGGTCATCCGAACCGCGGGCATCACCGCAGACTGAAAGAGAGCATGAGCGACACCACCGTTTCGATCCAGGGCGACCAGATCCTCATCAATGGCCGGCCGACCTACGAAGGCCGCCACTGGAAGGACCAGAAGATCCAGGGCCTGCTGTTCAACAGCCGCATGGCCAACGCCATCGCCGACGACGAGAACCCGAGCACGCGCGGCGTGTGGGCCTACCGCGACGGTCCGTGGGACGCCGATCGCAACACGCGCGAGTTCTGCGAGGCACTGCCCGAGTACCGCGCGCACGGCCTGCTGGGCGTGTGCCTCAACCTGCAGGGCGGCAGCCCGCACGGCTATTCGCAGATCCAGCCCTGGACCATCAGCGCCTTCGAGGCCGACGGCACGCTCAAGGCCGCGTGGGCCGAGCGGCTGCGGCGCGTGCTCGAGGCCACCGACCGGCTCGGCATGGTGGTCGTGCTCGGCCTGTTCTACGGCCCCGCCACGCGCCACCTGGCCGACGAGCAGGCGGTGCGCCGCGCGGTCGACCAGAGCGTGGACTGGCTGGTGACGCAAGGTGCGCGCAACGTACTGCTGGAGATCGGCAACGAGATCGATCACACCGTCTACCACCACCGCATCATCGAGGCGCCGCGCTGCCACGAGCTGATCGAACAGGCACAGCGGCGCTCCGAAGGGCGGCTCGACACGCCAGCCGGCCGGCTGCTGGTGGGCGCGAGCCTCTTGAAGCCGCGCACCGACGCGCACAACATCATCGGCGCGAGCGACTTCCTGCTGCCGCACGGCAACCACGTCAACGGCCTCGCGGGACGCGAGCAGTCGAACCCCGACGGCATCCGGCTGCAGCTGCTGCGCCTGCGCAACTCGCCCGCCTACCGCGGCCAGCCGATCTTCTACAACGAGGACGACCACTTCGATTTCGAGCACGAGGACAACCACCTGCTCGCGGCCGTCGAGGGCTATGCGGGCTGGGGCTACTTCGACTACCGGCGCTCGCGCGAGAAGCTCGAGGACGGCTTCCAGTCGCTGCCGGTGGACTGGCGCATCGGCTCGGCGCGCAAGAAGGCCTTCTTCGGCAAGCTCAAGGAAATCACCGGGGGTGCGGCATGAAGGCCAGCCACCACATCGCCGTGCTGCCCGGCGACGGCATCGGCCGCGAAGTCATGGACGCGGCGGCCCAGGTGCTGCATGCGGCGGGTGCCAGGGCCGGCATCGGCTTCGAGCTCGACACCCGCCCCGCGGGCGCCCAGCACTACCTCGACAGCGGCGTCGCGCTGCCCGACGAGACCCTGGCCGTGTGCGAGCGCGCCGACGCGATCCTGTTCGGCGCCATGGGCCTGCCGCACGTGCGCGGCAGCGACGGCACCGAGATCATTCCGCAGCTCGACCTGCGCTTCCACTTCGACCTCTACGCGGGCGTGCGGCCGATCCGCACCTTCCGCGGACTGCGCACGCCGCTGTCGGACCCGCGCGCGCAGCAGATCGACCTGGTGCTGGTGCGCGAGAACACCGAGGGCCTGTTCTATGCGCGCGGGCGCGGCGATGCGCGCCGCGATGCGCAGGGCCGCACCGTCGAGGTCTTCGACACCATGCGTATCACGCGCCACGGCACCGACCGCATCTGCGCGTTCGCCTTCGAGCTCGCGCAGCGGCGCGCCGAGCGGCTGGGCCGCGCGGGCCGGGTCACCAACGTCGACAAGGCCAACGTCTTCGAGTCGATGGCCTTCTTCCGCGAGGTGTTCGAGGACGTCGCGTCGCGGCACCCGGCGATCGGCGCCGACAGCGCCTATGTCGATGCGATGGCGCTGAACCTCGTGCTCAAGCCGTGGAGCTACGACGTGCTGGTGACCGAGAACATGTTCGGCGACATCCTCTCGGACCTGATCGCCGCGCTGGTGGGCGGCATGGGCATGGCGCCCTCGGCCGACCTCGGCGAGCGGCACGGACTGTTCCAGCCCGCGCACGGTACCGCGCCCGACATCGCGGGCCAGGGCAAGGCCAATCCCACGGCCATGATCCTGTCGGCCGCGATGATGCTCGACTGGCTGGCCGAACGGCATGGCGACGCGCGCCTGGGCGATGCGGCACGCGGCATCGAGCGGGCCGTCGAGGCCGTGTTCGCGGGCGGCGCCGTGCTGCCCTTCGAGTTCGGCGGCGGCGACGGCACGCGCGCGATCACCGAGGCGGTGCTGGAGCGGTTGCGCCATGCCTGAGGCGCGCGGCGGCACACGCCACCGGGTTGCAGTGGTCGGCGCCGGCTACTTCAGCCAGTTCCATCTGCGCGCATGGCAGGCGCTGCCCGGTGTCGAACTCGTCGGGCTCTGCGATGCGCAGCCCGAGCGCGCGGCCGTGGCCGCCCGCGGCTTCGGCGTGCCGCGCGCCTTCTCGCGCCTCGACGAGATGCTCGACGCCACGGCGCCCACGCTGCTGGACATCGTGTCGCCGCCGGCCAGCCATGCGACGCTGCTGCCGCAGGCGCTCTCATATGGCATCGCGACCATCTGCCAGAAACCCTTCTGCACCGACTACGCGCAGGCACGCGAGCAGAGCGAACGCTTCGCGCGAGCCGGCGTGCCCTTGGTCGTGCACGAGAACTTCCGCTTCATGCCCTGGTTCCGCGAGGCCCGGCGGCTGATCGACACGGGACGCATAGGCCGCCTGCACGGCGCGAGCTTCCGGCTTCGGCCCGGTGACGGACAGGGGCCACGCGCCTACCTCGACCGGCAGCCCTACTTCCAGCAGATGCCGCGGCTGCTCGTGGCCGAGACCGCCATCCACCTGATCGACAGCTTCCGCTTCCTGCTCGGCGAGGTGGCCGATGTCTCGGCGCGGCTGCGACGCCTCAACCCCGCGATCCAGGGCGAGGATGCCGCCACGATCGAACTGGGCTTCGCCGGCGATGCCATCGGCCTCATCGACGGCAATCGCCTCAACGAACACGCGGCCGCGAACCAGCGCCGCACCATGGGCGAGATGTGGCTCGAGGGCGAAGGCGGCGTGCTGCGGCTCGATGGCGATGCGCGCCTGTGGCTCAAGCCGCATGGCGAGCCCGAGGCCGAACTCGCCTACGACAGCGGGCCGTCCAGCGAATTCGGCGGCGGCGCGGTGGCGGCCCTGCAGGCCCATGTGCTCGACGCGTTGGAGCGCGGCATCGCGCCCGAGAACAACGCCTCGGACTATCTGCAGAATCTGCGCATACAGGAAGCCGTCTACGAATCCCACCGCAGCGGCCGGCGCATCCGCATGAGCGACTTCGAGCCTGCGGCCGATGCGCATCTGCGGCCGGTCTTCTGATCCATCGAGAATCCATTCGCCATGCACATCGTCACCGTCCACTTCCACATCGCCCCCGACCACCGGGAAGACTTCCTCCGCGAGATCAAGGCCAACGCCTCGCGCTCGGTCGAGCACGAGCCCGGCTGCCGCCAGTTCGACGTCTGTGTGTCGCCCGACGACGCGGGCCATGTCTTCCTCTACGAGGCCTACGACGACCGCGCGGCCTTCGACGCGCATCTCGCGAGCGCGCACTTCCAGCGCTTCAATAGCTTGACGACGGACTGGGTGGTCTCGAAGCAGGTGGAGCGCTCCGAGCGGGTCTGAGGCAGCGCCGTCAGCCCTGCTTCGCGGCCGGCTCCTGGGCCGCGAGCACGGCCTTCAGCAGGCCGGGAAAGCGCTTGTCGACTTCCTTGCGGCGCAGCTCGTTCACATGCGCGGGGCCGTCGGTGCGGGTGCGCACGATGCCCGCCTCGCGCAGCACCCTGAAGTGATGCGACATGCTCGACTTCGCCCTGCCCCCGCCCAGCGCGGCACAGCTGGCCTCGCCGCAGCCGGCGAGCTCGTGCACCACGCGCAGCCGCTCGGGATCGCTCAGGGCATAGAGGACCTGGGTCAGCGAGACATCGTCGAGGGCCGGATGGTTGAGGCTGCGCATCGCGCGACCATAGCACGGATCGCGATTTGTCCTATTGTTCGATAGTTATCGAACTAGTGTACGATAAATCCTTGCTCTTCACACCTTCTCCAGGGATCCGATGCCAAGCCTCTTCTCGCCTTTCGCTCTGAAAGATGTCACGCTGAAAAACCGCATGGTCGTCTCGCCGATGTGCCAGTACTCGGCCGTCGACGGCGTGGTCAACGACTGGCACCACGTCCATCTGTCGGGCCTCGCGCGCGGCGGCGCGGCCCTGGTCATCGCCGAAGCCACGGCCGTTTCGCCCGAGGGCCGCATCACGCCCGGCTGCGCCGGGATCTGGACCGACGCGCAGGCCGAGGCGTGGCGCAAGATCGTCGCCTCGGTCAAGGCCGCCGGCGCCGTGCCCGGCATCCAGATCGCCCACGCCGGGCGCAAGGCGAGCGCCAACCGGCCCTGGGAAGGCGACGACCACATCGCCGCCGACGACGCGCGCGGCTGGCAGACCATCGCCCCCTCGGCCGTCGCGTTCGGCGGCGGCCTGCCGAAGGTGCCCGAGGCCATGACGCTGGCCGACATCGAGCGCGTCAAGGCCGACTTCGTGGCCGCGGCCCGGCGCGCGCTCGACGCGGGCTTCGAATGGCTCGAGCTGCATTTCGCGCACGGCTACCTGGCGCAGAGTTTCTTCTCGACCTGGTCCAACCTGCGGACCGACGCCTACGGTGGCGACTTCGAAGGCCGCGCGCGCTTCCTGATCGAAACGCTCGCCGCCGTGCGCGAGGTCTGGCCCGAACGCCTGCCGCTCGCGGCCCGCTTCGGCGTCACCGAGTTCGCGGGCCAGGACGACCTCGAGGAAGGCATCGAGCTCGTGCGCAGGCTCAAGGCGGCCGGCCTCGATTTCATCGACGTCAGCATCGGCTTCTCGACACCCAAGGCGAAGATCCCATGGGGCCCGGCCCTGATGGCGCCGATCGCGCAGCGCGTGCGCCGCGAGACGGGCCTGCCCGCCACCACGAGCTGGTTCATCAGCGAGCCCCGGCAAGCGGACGAACTGGTCACCGGCGGCACCGTCGACCTGGTCACGCTGGGCCGGCCGCTGCTTGCGAATCCGCACTGGCCGTACCGCGCCGCGCTGGAGCTCGGCGTGGACAAGGCGGCCTGGACGCTGCCCGCGCCGTACGCGCACTGGCTGGAGCGCTATCGGTCTTCGTGATCGCCGGACTCACCAGCCGAGCTGCGTAGATCCAATTTAGCTTCCCTGGTCATTCGCGGCCGCTGGCACGCATCGGGGCGACAACTTTCTCCTGCCATCGTCGAGAAGAACCCGGTCGGGGCGAAGAGACTTCCGCCCACGCTGTCTGACCGGACGCATGGGCGCAATAGTCCAGGGCCTGACGAAGTGCAGTGTCCACCCTGCGCAGGGAGATGCAATGCCGGTCCGCCACGTCCTGGCGGGTCATCTCCTCTATTCGCAGCGCAACGAGTACCGAACGATGCCGATGCGAAAGCCGCTGCATTGCCTCCTCGACGGCCTCCACGGCCGAACGCGCCTCGGCGATGGCATCCGGGCCGGGCGCATGATCGACCAGGAGATCGAGTGCGCTATCCCACTCGGCCACGTACTGCCAGGACCGATCGTGGCGCAGGCGATCCATGGCCAGGTTGCGAGCCGTTCGGTAGACGTAGGCCCCGGGACTGCGCACGGGCTCCGATGCCGTCATGTCGCCCAGGCGCAGCCAGGCGTCGTGCAAGCACTCGCTGGCCCGATCGGAACAGCCGAGATCGCGGGCCAAGCGGCGATGCAGGTACTCGTAGTTCGCCGTCAGGAACGCCCGCAGCACCACGCCGGGGAGCTCGCCGTTGCCCACGAATTCAGGATCGGGATCAAGAGACGATGCATCGGCCGCGCCGGGGACGCCCGGACAACACGAAGAATGTGCATTCATAGCGGACCGCCTTCGCTCATCGCCCCTGGGAGCAAGGACCGATACCGAAGTCGAGCGGGGAAAGCGTCTTACTTGGCATGCCGCAACCTGGTCTTCTCGGTTTCGGTCAGCAACGACATCACGGACGCGTCGAACTGGTTGCCGTGTCCGAAGACCTGCACGGAGTGGGCAGGGTCGTATCGAAGCGAAACGCTCGATGGCGAGCCGGGGCGCGGCGGCGGCGATGTATCCGCACCTCCCGGAGACAGGCTTTCGTTGCCGAAGCCCAGCACTCGCACCGTGAACACCGACGGCAGGCTGCGCCGCGCTGCGTCCCGCTCGTTTCGCAGGGATTCCTGCGCCGCCATGGCCGCCGACGCCGCCGCCGCGCTGGCGTTGGTCAGTGCACCGATGTTCACCGCCGCCACCATCGGCAGACCGGTCGCTTCGCCTTCGACTTGGATGTTGTCGGCGTTGAGCACCTGCAGCGCGGCAATGTTGAGGTTGCTGGCAACCCGGATGCCGGCATCGCCCGCATCGATGGTCCCCCTGGGCGCGACCAGGTCCACGTCGCCTTCGCCCACGGTGCCGATGCCGGCGCCGCTCATGTCGCGCTTTTCCTGCACGGTGATGTTGCCGTCCGCGTCCGACGTGACTTCCGGCGCCTGCGGGATGCGCACCGTCTTCGCGCCGCGGCCGGCGTCGATGTCGCCCTGGCTGGACCACAACACCTGGTCGCTGCCCAGAGGCTCGGCCTGCGAGACGAAGGACAGGATGCGCGAACGGTTCACGATGATGTCGCGGTCGGCGAACACATTGATCTGCCCCGGCGAGGCCAGCGTCACCAGGCCGTATCCGTCCGGCACCACCGCGCCCAGCCCCGCCACCTGCAGGCCGCCGCCGGGGGTGAAGACGTTGATGTCGCCTCCCTGGTGGGTGCGCGCCGCCATCCGGGTCGCGGCGATGCTGCCCACGCCGGACCAGCTGCTGCGCCAGTTGTCCGGCAGGTCCGCGGCGTAGCGAACGGGCTGGCCTTCGGCCGTCGCACCGCGGAACAGCGTGTCGATGGCCGCGGAGCCGCGGCGGTAGCCGCCGTTGATCGGACCGTTCTGCCCGTCGCCCCCGTTCTGGTCGCGCCCTCCCTCGCGCAGTTCATAGACGAAGACCTGGCGCAGGAACTGCTCGCGCACCAGGGACGGCAATTGCCGGTATTGCTCCCACGCCTGCTGCGGGCTCAGCTTGCCGTCCGCGCGGCCGGTCAGGCCGGCGACCTTGTCGGCACCGAGCACGCCTTCCACGAAGGACACCAGGCCCCGGCGCGTGAGCTTGGGCAGGTCGCCGCGGTGGTCCACGCCGTCGGTCAGGTACAGCGGCGCCACCGTCCCGTCCGCCAGGGTGGTCTTCAGGTACTGCGGCATGGCGGCCACGTTGGCCGGGTTCAGGTAGGCCGACTCGAAGGCGTCGTAGCTGGCGGCCTTGTTCATGCCGGCCATCAGGGTGATGTCGGCACCCTCGACGGGCAGGGCCTTGATGATGTTCGTTTCCTCGCCGCGCGGCGTGGCCGACACGTAGTCCCAATAGCGATTGCCGTTGGTGTACAGCGAGAAGTTGTTGCCCTGGATGTCGCGCCCGGCCAGCAGCAGCAGCTCCCCCGGCCCTTGCAGCGAGGTGCGGCTGCCCCTGTCGTAGTAGTACGAGGCCGCGCCTCCGCTGGCTCCCGCAGAGGGATGCGACAGGAACCGGTTGGCGACAGCCAGGATGTCGTTGCCCGCCGCCAGCACCGTGCTGTCGGTGGCGCGCAGGTTTCGCGCGCTCAGCTCGAAATTGCGGATGTCGGTGCCGGCCTGCACGCGCACCGATTCCGACGCGATCAGGTTCAGGTCGCTGATGGAACCGGCCCCCGCGTAGAGGCGGCTGGGCGCGAAGTCGTGCGCCTGCATCGGCAGCGTCTCCGGGTTGTCGAACAGTTCCGCCCCCCCATTGGCGCTGTTCGTCAGGAAGGCATTCGTCACCGAGAAGCCGCCATAGACGGACTTCAGCGGCGCGCCAAATGCCGACGCACCGCCCAGCATGGTGGTAAGGCCTGTCCACGGGCGGAAGATCGAGGGCCACTTGTCCAGCGTGGTCTGGGTCATCACGATGGCCCCCGTGTTCAGCAGGCTGCTGCCGCGCAGGAAGCGCAGATCCTGGGCAGCCAGCAAGGAGAGGTCGCTGGTGTTCGCCGGCGCCATCGCCAGCAGGCCTGCGATGTCGATGCTTCCGCTCAGGGCCGACACGCTCAGCTTGGCCGGATACAGGCCCACCATGTCCGTCTGGAGCTTGGTGTCCGTCATGCCGTTCACCAGCTTGGTGGTGTTGCCCGTGTCGTTGCCCGCCACGTACTCCGACTGGTTTTCCAGGCGCACGTTGCCGCCGGTGGACACCAGCGTGACGGCGCTGCGCTCGGTCTGGCTGCTCATGAACATCGCATGGCTGGCCCCGCCACTGGTGTCCTTGTCGGCCTGGTCGATGTAGGCACGGCGTATCTGCATGGGGTCGATCACGGTCTGCAGGACCAGGTCGCCCAGCGTCTGCAGCTTGAGCGTGGCGTCCGACAGCGCCAGCACGGGCGCGATGTCGTAGGCATAGGTGGCGCCGGACCCGTTGCTCGACGTGCCGGTCATGACGTAGCCGGCGGCGCTGGTGCCTGCGTCGATCTCGCCGGCGCCGCGGCCCACGTAGTACTGGCCGGCCTTCAGGGCGCCGCCCGCGCTCACCTGCAGCTGCCCGCCGTTGCGCGTCACGATGGAGGCCGCGGCATCGCCGGCGGAACGCCCGCCCGTCACGCGCATGGTGCTGGGCAAGGCCACCACCAGGTTCACCAGGTCGCCGCCCGCCGACAGCTTCACGTTGCCGCCGCCCAGCGCGCCCAGGCCCTGCTGGAAGCTGGCGTGGTTCACCCACCAGCTCGGTTGCTGGCCCCGGTCGGACATGACCGGCGCCCAGCTGTCGCCCATGTTGTACGCGTCGTAGTAGCCGGTGGGGCTGCCGAACTCGCCCCCGTAGCGCCCCTGGCGGAACAGCCATTCGGTCAGGATCTGGTCCGAACGCACGCCCTGCTGGGTCGGCGCGCGCACGCTGCCCTGGACCGCGACGTCCAGGTGACCGCCCGCGGTGCCGTACTGGGCATCGACGCTGGCGGTGTCGAAGCCGCCACCCAGGGTGGGGTCGGCCTCGGCCCGGCCCGCCGTGTACAGCGCGGACTCCTTGTGGGCGAGCACCAGGTCGCGCCCGGCGCGCACCGTCAGGTCGCCGCTGCCGGTGCGCACCAGCTTGCCGGCGCCCGACTCGGCACCGGCCGTGCCCACGCGGATCGTGCCGGCATCGCTCGCGAGCGCACCCGGCGCCCGCGTGGCCAGTGCGTCGACCGAATTCAGGTCCGCGCCCGCCACCAGGCGCAGGTTCCACGACGCGGCCTGCTGCAGCCGCGCCGCCCGGCCCGCGCCGTTGTCGCGGCCGGCCACGTCGAAGCCGTCGCTCAGATGGCCGTCGATGTTCAGGTTGCCGCCGGCGCGCAGCGTGAGCGTGCCTTCGCGGTGCGCCGCACCGAAACTGTCGAACAGATTCCAGTCGCGGCCCAGCGTCAGGTCGCCCGGGCTGGTGATCTCGATGCCCGCCGCCAAGGTGTAGACGCCTGCATTGCCGCCCAGCCGCGTCAGGATGCCGGTGTGGCCTGCAAAGGCATTGGCCTCGGCGATCGCCCGCGGGGCCACGGATTCCACCGTGCCGTCCGTGCTGGCATGGTGGCGCACGCCTTCGAGCACCGCGGAGCGCGCGCCCTGCACGGCGGCGTTCAGCGCCGTGACGTTCAGGCCGTCGTTGCCCGCGGTGCGCTGCGCCCGCAGCCGCAGCTTGCCGCCTTCGCCGCCGCTCAGGTCCAGTGTGCCGCCGGCCAGGTTCAGTTGGCCGTCGACCGCTTCCAGGTCGATGCGGCTGCTGCCCAGGCCGTCGATGGCGTCGGTGGCATGGGCTGCCAGCACCGCGCCAGGCTGCATCGTCAGCCCTGCCCCGCCGACCAGGCGGATGCTGCCGCCGTAGGCCGCGTCGGCCTCGACGCGCGCCGTGCCGTCGACAGAGATCACGCCGCGGTCGGTGATGACTTCGAAGTCGGCCACCCGCGTGGTGCCCGCGATCGTCAGGTCGCCCTGGCGGACGCGGAACTGCCGCGACCTGCTGAAACCCGAATCGTTGAGCGTTCGCGCCAGCGCGCCGAAATCGTCCAGCCGATCGATGGCCAGCGCAAAGTTGCCGCCATTGCCCCCGGCACCGGCCTGCGCCTGCAGCGTGCCCCCGAAGTGGACCCGTCCGCCGGCCGATGCATCCACCGTCAGGCGGCCGGCGTCGCCACCGCGTGGATGGGCGGACAGGTCCAGCAGGCTGCCCGGGGCCAGGTCGATCAAGCCGCCCCGCGTCGCGAGGCTGATCTGCCCCGCATCCACGTACCGGGCCGCGTCGAAGAAGACTTTTTCCAGGCCTCCCGCGTGCAGGCGGCCCGACTCTGCGACCCTGAGGTTGCCCGTGCCGGCATCGACCGCAATGCTGCCGCCCAGCGCCAGCACCGGCAGCGCCACGGTCACGCCCTGGCCCGACAGGCTCAGGCGCGCGCCCAGGCTGGCGCGGCCCTGCGCCGCCATCTCTTGCGCATCCAGTTGCGCCTCTTGCTGCAACACCAGCTGCCCCTGCGTTCGCAGGGCCTGGTCGGCGCCGGACACCCCTTGCAGCACCGGCGTGCGCAGCGTCAGCGCCGCCGTCCCGGCGTCCAGGCCCCCGGTGCCTTCGCCGGCGATGCGCCGGCTGGCCGACAGCAGCACCTGGTCGAAGCCGGACATCGTCTTGTCGCCCGCGCCCAGCACCAGTTCGCCTGCCGACAGCTCGAGGCGACCACTGCCCGTGCCCGCGCTGCCGAGCGAAGCGCCCGTGTTCTGCAGCGTCAGGTGGGAGGCCTGTACCTGCACGGCATCGGCGCCATGACCGCGCAAGGCCGCGGCGTCGAACACCACCTGCGCCAGGCCGCGCATGTCCAGCGAGCGATAGAAGTCCAGGCTGCCGTAGCTGTGCAGCGTCAATGCCTGCGCGCGCGACAGCTGCGCCAGGGCGTCGGCGTCCAGCACCAGGCCGCCGCTGCCGCCGCCGATGCCGATGCGGCTCGCGGCCACCGACAAGGCCTTGCCCGACAGCTGCGCGCCGGCAGCCATCTCCGTGTTGCTGGTGGCGTCGAGCAGCAACGCCTCGCCGCCCTGCAGCAGCGCGCCGGCGCCGATGCGCACCTGGCCGCCGACCGTGGTGTCGACGTTCTCGCGCAACGCCCGCACGGCCTGGCCGCTGCTCACGCGCACCAGCGCACCCCAGTCCCTGGAGGGTGTGACGATGTGGTCGTCGCTGGTGTCGTTCGGCGTGTTGTTGTCGCTCCACACGGCCGCCACCTGCGGCTTGAGCACCAGGTTCGCCTCGTCGCCCGAGGCCCGGCCGTCCGCGCGCAGCACGCTGCCCGACTCGATCGACACCGCATTCGCCGCGGCCAGGATCACCTCCGGGCCGCTCAGCGCGGTGCCTGCCGTGTTGCGCAGCACCACGTCGCTGGCGGCCACGTCCACCTGCAGGCCCCGCACATCGCCTGTGCGCGTGCCGCCCACCAGCAGGCTGCCCGCGCCGAAGCGCGTCAGGCTGCCGGCGTCCACGACCAGGTAGCCGTCGGCGCGCAGGTCGTTGCTGTCCTGCCCCGCGCCGACGATGGCGATCTTCGCGGCGGCAATGTCCACCAGGCTGCCGCGCCCGCCCGCATCGGGTTGGGCGCGCAGCTCGCCGTCCAGCGTCAGCGCGCGGTCGGCCTTGAACACCACCGCGCCGCCATCGCGGGCCAGGCGCGGGGTCACGACGTCCTGCCCTGTCAGGCGGTATTGCGTCAGCTTGAACGCATCCGACGAGAAGAAGGCGTTGCCCCGCGCTTCGTTGTATTCGCTGACCTTGCGCACCAGGCTGCCGGGCAGCACGCGCCAGCCCGAGGCCGTGGCATCGCGCGCGCCGCTGATCGTGTCCTGTTCCCGCCCGGCCACGATCGTCGAGCCGTCACGCAGGCTCGCCACCTCGCCACGGGACGCAGCCCACGCCGGCAAGGCCTGGCCCGTGCTCTGCACCGCAAAGGCGCCGGGCAGCAGCGCATAGCGTGCCGGCAGGAGCGTGTACCAGCCGGCCCCC
>Ga0209902_101112_pt1 | contig 16111 bp, 23 predicted proteins | sample FECB27metaG_FD_188304 | JGI IMG/M metagenome (GOLD analysis project Ga0209902, IMG submission 188304) | Cyanobacterial communities from the Joint Genome Institute, California, USA - FECB-27 (SPAdes) (version 2) | ecosystem: Environmental > Aquatic > Thermal springs > Hot (42-90C) > Microbial mats...
CAAAGAAATCCTAATGACTCCCAATGGAGATAATGATGGCGTCTGCCGATATCGGCCTGATCGGGCTCGCAGTAATGGGCTCCAATCTGGCGCTCAACATCGCCGAGAACGGCTACACCATCGCGGTTCACAACCGCACTGCGTCGAAGATCGATGATTTCGTCGCGATGGCGAAAGAGCAGGGGCTCGACCAGAAGATCGTGCCGGAAGCCGACCTCGTTCAATTCATCCAGTCGGTGAAGCGGCCGCGCTCCATCATCATCATGGTCAAGGCCGGCAAGCCGGTCGACGAGATGATCGAGCAGTTGCTGCCGCACCTGGAAGCGGGCGACGCCATCCTCGAATGCGGCAACTCGCTCTATACCGACAGCCAGCGTCGCTACGAGTACCTCAAGTCGAAGAATATCGGCTTCCTCGGCATCGGCGTGTCCGGCGGCGAAGAGGGCGCGCGGCATGGTCCTTCGATCATGGTCGGCGGCCCCGAGCAGCAGTGGAAGAATGCCCAGCCGATCCTCGAGGCAATCTCGGCCAAGTTCAACGGCGAGCCGTGCTGCGCCTATCTCGGCGAGGGCGGCGCCGGCCACTTCGTCAAGATGATCCATAACGGCATCGAGTATGGCGACATGCAGATGATCGCCGAAACCTATGGCGTGATGCGCGACGGGCTGGGGATGAACCCGGCGGCGGCCAGCAAGGTGTTCAAGGACTGGAACCAGGGTCCGCTCAACTCCTACCTGATCGAGATCACCGGCTATGTGCTCGAGGCGATCGAGCCCAGGACCGGCAAGCCGCTGGTCGAGCTGATCCTCGACAAGGCCGGCCAGAAGGGCACCGGCACCTGGACCGCCATCGCGGCGCAGCAGCTGGCGGTGCCGGCTACCGCCATCGAGGGCGCCGTCGCGGCCCGCTCGATCTCCTCGCGGAAGGATGAGCGCGTGGCCGCCGAGGCCGCGTACGGCAAGCCGTCGGCAGGCAAGGCCGATGTGTCGCTAGCTGACCTCGAAAAAGCGCTGCTGGCGGGCAAGATCGTCTCCTACGCGCAGGGCTTCGCGGTGCTCTCGAAGGCCTCGGACGAGTTCGGGTGGAACCTGCCGCTTGCCACCATTGCCAAGATCTGGCGCGCCGGCTGCATCATCCGCTCGCGTTTCCTCGACCAGATGTCGGCGGCCTATGCCAAGGGCGAGGCGACCAACCTGCTGATGGTGCCGGATTTCGTCACCATCATGAAAGACGCGCACAAGTCGCTCAGGAAGATCGTCGCTGCCGGCGCCATCGGCGAGTTCCCGCTGATCTGCCTGTCGGCCTCGCTGGCCTATTTCGACAGCTACCGCCAGGCCCAGGGCACGGCCAACCTGACCCAGGGCCAGCGCGACTTCTTCGGCGCACACGGCTTCATCCTCACCGACCGCGAAGGCGAGCAGCACGGCAAGTGGCCGTCGACGCTGGGGAAGTAAGCTAGACCTTGCTGGATGAGGCGCTGATGCGTTCAGCGCCTCACGGTCGCGGGGCGTCGGCAAGCACTTTGCTCAGGCGCAGCCCAGTGTGCTCATAGCCCAGTCGGTTGTAGAGCCGATGGGCGGGTTCGCGGTGAATACCTGGGTGACCGTGGCCCGGCTAGCGCCCTGCCGGCGAAGCCACGCCTCACACTCCGCGATGAGGGCAGGGGCTATGCCCCGGCCGCGGAAGGCTGAAGACACGACCAGTACCAAGATAGCGCCATTGGGGTCGTTGCGCAGCGGGGACGGTGAGACGGAGACGATAATCATCCCGGCCACGTCGCCATCAAGCTCTGCAACAAAGGTGGCAAAGTCGGCGCGGCCGATGACGGTCATCCGCGCATCGATCTCGTCGCTCGAGGCGGGGTAACCGAGCTCGGTCAGCAGTTGCCCGAGCGCCATCAAGTCTGCCCTGGTCGATCGCCTGATGTCCATCGCCCTGATCCCTATTGAGACAAGGGGCGGCGCCTAGCAAGACGCTTTGACAGTTTGAATACGGGTCTACTGGCCCGCCGGGCGTTCCACCGCGTCGCCGTTCTCGTCATGCGGTGGGGTCTGCTGCTGGCCGGGCTGGGCCATCTCGTGCACGTGGTCCTTCTTGGTGACGCGCGGGCGATGCATCAGGTCGAAGCGACGTACGGTGTAAATGAACAGCGCCGCCGCGATGATCACCAGGATGCCGGCGCCGAGGAAAGGCGCGCCCGGGAAATACCCTGGTGTGCCCGGCGCTGCCTGGGTGAAATGGCTGAACAGCTGCGTTGCCAGCAGCGGGCCGATGATCGAGGCCAGCGAGTTGGTGGCGTTGATGGCGCCCTGCAGCTCGCCCTGGGCATCGTCGGGCACCTGGCGCGACATCAGCGAGTTGATGGCGGGACCGGCGACACCGGCAAGCGAGCCGAAGATCAGGAAAAAGTAGAGCGGAATTTCGGAGTGAATCGCGGCTGTGCCGATGAAGGCGATCGAGGCGGCCAGCATCCCCAGCAGCACTGTCGACCACTCGCCGATCCGCTTGGTCAACAGGCCTACCAGCAGCGCCTGGCTGGCGGCAAAGCCGATACCGAAACAGCCGAGCGCCACACCGATCTGCGCCGAAGAGAAGCTCAGCACCTCGATGGTGAAGAAGTTCCACACCGAGGGGAACGACTGACTGGCGAGGACGAAGATGCCGAGCGTGCCCAGCAGCCAGAGGATCACCGGGTTCTTGCTCAGGCTGATCAGCACGCCGAAGGGGTTGGCGCGGCGGATATCAAAGGCGCGCCGCTTGTCTTTGCCTAGGCTTTCGGGGAGGACGAAGAAGCCGAACAGCAGGTTGGCGCCGGCCAGCACCGCCGCGGCGTAGAACGGCCAACGCGGCCCGAGCTCACCGAGCAGACCGCCGACCACCGGTCCGAAGATGAATCCCAGCCCGAAAGCGGCGCCGATCAGGCCGAAGCGATGGGCGCGTTTCTCACGCGGGGTGATGTCGGCGATGTAGGCGGTGGCGGTCGCTACCGAGGCGCCGGAGATGCCGGCAATGGTGTGGCCGATGAAGATCAGCACCATCGAGTTGGCAAAGCCCATGATGGTGTAGTCGATGGTCAGCCCCGCCAGCGCGATCAGGATGATCGGGCGGCGGCCGAAGCGATCCGAAAGGTTGCCCAGCGCCGGGCCGAACAGGAACTGCATCAGCGAATAGGCGAAGACCAGATAGCCGCCGATCACCGCGGCCTGCGCCACGCTGCCCCCGGAAAGCTGGCCGATCAGCTGCGGCAGCACCGGCAGGATGATGCCGTAGCCCAGCATGTCCAGGAAGATGGTGATGAGCACGCAGGCGAGCGTGAGATTGGATTGCGGAGAAACAGGCATGCGGGGCGACTATTCCCAATTTGGAGCGGCAGTTGACACATCGCCTTCAACGAAGGCAAGCGCCGAGGGGTTCACAAGAGTTCAGTGGACGTCCTGTCGCGGCGGGCGCGGCGGCGCTGGAAGGCTATCCGGATCGGGCGCGGCATCGTAGCCGTAGAGCCAATCGAGGCGCTTCAGATGCCCGCGAGTCCCCTGCAGCTTCACCACCGCATTGCGGGCGAGGGTGAATGGCCACTCCAGGTGGAAGGCGAAGCCGTTGGAAGTCGAGAGCTTTCGCACCCGCTCGACGCGCGGCTGGCGGAACGCGGCATAGCGGTGCAGCGCCTGTTCGGCATCGGCCTCGGTCATCAGCAGAGGGGCGAGGATCGCGGCGTCCTCGATGGCCATGGCAGCGCCCTGTGCCTGGAACGGCAGCATGGCGTGCGCGGCATCGCCGATGATGCCGACGCCGCCTTCCGACCATGTCGGGGTGCTGAGGGTGGAGACCGGCCAATAACCCCACTGGTCGCCGGCGGCTGCACGGATGGCAGCGAACTGCCGGCTCTTCAACGCCGCCCAGGGCAGGTCGGGGGCGCGCGGCGGCTCGGTGCCGAAGGTGAGCGCGGCCTTTGACTTGGCGAACAGCGCGACGTTGACCTGATGTCGATGCGGTAACGGGTAGGTTACGGCATGGTAGCCTGGGCCCCAGAGCAGGCTGGTGCGATCCGGCGCCAGCACGCCGTCCAGCGCCGACTGGCCGAGCGTAATGCGCCAGGCGACCATGCCTGAATACGTGGCTTGGGGCCCCATCAGCACCCCCGTACGGGTGCTCGAGTTGACGCCGTCGGCGCCGATGAAGGCGAAGGCACGGGCCGAGCGCGATTTGCCGTCAGCCTCGTCCACCGTAACCGAGACACCGCGCGAATGGCTCACCACATCATAGGCCCGCACGCCGAACAGCATGTCGATATTGGCGAAGCGTTTGCAGGCTCGATACAGCACCTCTGCCAGATCGGCACGGTGCATCACGGTGTAGGGCACGCCGAAGCGCTGCTCCATCACCTGGCCGAGTTCCAACGTCAGCAGGGGCTGGTCGGCGCCATAGGGATAGACATCGATGCCCTGAGGCTCGAACGCCTTGGCCGCCAGGGCCTTGTCGAGCCCGAGCCGGTTGAGGATCTTGCGTGCATTGGGGCTGAGTTGCAGGCCCGCGCCGACTTCCTGCACCTGCGGGTTGCGCTCCAGCACGACGACGGTGGCGCCGAACTTGGCGAGCGCCAATGCCAGCGTCATGCCGGCAATGCCGGCGCCCGCGATATAGACGGTGCGTCCGTTGCCGGACATGGGAAGATCAGGCGGCTTCGGAGTGATAGACGGCCGAAAGCGGCTCGGAGGTGCCGGGCGCCAGCTGCGGGTTGAACACATACAGCGTCGAGCAGTACGAGCAGACCGTCTCGTTGTCCTTGCCCATGTCGATATAGATGTGCGGGTGGTCGAACGGGGGCAGGGCGCCGACGCACATGAACTCCTTGGAGCCGACCTCGATGCGCGGCAGACCCTGGGTATTGTGGAAGTGCGGGGTGCTCTCGTGCGCCATCGGATGGTCCTCGGGTTCGAATTCGGCCGGAACATAGCCAACACGCGGCTGATTTGGAAGCGCGGGTGCAGCACGATGAACCATCGCTGACCAAGGTGGTGGGCGACAGTTCAGCCGCGGTTGCTACCCATTGCCGGTCGACGCACGCAACGCGTTGAATGCAATGAGGGAAAAATGAAGTCGATAGTTCTCGCGGCGATGGCTGCCGCCGTCATGTCGTCTGCAATGGGCCTCGCTCCGGCGCTGGCAGGAAGCAACTTCGTGGAACGCAACTACCTGGGTTGCGCCACCAAAACCGAGATGTTCGGCATCCTCCGTTCCGCCGGGCTGAAGCCGAAGAAGATCGTGAAGGTGGGCGATAACTTCGTGCTTATCCGGGCCACCGAACTGAAGACGGGCAACCTTTACGATTACGCCGTGCTGCCCTGCCAGCTGATGATCGACGGTCGTTTTCCGGTGAAACGCTGACGGCGGAGGTGGTTGCCCCACACCCCCCATGGGGCTAGACACCCTCTTCCAATTGCACGAGGCCGTTGTCTTGCCCCAGTTCAGCTCCGCCGGAATCTCCATCGCCTATGAAATGCACGGCGAGGGCAAGCCGATCCTGCTGATCCACGGCTTCGGTTCGTCCGGCAAGGTCAACTGGATCGATACCGGCTGGGTGGAGACGCTGGTGGGCGCCGGCTATCAGCCGATCACGTTCGACAATCGCGGCCATGGCGCCTCGCGCAAGCTTTATGACGCGCAGCTCTACTTCGCTCACGAAATGGCCAAGGACGCCAAGCGCCTGCTCGATCATCTCGGCATCGGCAGGGCGCCGATCATGGGCTATTCGATGGGGGCCCGCATCGCCGCCTACCTGATGCTGCAGGACCCCGACGCCGTCAGTTGCGCGGTGTGGGGCGGCATGGGGTTGAACCTGATTTCCGGGCTCGAGGACAGCGAGGAGATCATCTCGGCGCTGACCGCCGAGTCGCTGGAGCAGGTGACCGGGCGGACCGGCCGGCAGTTCCGCATCTTTGCCGACCACAACAAGGCGGACCGGGCGGCGCTGGCCGCCTGCATGGTCAATTCGCGCGAGCCGATGCGCGAGGCCGACGTCAGGCGGATCGCTCAGCCGGTGCTGGTGGCGGTAGGCAGCGATGATGAGATGGCCGGTTCGGCCGCCGGGCTCGCGGCGCTGCTGCCTGGGGGCGAAGCATTCACCATCGAGCGGCGCGATCACATGCGCGCGACCGGCGATAAGCAGTTCAAGGCCGCCGCGCTGGAATTCCTCGCTCGGCACGCCGAGGAGTAACCATTCAGCGCGAGTTCAGCGGCAGCGAACCAATCTGTGCGCTATGGGTTGGTATCGGAGCACGTTTTGGCTTATATCGGCACTCGCCGATGGAGAGCGTTATGAGCACGAATTTGAAGACGGCCAATGTCACGGCCATGGACCCGGTGTGGGACGCGGTGGTCTCGGGGGCCAGACATGTGGTGGCACACGAGCCGTCGCTGACCAATCTGCTCTATTCCAACGTGCTCAACCATGACTGCTTCGAAGATGCGCTCGCCCACCGTCTGGCAGAGCGGCTCGACCATCCGGACGTGTCGGCCGACCTGATCCGCCAGGCATTCCGCGAAGCGCTGGACGCGCGGCCCGAGATCGGGCTCGAGTCGCGAGCCGACCTCGCGGCGACGCTGGAGCGTGACCCAGCCCTGCACAAGGCGGTCGACTGCTTCCTCTATTTCAAGGGTTTTCACGCCATCCAGACGCACCGCTTCGCGCATGCGCTGTGGCTGATGGGCCGCAAGGATTTCGCGCTCTACCTGCAGAGCCGCTCCAGCGCGGTGTTCCAGGTCGACATCAATCCGGCCGCACGCATCGGCAAGGGCATCATGCTCGACCATGCCACCGGTTTTGTCGTCGGCGAGACCGCGACGATCGGCGACAATGTCTCGATCCTTCAGGGCGTGACGCTGGGCGGCACCGGCAAATCCGAGGAAGATCGCCACCCCAAGATCGGCAATGGCGTGCTGATCGGCGCGCACTCGGTGGTGCTGGGCAACATCCGGGTGGGTGACTGCGCGCGTATCGGCGCGGGATCCGTGGTGGTCAAGGAAGTGCCGCCGCGGGTGACGGTGGCTGGCGTTCCGGCGCGCATCATTGGCGAGGCGGGAACGCCGCATCCGGCGTCGGTGATGGACCAGTTGGCCGTGGTGCAGGACCTCACCGGCTGATTCTGCCGCTGATCGGCGGTCTTCCGCCGCATTTTGCGCCTTTCATCGCGGAAAAATGCACGGCACGGGATTGCCCGGCGGGGCGCAATGCCTATTGTGGCGATCCCAAATCGACCCTCGCGAATGCCCTTGAAGGAGCCGCCGTGAACCATCCTGAAATCATCAAGCTCCAGAAATTTCTGCAGCAGAAGTTCGGCAACCGGAATATCGACGTCCGCCCGCGCAACAAGCAGAACGACAGCGTGGAAGTGTATCTGGGCGAGGAATTCCTCGGCCTGATCTACGTCGACGACGAGGACGGCGACCGTTCCTACAACTTCCAGATGGCTATCCTGGACGTCGACCTGGACGAGATCCACTGAACCGCGGGGCGGCGCCTAGAGGGCGCCGATCTGCCCCAGCCTGGCGGTGAGTTCGGCATCGAAATCACGCCAGTGCTGCAGCGCGGGTTCCGGGAAGGCGTAGACCGCCGCGACCCCTGGCCCGAGATAGACCGTCCGCAGGCACTGACCTGCTGCCGCCGAGGCGATCGGCTTCGAGCATTTGGCGACGAACGGCTCGGCCGATAGCGGGTCATACCAAACCACTTCATCAGCATAGCCGCCATCGGCCCGCAGCGGCTTGCCGACGAGGCCCGCCGGGCCGCTCAACTGCTCGGGCAGGAACTGGTGCAGATAGACCCCATCCAGCAGCGCCGCGCTCGGCCGGGCGCGACTGCGCGGCAGCAATGTCACGTCCACCGGCTCGCTGTGCCCGTCGAGCCCGAACGGCAGCTCGAACCTCAGGTCGATCTGCTTGGCGAAGCCTTCGATACGCTGCTCCTCGTAGCGGAACCACGACAGCGGGATTTCAAGATCGCGCCCGCCCAGCGTGCGGGTGAGGGTGGTTTCGGTATCGAGCCGGTGCGCCTGGGTGCGGGCGCTGCGTCCCGCCGCGTCGATCAGGTAGGCGACGCCGATCCCGACCAGGGCCAGCAGCACGGCGATCGCGGCCAGATTGAAGCCGATCGAGTGGTGATGGGGTCTGTGGACCTGAGCCTCGCCGGCCATCGCTCTCAAATTAACCAGTGTTGTGTGCGTCAGGTGACAGCCCAATGGGCGCCGGGTATGCTTAACAAAGAGTTAAGATGATCGCTCAGAGGGCGCGTAAATGCTCAGGGAACTGCTGCTGGCCGGCTTGATCATGGCGGTTGGGCTCGCCATCGCCGGAGTCGGCACCTACCTCTACCAGTGGCTGGCTAACGCCCAGGCGGCGTTGCGCTATGACGGCAGAACCTTCGCCCACAGCCTGGGCCATGTCGCGATGAGCTTCGTGTGCGGTCCGTACATCATGCTGCAGATGGGGTGGCAGCACGATCGCAATGGGACGCTCTCGATCAGTTCGGCGCTGATTGCGGCCTTCGTTGGCTTCGGCTGGGCCTTCATCACCGGGCTGATGTTCGTCGGCAGCTACTTCGCGCTGACGGCGTAAGCTGACGGCCCTCGCCGGTGGCGCCAACGGTTCCCGTCGAGCTGAAGCCGTATGACCAACTGTGGGCAAGTGCCGTCGCGGCGGAGGCCGAACGGCTCGCTGCGGCGCTCGGGGAGGGCCTGCTTGCGGTCCACCATGTAGGATCGACAGCCATCCCCGGCATCCTGGCAAAACCCACGCTGGACATGGTCCCGGTGGTCCGCTCCCTCGACGCATTCGATGCCGCACGAGCTGATATGGACGCCCTGGGATATCGGTGGTGGGGAGAGTACGGCCTCGCTGGCCGACGGTTCTGTACGCTCGATGATCCCGCCTCGGGCAAGCGTCGTATTCACCTGCATTGCTACGAGGCCGGCGCTGTTTCGATCCGGCGGCATCTGGCGTTTCGCGACTATCTGGTCGCGCACCCGGAACTCGCCCGCCAGTACGAAGCGCTGAAGCAGCGCTGCCTTGAGCAGCATCAGGCGAGCTCACACGACTACAGCACCTGCAAGAGCGACTGGATCAGGCGCGTTGAAGCCGAGGCGCTGGCAGCGCTCGGCTGACCCTTACTTCGATGCGATGAAGGTGGTGCGCGGATCGACCAGATCGACCCACTGGCCGGCATCGGCCTGCGACTGGCGCTTCAGATAAGTGTAGGGCGTCTCGTTCCAGACCAGGATGCGGCCATCCTGGTTGTCGAGCACGAGGTCGCCGCGGTCGGTGCGAACCATCAGCACGGCGTGGCCGGTACCCTTGGCTTCGCGTACGACGGTGACCAGCAGCGTCGACGCATTCCAACCGGCCTCGATGAGTGCCTTACGCTTGGCCAGCGCGAAGTCTTCGCAGTCGCCATAGCCATCATTGGGGTAGGCCCAGTACTCGGCGACCTTGTAGTAGTCCTCGTCGGTCATGGCGGTAACAGCGGCGTTGACGACGTTGTTGACCTGCACCAGCTCAGCCCAGCGGGCCTCGGTCAGCGCCATGGCGCTGACGGCGTGCGGGTTGGCCTTGCATTCGCCGCGGTGCGACTTGCAGAACTCGGAGGCGCCCACCGGGATGCTGGTGATGCCGCCGGCCTGGACGAAGGCCGGGTTGGAGAAATCGACCTGGTCGGCGCGTGCCGGCATGGCAAGAATGAACGCCGCCATTCCGACTGCGACTGCCGCTGCGATGAACCCTTTGAACTTCGACATCGTGGTTGCCCCCTGACGGAAGCCACGATGCCGGGGCCGAATTGCCCCGAACGAAAAACTGCAAGCTAGTTTTTATGCGAATTCGAACGGTCCTGGTGAGGACTCGTTAGGCATACCCAGGCGGGGTTGGAAGTCGGGTGGTCAGTTGACCCGGAGATTCTGCTGCACGACGGTCAGCATCTCCTGGGCGGAGACGAACTCGACGGCGACGCCATCACCGAAATGGCGCACCACGCGGGCGCGCATGCGGCCAAGGGTGACGGGCGTGCCCATGGCCGGACGAACGGCGAGCTCGATGGCGGCGCCCGACAGCGAGATGTCGATGATCTTGCAGTTGTAGCGGCGGCCATCATCGAGGACGACGGTGGAGTGCCGGTTGTCGGGCACCACGCGCTCGTGCCGGCGGTCTTCCGGCAGGTTGAGCAGGTCCTTGTTGGCGAGCCAGGTGAGCTGGGCCGCCATCTTGTCGCGCTTCCGCGAGGTTGCGACGATATCCATCTTGAAGCCGCCGTCGATGACGTCGGTGATGTCACCCTCGATGCGGCCGAGATGGTCGATATAGGCAATGACGCGTTCGCCTGCGATGCCGGAGATTGGCGCGATGATCATGGCGTCGCCTGGCGACATCTCGATGACCTGGCAGGGGAACTCGCGGCGGTCGGTCAGCATGTAGCGGCCGAGCAGCGAAACCCTGACGCGCTGGAAACGCGGCAGTTGCGCATACGAGCGGGCAGGTCGCGCAGAGCGTGCGTTGTCGGTGAGCATCAGAGGAGACCTGCCGGGGCCAAGCGATTGATTGGCCTACACTAGTCCGCTCTTGGTTAATCGAAGGTAAGGTTTGGGGCGCGCAATGCACCCAACCGGCGATTTATTGGAGTTTGTTTTCCGCGAGATCGATGCCCGGCTCAGATCCGAGGGGGACGCCCTCAGAAGCTTCCTGATCTCGGCCTACCGCCTGCCGCCATCGATCACTGCCAGATGGGCATAGCGGCGGGCGGTGCGCCCGAACACGGTGGCGCTCATCGGGGTAGGGACCGTGGCGCCGCCACTCGCGAAAACCAGGTCTTCGGCCGGCACGGCTGCCGCGACGTCGCTGGCCATGTCGGCCAGCGAGACGTCGTCGGGCCAGATCAGGCGCAGGCCGGTGATGCGCTGTTCCATGACCGGCTGCACGCCGAACCAGTACGGCTCGTCGATCGAGGTCATGGCGCCGAGCAGACGTGTCTGGGTGCTGCCATTGTGACGCAGCGGCAGCAGGATGGTTTCGACCGACAGGCGGGTGTGCACCGCCGTCGTGCCCTGGAAGGTGACGAGGGCAACCGCATGGTCCTCGGTGACGGCGCGAACCAGGGTGTCGATAGCGTCGCGGTCACGTTCGTGCCACAGCCGGGTAAAGGAGCGGCCCTTCAACTCACGGGCATAGACCGAGCAGAGGTGCGAGCCGGCGAGGCGGAAATCGAACTCGCTGGAATCGTTGAGCTCGAGGATAAAGGTATTGGCGAGAGCGGAACGGATTCGGGTCGGATCGATATCGCGCCGGTCAGGGGCACTGCGAGAGCCGCGGAGCGCATTCCAATAGTCGAACAGCGCCTTGGTGCTGGCCTTTTGCATAGTCTTTTGCCTTGTTCCCGAACCCCGAGCATCGCATCCCGGAGAAGGGGCGACCGCCGCAACACCAAGAGTGACAAATGCCGTCGCGGAAATCGCCTTTAAACAATTGTTAGGGTTAACGCAGCGGCGCCCGTGTGGATAAGTCGGCGGAATGGGCTACAAAGCCCGGAAAACCGGGGGCATGCATGGCTGACGAGCGAAATCACCAACAGAATCAGGCGCCTGACGATCGTCAGCCGGCCATCCTCCTACCTGGAGTGATCACGGCACTGCTGGGCCTGATGCTGGCGGTGCACCTCGCCCGAGTCTTCATTCTTAACGAAGGCGGCGATCGGGAACTGCTCTATTGGCTGGCGTTTATCCCGGCGCGAGGTCTGCCCGGAGCGGGGTTCGATGGGGGTTGGATACCGCTGCTCTGGACGCCGCTTACGCATGCGTTCCTGCACGCGGGGTGGGAGCACCTTCTGATCAATTGCGCCTGGCTGGCCATCTTCGGGACGCCCGTGGCACGCCGTTACGGTCCGCGGGCGACGGTGATTCTGTTTCTTGCCAGCGCCGCTGTAGGGGCTGCTTTTTTTGCCGCGACGACACTGCCCGGGGTGCAACTGCTGATCGGTGCCTCGGGTGGCGTCGCCGGGCTGACCGGCGCCGCATGCCGATTCATCTTCCAGCCGGTAGTGGTGGGGCGTGACCCCGAGACCGGTGAGGAACGTGTGCTCGGGCGGCGCATGGCGACGATCGGCGAACTGATGCGCAACCAGCGCGCCGGCTTCTTCATTGTGATCTGGCTGGTGCTCAACGCAGCGGTGCCATTCCTGCCCATGCTGATAGGGCAGTCGATCGGCATCGCCTGGCAGGCCCATCTGGGCGGATTCCTCGCCGGCCTGTTCCTGGCGCCGCTATTCGAACGCCGCCACTAGGGAGCTACGAAACATGAGCGACACTACCGACCTTACGGCGCGCATCGTGACCTTGGAGACGACGATCGCCTTTCAGGACCAGGCGATCGAGGACCTGAACGCAGCGCTGGCCGAGCACTTCAAGCAGATCGAGGCGATGAAGCGCGAACTGCACAACCTTGGCTCGCAACTGCGCGATGTCGAGGCGCACCCGGCGCTGGCACCAGCGGTCGAACCGCCGCCGCCACACTACTAGTGCGTTTCGTGAGGCTTGCCTTCCCACCGGCGTCATCCCCGCGAAGGCGGGAACCCGGTGGGCGCTGGACTAGTTCCGCGCACCCATCGCCCTCCGCCTCGTGGGCTTAGGCCTTGTATACCTCGGCGGGGTCGAACAACCGCGGCTCGCCACTCTGGCGCAGCGTCTGCACATCTTCGACGATGCGATAAAAGCAGCTCTTGCGCCCGGTGTGGCAGGCGGCGCCACGGCCGGTCTGCTCAACCAGCAGCAGCACGACATCCTGGTCGCAGTCGGTCCGCATCTCCACCAGCTTCTGGATCTCGCCCGAGCTCTCGCCCTTCTTCCAGAGCTTTTTTCGTGAACGCGAGTAGTAGTGCACCTCGCCTGTCTCGATGGTGAGCCGCAGCGCCTCGGCGTTCATGTGGGCCACCATCAGCACGCGGTTGCTTCCCGCCTCCTGCGCCACGGCGGTGACGAGGCCGTGCGCGTCGAACTTTGGCGCAAACAGCGTGCCTTCCTCGAGGTCGGCATGGCTCAGGGCAGTGGGGTCGGCGAAGGGGGTGCTCATGTGCGGTTCATAAACCGCGCCCGGCTCGGGCTCAATCCTCGAGCGCCAACCAGATCTCGACGGTGCCGAGGCCGGTGCGTTCGTTGAAATCGGGGCCGTAGTATTCGATGAAGCTCCAGGGCGCGCGCTTCTTGCGGTAACCGGAGGTCGGCAACCACTGAGCGAAGATCGCTTCGATGGTCGAGCGGATGGTGGTGATGTGCCCGCTATGCGCCAGCCGGGCGTAGCGTTGCGCCGGCACGGTGATCAGCGTGAACTCGCGCGGCAGCTCGGCGGTTTCGCGCACCTCCATGCCGGCCATGTACTCACACTCGCCGGTCTCTGGGAAATAGCGTCCGGAGAGCCCGTAATAGACACCGGCAATCTCGCCCGGCACGTTGCCGGCATAGGGGTTGAAGCGCTGCCACTGCGCAGGGATCGCGGCATCGCCGTTCATCACGTGCCGGGCCAGCAACCCGGCGATGCGCATTGCGGGGCGGCTTTCGATTCGCGGGGCGCAGAGCTCTACCGGGACGGCCAGATCGATGCGCAGCGGTTCGAGCAGCGGCAGGTCGTCGAGCCGGCGACGGCGGCGCACCTCGTCCGGCGTGAGCCCGATCAGGTCGTGGAAGGCTCGGGTGAAGGCCTCGTGCGAGCCGTAGCCGGCGTCGAGCGCGACGCTGAGGATATCGGGAGCGCCGCCGGCGAGCGCCTTGGCGGCTTCGCTGAGGCGACGGCCGCGCAGATACTCGGAGATCGAGTAGCCGGTGGCCCGCGGGAAGATGCGCGACAGGTGGTAGCGCGACACTCCGGCATGCACAGCCATCTCCGCGAGCGTCAGCGGCATGCCGAAGCGCGACTCGATCATCCAGAGGGTTTTGGCCACAGCGGACATGGGGTCACCCTATGCCCGCCCAGTCATAGCAGACTTGATCGCCGTTGCGGTGGGCGGGTTAGCGGCGGCCGACCATGGCGAAGAAGCGGTCCTGCTCGTTGCGGTCCTCGGCGAACATCCCGGTGAAGCGCTGCGTGATGGTCAGCGCGCCGTGCGCGCGCACCCCGCGCATCGACATGCACATGTGCTCGGCCTCGATCATCACCGCGGCGCCGCGGGGGTTCAGGTGCTCGTTGACCGCATCGATGATCTGCGCCGTCAGGTTCTCCTGGACCTGCAGGCGGCGGGCATAAACCTCGACCAACCGGGCAAGCTTCGACAAGCCGACCACGCCATCCTGCGGCAGATAGGCGATGTGCACCTTGCCGAAGAACGGCACCATGTGGTGCTCGCAATGCGACGAGAACGGGATATCGCGCACCAGCACGACATCGTCATAACCACCGACCTCCTTGAAGGTGGTCTGCAGAATCTCGCCTGCGTCCTGCTTGTAGCCGCCGAAGAACTCGCCATAGGCGCCGGTTACCCGGTGCGGCGTATCCAGCAGGCCCTCGCGGCTGGGGTCGTCTCCGGCCCAGGCGATCAGCGTGCGCACCGCCGCTTCCGCTTCTTCGCGGCTGGGGCGAGCAATTTCAGGGACGAGCTTGACGTGCTGCGGCTTGGCGCTGGCGTCCATCTTTGGTTCCTCGGTCAATAGCAGGCGACAGACGCAATACGTCGCCCCACGGTTCCCGGTACGGTGTCAGTGACGATGGACGCCGCTGACTTGTTGCATCTCCATCACTATATAGGTGGGCAACGACAGCGGCCAAGAAACAGTTTCGCGAAAAAATGGAACTCAGCGATCTTTATTCGGACCGGATCCTCGAACTCGCCGGCAATCAGCCACGGCCGGGGCGTCTGGATGCACCCGATGCCAGTGCGCGCAAGGTGAGCCGGGTGTGCGGCTCGACCATCGAGGTGGATATCACCGTCGCCGACGGAATGATCACCGGATATGGGCATGACATCCAGGCCTGCGCGCTCGGGCAGACGTCGGCGGCCGTGGTGGCGACCCACGTGGTGGGCACGCCGGTCAGCGAATTCCGCCGGGTGCGGGACGAAATGACGGCGATGCTCAAGGCCGATGGCCCGCCGCCATCGGGCGACAAGTGGGCAGACCTCAAGTATCTCGAGCCGGTGCGCGAGTACCGGCCGCGGCACACCTCGACGCTGCTGGTGTTCGATGCGGTGTGCGAGGCGCTGGACAAGCTCGAGGCCCCGCAGGTGGCGGCTGCCGGCTGATGCACCGCGCCGCGCAGGTGTTCTGGACCGTCGTCGACTGGCCGTTCAAGCTGGTCTCCTATGGGCTGATCCAGGGCTACCGCTACTCGCTGTCGATGTTCATGGGCCGCACCTGCCGGCATGCCCCAAGCTGCTCGGAGTTCACCCGCGACGCCATCTGGCGGCACGGCTTCTGGCCCGGCGGCTGGATGGGGTTGGCGCGCATCGTCAGGTGCCGGCCAGGCGGCACGCATGGCTACGATCCGGTGCCGGACAGAGTGCCAGCCGGGGCGCATTGGTACGCGCCGTGGAGCTACGGGCGCTGGAAGTAAGGTGCCGAGGGATCGTTTTCCGTTGTCCGCCGTTATTGTCCGGGAGCCGGAATGTTCTGGCTCTGGGGATACTTACAAGGAAGACGCGAGATGGCATTCGACGGCGTGGGTTGGCTTGCGGCGATCATCATCGGCGGCATAGCCGGATGGCTGGCCGGACGGTTCATGAACAACAGCAGCGGCGTGGTGATGAACATCATCCTCGGCATCGTCGGCGCGATCGTCGCCAGCCTGGTGTTTGGATTGCTGGGCATCTCGTTCGGCGGCTGGTTCGGCTACCTGATTGCCGGAGTGATCGGCGCCTGCATCCTGATTGCCATTGGCAGAGCTGTGGGCCGGCGAACCTAGCGCTTTCGGTTTCGGCTCTGCCCGATTGACTGTGCCGCTCGGAGCCAGTGCTCCGAGCGGTTTTGCGCGTGTGCTTGGCGTCAGCCCGCGACACATGCTAGACACCCCGCCTTGCCGGCACTTCCGCCGGCAATTTCCATTGGAGATGAAAATGATCAAGGTGACGTTCCCCGACGGTGCAGTACGCGACTAT
>Ga0209902_101113_pt1 | contig 16059 bp, 10 predicted proteins | sample FECB27metaG_FD_188304 | JGI IMG/M metagenome (GOLD analysis project Ga0209902, IMG submission 188304) | Cyanobacterial communities from the Joint Genome Institute, California, USA - FECB-27 (SPAdes) (version 2) | ecosystem: Environmental > Aquatic > Thermal springs > Hot (42-90C) > Microbial mats...
AGGCCGGTATAGCTGCGCCGGACCGCTTCGAACAGCGCATGCGCCTGCGGCGTCGGATGCACGCGTGCGCCGCGCCGGTCGAACAGGCGAAAGCCCACGGCCCGCTCCAGGTCGGCGATCAGTCGGCTGACCGACGGCTGGCTGATGTTGAGCATCGTGGCGGCGGCGGTGATGCCCCCGCTCATCATGACGGCGCGGAACGCCTCGACCTGTCTCATGCGCATGAGTCATAGTATAGACGTATGACGTGCCAGCGCAATTCGATTGGATACGATGATCGATCTGCGCGAATATCGAGTCCACCGACGGGCGAGTGCCCGCACGATGGAGAGGCATCATGGATTTTTCCGCCCAGCGCGCCCAATTCGCAGCCGAAGGCTATGCCGTGTTCGAACGCGTGCTCGAAGGGCCGCTGCTCGATCTGCTGCGCGAGGAATGCGGCCGCGTGATCGAGCGCGAGGATGCGCGGCTCGACGCGCTCGGCGTCGAGGTCGACGGCATCAGCCACAAGGGCAAGCGCTATTTCGCGGGCGAATGCCAGCGCGTCCAGCCGGCGCTCCGCTCGATGCTGTTCAGCGAGACGATGGCCGAGATCTGCCGCGCGACGCTGGGTGACGACGCCTATTTCTTCTACGACCAATATGTCGTGAAGGGCGCGGACAAGGGCATGCCGTTCAGCTGGCATCAGGATTCGGGCTATGTCGTCGGCAATGGCGGCCCGGCCGATCACAAGCCCTATCTGACCTGCTGGTGCACGCTCGACGACACCACGGTCGCCAACGGCACCGTTCGCATCCTGCCCTTTTCGCAGGTGCCGGCGACGCGCGACGGGATCGTCCCGCACGAACGTCAGCCGGGCAGCAACGATCTGGTTGGCTATACCGGCGAGGCGGAGGGCGTGACGCTGGAAGTGCCCGCAGGCAGCATCGTCGCCTTTTCCAGCCTGGCGCTCCATGCCACGGGATCGAACACCACGCCGAAGATGCGCCGCGTCTATCTGGCGCAATATTCGCCCGAGCCGATCCTCAATCCCGGCACCAACCATCTGCGCCGCAATGCCATTGCGTTCCTGCGCGGCGGACGACAGGTCACCCTCAACTGAGTTCTTATCGCTTGCGCTCGGCGCGGCGATGTTCCACCGGGCATGCGCCGGACAGACAGGAAGGGAGCCGCCGCGCATGACCGATACGCCGCTGATCGTCGGAATGGGTGGAACGGGCACGCCGAACAGCTCGTCAGAAAAGCTGCTGCGCCGCGCGCTCGAACGTTGCGCCGCGCATGGCGCCGAAACGCTGATGTTCGACGGTTCCGCGCTCGACATCCCGATGTACGCGCCCAGCGAGAGCGCGCGCGACGAAAAGACGCTGGCGCTGATCGCGGGCCTGCGCCGCGCCAACGGCATCATCATCGCCTCGCCCGGCTATCACGGCACGGTTTCGGGGCTGATCAAGAACGCGCTCGATTACGTCCAGGACATGGCCGAGGACGAAGCGGTCTATTTCGAGGGCCGCGCGGTCGGCCTGATCGCCGCCGCCGCGGGCTGGCAGGCGACGGGCACGACGCTCGCCACGCTGCGTTCGATCACCCATGCGCTGCGCGGCTGGCCGACACCGATGGCGGTCGCGGTCAATTCGATGATCCCGATCTTCGACCAGGAGGGCGGGATCACCGACACCGGCATCGCCAACCAGCTCGACATATTGGCGCATCAGGTGGTCAGCTTCGCGCGGATGCGCGCGCTGCACGAATTGTCGCTGCAACAGGCGGACGGCGAACGCGAAGCGGATCGCGCCGGCGCGGAATGATTTGGCGGACGGATCGTCATTTGGGCCATGACGGCCTGCAAACGGCGATCTTCTGCGCTTCCGGTGCTCACGTACATTAAGTACGCTGCGCTCCGGTTCTCGAAGCTCACCATTTTCGGCTCGCCCTGACCCAAATGACGATCCGTCTTGGGGCAGGCCGAACTTGACTCTTCTCGCGTTCGGGCCAGAATGGAACAAATCATGAACAATTCGGACCCGCCGTGCTTTCGCGCCATGCCTTTCCGCCCGTCGAGTTCGAGGATGAATCGGCGGAAAATCGCGGCTCCGCGGCAGAGGCGCTGGCCGTGGCGACCGCGCTTCGGCCGCGACTCGTCGAGGTCTTCGCCGAGTCGCGCGATGCGGCGGGCAGCGGTTTCGTGCTGGGCCAGCTCGGTGCGCGGTTGCGATCGGGCACGCTCCTCTGGGTGCAGGACCGCGTCGTGCTGCGCGATCATGGCCGCCCCTATCCCCATTGGTGCCGCGGCGGGCCGGACGGCGCCGGTGTCCTCCATGTCGTCGCGCGCGATGCCGGTCAGGCATTGTGGGCGATGGAGGAGGGGCTGAGATGCGCCGAGCTCTCCGCCGTGATCGGCGAGGTCGCGGGCAATCCGCGCGCGCTGGATTTTACCGCGACGCGTCGGCTGGCGGTCGCGGCCGAGCGGTTCGGCGTGCCCGCCCTGCTGCTGCGGCTGGGATCGCAGCCGGATCTGAGCGGCGCGCGGATGCGCTGGCGCGCGCGCAGCCGGACGTCGCTTCCGCCGCGCTGGAACGCCGCGGCGCCGGGCATGCCCGTCTGGTCGCTGGACCTGTTCCGCGCGCGGGGTGTGCGCCCCGGGCAATGGGACGCGGCTTATGACCGGGCGACGGATCGCCTCGATCTGGTTTCCCCGCTTCGCGATCCAGCGGTGGGCGAAGGCGAACGGCGACGCGGCTAGGGCAGGGCCTGTCGCGCTCGTTACGGAGGGCGCGCACGGCATCCTGATCGATGCGGTCAATGCTCAGGCGCGCGACGGCGGCGCGCGGAGTGGACAGAGACTGGCGGACGCCCGTGCCGCGCTACCCGTGCTCGCCGTCTGGCCATCGGACAAGGCTGGTGACTCCGCGGCGCTGGATCGGCTCTGCCGCTGGTCCGAACGTTGGTGCCCCTTCGTCGCGACCGATGGCGCCGACGGGTTGTTGCTCGACATCACCGGGGCGGCGCATCTCTTCGGTGGAGAGCACCGCCTTGCCGCCGAGATGCGTGCGCGCTTCCGCGCAATGCGGTTGACGGCGCGCGTTGCGATCGCACCGACGATCGGCGCCGCCTGGGCGCTGGCGCGTTATGGCTCACAATCGTCCACCCCACCGTTCGGACTGAGCCTGTCGAAGTCCTGTCCTTCTGAGGCACCGGCGCAAAAAGAAAGAACGGGAGTTGGCCTGCGGCCGACTGCGTCCCGACAGGCTCAGTCCGAGCGGAGTGAGGGGTGGATTCCGGAACTGATCTGCCCGCCCGAAACGCTTGCCGACATGCTCGGCCCGCTCCCCGTCTCCGCGCTCAGGCTGAGCGACGATATCGTGCTGCTGCTCGGTCGGCTCGGGCTCAAGACCATCGCGACGCTCGCCGATATCCCGACGCTCGCGCTTGCCCGCCGTTTCGCGCGCGCCGACGGGGCCTCCGCCGATCCGCCGCTGCGTTTGGCCCAGGCTTTCGGGCGAACCGAAGAGCCGGTGAACCCGGCCGTCCCCGCGCCCGTGCCGCGTGTGGTCCGCCGCGTCGCCGAGCCGGTCTTGCATATTCCGATCCTCGAACCGCTGGTCGCCGAGATGGCGGAGGCGCTGTCCGGCCAGCTTGCCGCGCTTCATGCCGGGGCGCGGCATCTCGGTTTCCAGGCATTCCGCGTCGACGGCGACGTGCAGATGCTCGAAGCGCGCACCAGCCAGGCGATGCGCGATCCCCGGCATATGGTGCGCCTGTTCGCCGAACGGTTCGAGACGCTCGATGCGGGCTTCGGCTTCGACGCCTTCGTGCTCGCCGCACTCTGGCACGAGCCGCTCGATCCGGCACAGACGGGGCTGATCGAGGCCGAACATGATGCAACCTCGCTCGCGCGGCTGATCGACCGGCTGAGCGCACGGATCGGCCCCGGCAATGTCCGCGTGCCGCTATTCGTCGAAAGCCATCTACCCGAACGCGCGTTGGGCTGGCAGCCGGCGCTGGGTGCGGCATCGGCCCGGACCGCGCCGCCCCCGATCACGCCCGAACGCCCGATCCGCCTGTTCGACCGGCCGGAGCCGATCGGCGTCACCTATGCCTCGCCGGAGGGTGAGCCGCGCCTGTTCCAGTGGCGCCGCAAGCAGCACCGGATCGTGAAGGTCGAGGGGCCGGAACGGATCGCGCCCGAATGGTGGCGCGAACGATCGGGGACGCGGTTGCGCGACTATTACCGGGTGGAGGACGATGCTGGCGCGCGCTTCTGGATCTATCGCAACGGGCGGACCGGCGACGGCCGTGGCGGCGTGCCCGACTGGTATCTCCACGGGCTGTTCGCCTGATGCCCGATACGCCGCTGACCCCCGGCCTGCACGTCCTCGCCATCGCAAAGGAGGAAGGCTTCATGCCGAATCCGCCGGGGCCTTTTGTGGAACTTGGCGTCACGACGCCATATTCCTTCCTGCGCGGCGCATCGCCTGCCGTACAGCTTGCCGAAATGGCGCATCTGCTCGGCTATCACGCTTTGGGCGTTGCCGATCGCAACACCATGGCGGGCGTGGTGCGGATGGATATGAATCTGCGCGGCGGGGGCATGCGGCCGGTGATCGGCTGCCGGCTCGATCTGGTCGATGCGCCGTCCTTCCTGGCCTATCCGCGCGACCGCGCGGCCTATGGACGGCTCTGCACCCTGTTGTCGCGCGGCAAGATGCACGACCTTTCCGGCAAGTGGCAGGCCAAGGGCGAATGCCACCTGACGCTCGAGATGCTGGCGGCGCATTCGGAGGGTGTGCAACTGATCGTTTTGCCGCCCGACGACCTGGACGGTTTCAGCGCCGAACTTGCCGAACTGACCGCAATGCTGCCGATGCTCAGCCATATCGCCGCCGCCTATCTGTATCGCGGCGACGACAAGGCGCGGATCAACCGGCTCGACGCCATCTCGCAGACGCATCGCCTGTCGATCCTCGCGACCAACGACGTCCATTATGCCACGCCCGATCGCCGGCCGCTCCAGGACGTGATGACCTGCATCCGCGAAAAGACCACCATCGCGCGTGCCGGCTATCTTCTTCATGCCAATGCCGAACGGCATCTGAAGTCGCCCGCCGAGATGATCGAGCTGTTCCGCCGCTGGCCGCACGCGATCGCGGCGACGCGCGCGGTAGCCGATGCGTGCCGATTTGAGCTGCGGGAACTGCGTTACGAATATCCCGACGATCCGATCCCGGAGGGGCGGACGCCGCAACAGCATCTGGAGGTACTCACTCGGGAAGGCGCGGATTGGCGCTATCCTGATGGCGTACCTGAAAAGGTCGCGACAGCGATCCGCAAGGAACTCGACCTGATCGAGCGGCTCGATATCGCCCGCTATTTCATCACGGTGTACGATATCGTCGCCTATGCGCGCAGCCTGGATCCTCCGATCCTGTGCCAGGGCCGGGGCTCGGCCGCGAACAGCGCGGTCTGTTATTGCCTCGCCATCACCAATGTCGATCCCGAACATGTCTCGTTGCTCTTCGAGCGCTTCATCTCTGTCGTGACGCGTGAGGATGGTAGCATCACTTGCGATGCGCCCGATATCGACGTCGATTTCGAGCATGAACGGCGCGAGGAGGTCATCCAGCATATCTATGAGCGCTATGGCCGCGACCATGCCGGGCTGTGCGCGACGGTCATCCATTATCGTCCGCGCAGCGCGGTGCGCGAAGTGGGCAAGGCGATGGGGCTGGGTGAGGACGTCACCTCCGCCATGGCCCGCACTGTCTGGGGAAGCTGGGGCAGCGAGGTCGACGAGCTCAAGGTGAAGGAGGCCGGGCTCGACCTGACCGATCCCGAACTGCGCCGCGTCATCGGGATCACCAACCAGCTCATGCAGCTGCCCCGTCACCTGTCCCAGCATGTCGGCGGCTTCATCCTGACGCGCAATCCGCTGATCGAGAATGTCCCCATCGGCAATGGCGCGATGGCCGATCGCAGCTTCATCGAATGGGACAAGGACGATATCGATTATCTGGAGCTGCTGAAGGTCGATGTGCTCGCGCTCGGCATGCTCACCTGCATCCGCAAGGCGCTTGTCATGATCGGGCAGAAACATGGCGAGCATTACGATCTCGCCAAAATCCCGTCCGAGGACGACACCGTCTACGATATGCTCTGCATGGGTGAATCGCTCGGCGTGTTCCAGGTCGAGAGCCGCGCGCAGATGAACATGCTGCCCCGGCTCAAGCCGCGGGAATATTATGATCTGGTGATCGAGGTTGCGATCGTTCGCCCCGGTCCGATCCAGGGCGATATGGTGCATCCGTTTCTCAGGCGGCGGAATGGATTGGAGGCGGTCGAATATCCTTCGCCATCTCCCGAGGAAGGGCCTGCGGACGAGCTCAAGAAGATTCTGAAGCGCACGCTCGGCGTGCCGATCTTCCAGGAACAGGCGATGCAGATCGCGATGGATGCCGCGAAGTTTAAGCCCGAAGAAGCGACCGAACTGCGCCGTGCGATGGCGACCTTCCGCTCGCGCGGTACCATCGGCCAGCTCGAGGATAAGATGGTCGGCCGCATGATCGGGCGCGGTTACGACCCCGAATTCTCGCGGCGCTGCTTCGACCAGATCAAGGGGTTCGGCGATTACGGCTTTCCCGAAAGCCATGCCGCCAGCTTCGCGCACCTCGTCTATGTGTCGAGCTGGATCAAATGCTATTATCCCGACGTCTTCGCGGCCGCCCTGCTCAATTCGCAGCCCATGGGTTTCTATGCGCCTGCCCAGATCGTCCGCGATGCGAAGGAGAATGGGGTGGAGGTCCGCCATCCCGATGTGAACTACAGCGAATGGGACAATACCCTCGAACCGATCGGCCCTCTCAGCCGTCATCCCCGCGAAAGCGGGGATCCCGCTTTCCCTTTGCCCGATTGGAAGAAGAAGCGGGATGCCCGCTTGCGCGAGCATGACGAGAGGAAGCCAGGCATACGCTATGCCCTGCGCCTCGGCTTTCGCCAGATCGACGGCATCGGCGAGGATGTCGCCCGGGCGATCATGGCGGCGCGCGACGTGCCTTTTACCGATGTCGAGGATCTGAAGGCGCGATCGGGCATCCATGTCGCCGCGATCCGCAAGCTGGCGGCGGCCGATGCCTTTGGCTCGATGGGGCTCGATCGTCGCCAGGCGTTGTGGGACAGCCGCACGCTGCGCCAGGCGCCGGACCTGCCGCTCTTCACCTTCGCCGATACGCGCGACGAGGGCACGGAGGTGGCGCCGGTGCAGTTGCCGGAGACGCCGCTCGCCGAGCATGTCGTGTCCGACTATCAGACGTTGCGCCTGTCGCTGAAGGCGCATCCGCTGGAATTCCTGCGCGGCCATTATGACCGCCGGCGTTTCACCCGGAACCAGGATCTTCGCGCGATGAAATCGGGCGGCAAGGTCGCGGTCTCGGGGCTGGTCCTCATCCGCCAGCGCCCGGGCACGGCGAGCGGCGTATGCTTCATCACGATCGAGGACGAGACCGGCGTCGCCAATCTCGTCGTCTGGCCGAAGATATTCGACCAGTATCGCAAGGTGGTGATGACCGCGCGGCTGATGGAAGTGCGCGGCTATGTGCAGAGCGACGAGAATGTCGTCCATGTCGTGGCGCAGGAACTGGTCGACGCCACCGGCACGCTGTCCGCCTTGTCGGACGATCTGTTGCGCGCCGAGGTCGCGCGCGCCGACCATGTCGTGAAGCCGCTGCCCACCGGGCTGCACCGCCATCCCCGCAACGTCAGCATCATTCCGAAATCGCGCGATTTCCATTGAAGATTCCCCTCCCGTTTACGTGAGGGGTTTAGGGGTGGGCATGTGGACGAAGTTGCGCACTTCTACACACCCACCCCCAGCCCCTCCCGCAAGCGGGAGGGGAGTTGTTCGGAACGTCTCCAGACAGCCATGACAGAGTGAGACCCCCCTCACAAAGCACTGGAAATCGACCGCATCAGCCGACACAACATCCGCAACGAACGGATATGGGAGATCGGCATGCGACGCATCATCGGGGGAACGGCACTGGCGTTTGCGCTGGCCTGGAGCGCCGGGGCATCGGCCAAGGCGCCCACGCCCGCGCAGGTCGAACAGGCCAAGGACATATTGAAGAAGTCGATCGGCTATCAGACCGTCGAGGGCCGTGGCCAGACCGTCGCCTATGCCGAATATCTCGCCTCGGTATTGAAGGCGGCGGGCTATGCCGACAGCGACATCGTCATCACCCCGATGGGCAACACCGCGACGCTTGAGGTCACGCTGAAGGGCACGACCGATGCCAAGCCGATCCTGGTCTCGGTCCATATGGACGTGGTCGAGGCCAAGCCCGCCGACTGGGCGCGCGATCCCTTCACCGCGGTGGAGGAGAATGGCTTCGTCTACGGGCGCGGCGCCGAGGACAATAAATACGACGTCTCGATGGTCGTCGCGACGCTCGCCCGGCTGAAGCAGGAGGGGTTCCGGCCCAAGCGCTCGATCATCCTCGCCGCTTCGGGCGACGAGGAGACCAGCATGGTCACCACCCGTGCGCTCGCGAAGAAACTGGCGGGTGCGGAAATGGTGCTGAACGGCGACGGCGGCGGCGGCCAGCTCGGCCCCGACAACAAGCCGATCGTCTATTCGCTGCAGGCCGGCGAAAAGACCTATGCCGATTATCAGATCACGATCACCGATCCCGGCGGCCATTCCAGCGCGCCGACCCCCGGCAATCCGATCTATCGCCTGTCGCGCGCGCTTGTCCGGCTCGGCGACTATAGATTCCCCAACATGATCAACGAGCTCACCCGCGCCTCGCTGGGGGCGGCGAGCAAGCAGGTCGGCGGAGAGGTGGGCGCGGCGATGGCGCGCTATTCCGCCGATCCGCACGATACCGCGGCGGCGGAGATCATCGCGTCCAAGCCCGAATATGTCGGCCAGATCCGCACCACCTGCACCGCGACGATGGCGAGCGCCGGCCATGCCGAGAACGCGCTGCCGCAACGCGCATCGGCGAACGTCAATTGCCGGATCTTCCCGGGCATCTCCGTCGCTGCCGTCCAGGCCGAACTGGCCAAGGTCATCGCCGATCCCAGCGCGGTGATCACGGTCAATCCCGACACGACGGCAAGCGACGCCTCGCCGCTGCGCAAGGATGTGGTCGATGCGGTGACGAAGGCCGTTCGCGTGCGCTATCCCGGCCTGGGCATCACCCCCGGCATGTCTTCCGGCGCGACCGACAGCCTGCACTTCCGCGCGGCGGGCATTCCCAGCTACGGCATCTCGGCATTGTTCATGCGATCGGAGGACGGCTTCGCACACGGCCTGAACGAGCGGGTGCCGGTCGCCGGAATCAGCGGTGCGCTGGACCAGTGGCATTCGGTGCTGACCGAGCTGGGGAGTAAATAGGGTCGAGAAAATCCTCCCCCCGGCTGTGCCGCGGGGAGGATTTCTTACTCCAGCAACGCGTCGAGCCAGCGCACGGCCATCGCGCCGGCCTGATCCGCGCTGAAGGTCGTGGGATCGAGCGTCAGTTCCAGCCATAGCCCGTCGACCAGCGCGGTCAGCGCGATCGCGGCGGTGCCGCATTGCGCCTTGCCGAGCCCGCAGCCGGACAGCAGCCCCTCCAGCTCGGCGCGATAGCCGCTATAGGTCTCGGCATGAATCGCGGCGATCGCCGGATCGGTCTTCACCAGGCTCCAGAAAGCGAGCCAGGTCGCCAGCAATGCCGGATCCGCCACCGGCGGCCGGAAGCTCGCGGTGAGATAGGCGATCAGCCTGGCGCGCGGGTCAGTGCCCGCGGCTTCGACGGCCGCCGCATGCGCCTCGCCCACGGTCGCGGTCACCGTGCGATAGGTCTCCGCGATCAGTGCATCGACGCCGTCGAAATAATGGCGCAACAGACCGGCCGAGACACCGGCGCGCGTGCAGATGGCGCGAACCGATGTGCCGCCGATGCCCGCCTCGGCAAGCGACGCGGCGGCGGCATCGATCAGCGCCTGGCGGCGTGTGTCGGCATCCTCACGTGTGAAAGCCGCTCGCGTCATCGGCTGTCCAAAAGCTGTTGACCGGGAACCGGCTTAATTATACAAGTGTAAAACAAGGAGCCGCCCCCATGCGCAGTGTCTCGCCCGCACCATTGCACAATTCCGATCCCGATGCCGACTGGAGCCTGCCGGCCTGGACCTATTCGGATCCGGAATTCTTCTCGCTCGAGATGCAGCGGGTGATGCGGCCGAGCTGGCAGGTGGTCTGCCACATCAGCGACGTGCCCGCGACCGGCGACTATCACACGCTGGAATATCTCGGCGAGAGCATCGTCGTGATCCGGGGTCAGGACGATGCGCTGCGCGCCTTCACCAATGTCTGCCGCCATCGCGGCGCGAGACTGCTCGACGGGCCGTCGGGCTGCGCGAAGAAGCTGGTCTGCCCCTATCATGCCTGGACCTATGATCTGGACGGCGCGCTCTCCGGCGTGCCGATGAAGGCGACCTATCCGGCGCTCGATCAGGCGGAGCTGGGGCTGGTGCCCGTCGCGCTCGAGATCTGGCAGGGATTCATCTTCGTCCGGCTCGAGGATGACGGCGGCCCGAGCGTGGCGGAGATGATGGCGCCCTATCTCCACGAGGTGGAGCCCTATCGTTTCGAGGAATTGCGGGCGTTCGGCCGCGTCACGTTGCGGGAGCGACGCGTGAACTGGAAGAATGTCGGCGACAATTATTCCGACGGCCTCCACATCGCGGTCGCGCATCCCGGGCTCAAGCGGCTGATGGGCAATGGCTATGGCGTCGAGGCGCAGGCGCATGTCGACAAGATGTGGGGGCCGATCGTCGATCGCGCCTCGGCCAATCCATCGGAGCGCGCCTATCAGAAATATCTGCCGAACGTGCCGCATCTCTCGGAGGACCGGCAGCGGCTCTGGACCTATTTCAAGCTCTGGCCGAACGTCGCGTTCGACATCTATCCCGATCAGGTCGATTTCATGCAGTGGCTGCCCGTCTCGCCGACCGAGACGCTGATCCGCGAGATCGCCTATGCGCTGCCCGACGATCGCCGCGAGATGCAGGCGGCCCGCTATCTCAACTGGCGGATCAACCGTCAGGTCAATGCCGAGGACACCTGGCTGATCGAGCGGGTGCAGGACGGCATGGAATCCGAAAGCTTCACCGTCGGCCCGCTCGGCGAGAGCGAGGTCGCGCTGCGCAATTTCTGCGGGCGTATCCGCAATCTCATTCCCGAGGCCCGGATGCATCGCAAGCCTGCCATGGGGTGGAGCCAGCGGGCAGCGGTTTCACCGGTCAATTGAGGGGGCTCGGCATATGAGCAGGAAATACGACGCCGTTATCATCGGGGCCGGGCATAACGGCCTGGTCTGCGCCTTCTATCTCGCGCGCGCGGGCCTGAAGGTCCGCATCGTCGAGGCGCGCGACACGGTGGGTGGCGCCGCCGTCACTGAGGAATTCGCCCCCGGTTTCCGCAACTCGGTCGCCAGCTATACGGTCAGCCTGCTCCAGCCCAAGGTGATCGCGGACATGAAGCTTGCCGATCACGGCTATCGCGTGATCGAACGGCCCATCTCCAATTTCCTGCCGCAGGACGATGGTGGCTATCTGAAGCTGGGCGGCGGGCTGGAAAAGACCCAGGCCGAGTTCCGCAAGTTCAGCGACCACGATGCCGCGGTGCTCCCGGCCTACTACGAATCGCTCGAGAACGTCGCCGAAGTGCTGCGCGATCTGGCGTTGAAATCCCCACCCAATATCGGCGACGGCATGAAGACGCTGATCGACGGTGCGCGCCAGGGCAAGCGCCTGGCGAAGATGCCGATCGAGCAGCAGCGCGACGTGCTCGACCTGTTCGTGAAATCGGCGCGAACTTTCCTCGACAGCTGGTTCGAAAGCGAGGCGGTGAAGGCCGCGTTCGGCTTCGACGCGGTCGTCGGCAACTATGCCAGCCCCGATACGCCGGGTTCGGCCTATGTGCTGCTCCATCACGTCTTCGGCGAAGTGAACGGCAAGAAGGGCGCCTGGGGCCACAGCATCGGCGGCATGGGCGCGATCACCCAGATCATGGGCAAGGTGTGCCAGACGCTGGGCGTCGAGATCAGCCTGGAGTCGCCGGTGGCGCGTGTGCTGGTCGACGGCGGCAAGGCGGTGGGCGTGAAGCTCGCCGGTGGCGAGGAGGTGATGGCCGACAGCGTCATCGCCAATGTCGGACCCAAATTGCTCTATGAACGGCTGATGGATCCGGCCGATATCGGCCCCGAATTCCTCAAGCGCTCCAAGGCGTTCAAGGCGGGATCGGGCACGTTCCGGATGAACGTCGCGCTTTCCGAACTGCCGCGCTTCTCCAGCCTGCCCGAGCCGGGCGAGCATCTGCAGAGCGGCATCATCCTGGCGCCGACGCTGGATTACATGGATCAGGCGTTCATCGATGCGAAGGCGCATGGCTGGTCGAAGAAACCGATCGTCGAGATGCTGATCCCTTCGATCGTCGACGACAGCCTGGCCCCCCCGGGCTGCCATGTCGCCAGCCTGTTCTGCCAGCAATTCGCACCCGTCCTGCCCGACGGCCGCGACTGGGACGACGAGGAGGATGCCGCGGCCGACGTGATCCTCGACACCGTCGAACATTACGCCCCCGGCTTCCGTGCCTCGATCGTCGGCACGACCAAGCTGTCGCCCAAGGGGCTGGAACGCAAGTTCGGCCTGATCGGTGGCGACATCATGCATGGCCATATGTCGCTCGACCAGCTCTGGTCCGCGCGGCCCGTGCTCGGCAACGCCGCCTATCGCGGGCCGCTGAAGGGGCTCTATATGTGCGGCGCGGGCACGCATCCCGGTGGCGGCGTCACCGGCGCTCCCGGGCACAATGCGGCGCGCGAGATCCTGGCGGATCGCAGCTTCTTCGGGCGGTTGCTACGGGGGTAAAATAGGCGCGCGCGAGGACCATGAACCCGAAGGCGTTCGTCCCGAGCCCTTCGACTGCCTGCCAAGGCAGGCGCTCAGGATAAACTTCGGCCTTATGGTCGAAGTCGAGGGACGCGGCACGATGCCCAAACGTCCCTCGACTTCGCTCGGGACGAACGGATGTGGTGGTCGGGGATGATGGCTGGGATCAGGCCGACCTTCGCGCCCACCAGTATAACGGCAGCCCGCTCGCCATCAGCACGAAGCTCAGGCCGCTGACCCATATGCCGGCGCCCCACAGCGCCCAGAGCGAATAGGCCGCGCCGATCGCGGCGATCGGCATGGCGATGCGCAGTTTGAGCCCCGCGGCGGCGACGGCCAGGTAGAGCCAGAGCGTCGCCGAGGTGGCGAGCAGCGCGAGATAGGTGAAGAGATCCGCCATCGCGCGGCTGGAATTGACCAGCACGAAGATCGAGGCGAGCACGCTCGACAGGATCAGCGCGCGCACCGGCGTGCCGCGCACGTCGGTCGCGGCGAACCATTGCGGCAGCAGCCCGCGCCGCGCCATGGCGAGCGGCTGTTCGCCCTGCATCAGCACCCAGCCGTTGAGCGCGCCGAGCGCGCTGATCGCGGCGAACAGGCCGATCAGCAGTGCCGGCCCGTCCGCCCAGAAACGCGCAACGAAGATCTGGAAGGGCGCGTCCGATCCCGCGACCTCGTTCGCGGGCAGCATCAGCGCGACGCCCGAACAGATCAGCAGATAGATCAGGCCGGTCAACAATGTGCCGAGCATCGTCGCACGCGGCACGTTGCGATCGGGATTCTCCACCTTGGCTGCGGCCACCGAGCAGCTTTCGAAGCCCAGCAGCGCGAACAAGGTCAGCGTCGCCGAGGCGGTGATGGCGGAGGCGGAGAGGCCCTGGGCGGGGAAGGGCGCGATCGCCGCGCTGCCGTCGCGGCCCAGTACCAGCGCCATGATCGCGAGGATTACGACGACCGGCACCAGCTTCAGCACCATGGTCACGACCTGGAAGATGCCCGCCGATCGCGCGCCGCGCAGGTTGATCAGCGTCACCGCCCAGAGCAGCCCGACCGCGAGCAGCGCGGGCAGGAAGGGCGTCGTCGCGATCGTCGGTGCGAAGATGCTCATATAGCTGACCGCCGCGACCGCGATGGTCACGTTCGCCGCCCAGATCGAGACCCAATAGCTCCAGCCGATCAGGAAGCTGGTCGTGCGGCCGAACGCCGCCTCGACGAAGCCGGCGGGATCGCCAGCATCCGGCAGCGCCCGGGTCAGCCGCGCGATCACCAGCGCAAGCGCCAGCGCTCCGCCGATCGTGAAGAGCCAGCCGAACACCGCGTTCCAGCCATAGGGTGCAAGGCTGGCGGGCAGCAGGAACATGCCCGATCCGATCATGTTGCCCATGACCAGCGCCAGGCACATCGGGAAAGACAGGCCAGGTGCGGCCGCAGGTGTCGGCTGCTGAGATCCTGTCATCGGGAAGCGCGCGTCAATTCATTTTCCCTTCCCGCTCCTCTCTTCCGAAAGGAGTAAGGCCACACATTCTGTTCCTGTCCGTCATCGCGGCTTTTGCCGGGATGACGTGCGCGTTCAAAACTTGGTGCCGACCTTCAGCCCGATCGTCCTGGGCTGTGCGACGATGGTGTAGATTTTCGGGCCGATCACGGTCTTGCGCTCGGGATCGCCGCAGATGCTCTCGCCGCATTGCAACGTCTTGCCCAGAGCGCCGTTCTTGTCGAACAGGTTGCGCACGAAGATCTCCGCCGACCAGCGCGATCCGTCGATACCCAGCGACATGTCCGCAGTGGTGTAGGACGGCAGGTCGCCGATCAGTTTGCGTTCGACCAGGCGAAGGTCGGTCTTGCGCCGTCCTTCATAGACCGCGCTCGCCTGGAAATGCCCCTTCATGTCGCCCAGCGGGAATTCGTAGCGTGCCAGGATATTGCCCTTGAACTTGGCGGTGATGGGCAGGCGCGTGCCGGTCGGCGCAAGCTCGGGATTGCCCGTCGGGCATTCGGAAAAGTCGATCGCGGTCGCGCAGAAGGGGCGAACGATCTTGGCGTCGTTATATGCCGCGCCCGCGCTGAAGGTGAGCTGCCGCGAGACGCGCAGGAACGCGTCCAGCTCCGCGCCGCGGATCCGCGCGTCGCCCGCGCCGCGGATCTCGGTCAGGCCGTTGGCGCCCAAGAAGGAAAGCTGGATGTCGGTCCAGTCGAGCTGATAGATCGCGCCGTTCAGGCGGAAATGATTGTCCGCCCAGCTCGTCTTGAACCCGAGTTCCCAATTGTCGATGAAATCGGACTTGTAGGGCGGCAGCGATCCGCGCCGGTTGATGCCGCCCGGCCGGTAGCCGCGCGAATGGGTGGCATAGACCATCGCATCGGGCGTGAATTTGTAGGTCAGGTTCAGCTTGTGGAGGAAGTCGGTGCCCTTCGTCCTTTTGTCCAGATTGGTGCAGGGCGATCCCTTGACCAGCGGCGGCCCCTGGCAGGCATAGACCGGGTTCGAGCTGAAGCCGGGATTGTTGTAGCCGAAGAAGCCGTAGAGCGAATTGTCGAACTTGTAGACGCGTATGCCCATGGTCGCGCTGAGCTTGTCGGTGACGTCGGCAGTGAGTTCGCCGAACGCCGCATAGTCGCGATCGACGCGCATCTGCTGGGTCAGCCAGATATTGCTCCGCGTGCCCGGCACCTTGATCGAATCGGCGATGCCGTCGATGATGTAATTCTGTTCGATATGATGGGTCTGGCGCTGGTAGAAGAAGCCGCCGACGAAACGGACGCGCTTGTCCGACGGCGAGCTGAAGCGCAGCTCGTGGCTCTGTTTGGTGAAGCGGTCGTCGGACTGGATATACTGGTTCGGATTGACCGGATTGCCGTTATTGTCGGTGAAATACGCGCCATATCCATAGAGTGCGTCGTAGAAATAGGCATATTCCGAATAATCGGACGATCCCGCGACGCGGCGCTTCAGATACGCGCCGGCATAGGTGACGTCCCAGGATCCGATCTTGCCCTCGACGGTCAGTGCCGCCTGCCACCAGCGATCGGTGAAGCGCTCGGGATTATATTGCTGGACCTGCAGCTCTTTGAGGCCGGATTCCTGGCCGAATATGCCGTGGCTCGTCTGTTTCTGGCCCATCACCTGCGGCG
>Ga0209902_101114_pt1 | contig 16042 bp, 15 predicted proteins | sample FECB27metaG_FD_188304 | JGI IMG/M metagenome (GOLD analysis project Ga0209902, IMG submission 188304) | Cyanobacterial communities from the Joint Genome Institute, California, USA - FECB-27 (SPAdes) (version 2) | ecosystem: Environmental > Aquatic > Thermal springs > Hot (42-90C) > Microbial mats...
CGGCCGGCATGGCGGCCGGCCAGCAGCAGGGCTGCCCCTTCGGCGGCGTAGAGCCGCGCAGTAGCTTCGGCGATGCCGGAATTGGCGCCGAGGATCAACACGCGCAACGGCCCGGCGGCCGGGCTTTTCGATTCGAGTTGGGCCATGCTCCTTGGCTTAGCAGCCATAATGAAACATGGCGTTACAGCGGCCAGTGCCATAATTGAGCTTCGCGAGGTGACGCCGCGGATGGAACAGAGGCTCGTCTGCCGTTTCGTTGGCCAAGGCGGGAAACCGGAAAAACCGCAATGTTCCCCGTGCCCATCGCGTCCGGTTGACACGCGGCGCCACCGACGGAATCAACGCGTCTGCAGCGCGGCGGTTGCGCCGCGGATGCAAGTTTATCGACCGCGTTTCCGCCCTATTGCAGTCCCTTCAGGGACACACTGAACCCCTAGCATTTGCTGGTATCCGCAGCAGATCGGGGGGCATCCGATGACTGCCTTGACCATCCGTCCATCCTTGCTGGACGGCGATATCGCCAGCGCCTTCGAGCGCGAGAAGAGCCTGTTCATGGCGCGTAACAGGGAGCGGTGCAGCCACCTCCTGGTCCGCTTCGGGCCGGATGCGGCGGACGAGAACTTCGCCATCTCGGCGGCGTTCACGCTCGACGAGGCGCGCAACTGGCATCAGGTGGAAGTCGCGGTGCCGTTCAAGGAACTGCGCCGCGAGGACGGGCCGGACCGCGGGCTCATCTCAGCCTTTGGCGAGCTCGACGACGGCATCAGCGCGGCGCGCATCGCCCGGCTGTTCGCTCCGCTTTCGGTGGCCCAACGCATGGCTGGCGGGCGTCGCGATTAGACATTCGATTTGTCGCGCTTTCGAACGGGAAGGGCCAGCAGCTCTTTCTGAAGGCGCATAGCTGCAACCGATGGTGGCCGTTCCCGCGGCCGGGGAGCATCAGTGAAAACCTGCTGGTTCATCGTTATCGAGAGCATGGGCTCGTGGTGGGTCGACTGCGAGGGCAAGGCCTATGGACCGTTCGAAAGCCGCGACGATGCCCAAAGCCAGGCACGGCGGATCGCCATGACCTATGGCGATGACGGCCGTCGCTCCGAAGTGTTCGCGCCGACGGATCAGGGATCGCACAGGCTGATCTGGAAGGGCCCGGTGCCGACCACGTCCTGACGCCCGCTAGCGCTGGTCGTTGTAGGGTTCCTTGACGGTGCCGACACGACGCGCCAGGGCCGAAAACGACAGGGCGCCGTCATCCGAGACGGTGGCATTGGCCATGCGCAGCAGGCGTGCCGGAAAGGCCAGGGCATCGCGCTCGGCCGGACGGAGGTTCTCGATCGAGCGGTGGTCGTTGATGGCGGTCTGCTCGGCGGCCCGCATGGCGTCGTCGACGTCCTGGCGGGAGACCAGGCCCCTGGCGATCATCGTCTCGTGCATTGCGGCGATGGCGAGGTAGAGGCCTTCGAGCTGCAGGTTGGCGCTATTCATCGCACGGGTCCTTTCTCACAAGCAGGAGGCAGGCCGGAGCCCGCCTCCATGCTGCGCTCATCCTCAGCGGATGAACAGCACGATGATGATGATCAGCCAGATGGGGACACCCAGGAGCCAGAGCCCAAGTCCTCTCAGCATTTGTCTTCTCCTTTATCGAACGCGCCGGAACACGGTGCGGAACACCGTGGCGTTGTCGCGGTGGTTGCCACCCATCTGGGCCGCCCAGTAAGCGCCGACAGCGCTGACCAGCAGCGACGCGGCGGTCAGGAAAGCGGCGACGATGCCGGTCTTCCGGGCCGTTTCAGCGGCCGCCGCGGCCTCGGCCTTAGCCTGGTCTACAGCGGTGATGACTTCGGTGACACGGGCGTTGGCTTCTTCGGCCGTCAGGCCCGTATTGGTCGAGACCACCTGAGCCAGATAGGCTTTGTCCGGATCGCTGATCGAGCCCGCGAGGGCGCCCTGGGCGATGATCCGTCCGGCCTCGGCGCGGACGCCGGTCGTGTCCGTTGCCGGCTGGGTGGTTGCGGTGGCGGCGGGACGGAACAGCTGGTCGACGAAGTAGGCGTTCGGGTCGAGCGCGTTGCCGGCGTCGTCGGCGACGGTTGCCGCGGCGTTGGTGAGGGTCGAGGCCGCGGCGCCGACGGCGTTTGCCGCGGCGCTGATGCCGCCAACGGCGATGAGACCGCCGATGACGAGAGCACCGCCCCAGACCAGGAGGCCGTGGGCGCCGTCGCGGACATCGGCTTCATCCTCGGTGGCATCGAAGTGACGCCGGCGGAGGCGGCCGGTGACATAGGCGCCGGCCATGAAGCTCGAGACTTCTACCCACAGCAGCCAGGTGCCTGCTGCGATAGCGATCCAGATCAACGGAACATCGGGGCCGGCGTGGAAGTTGACGAAGTTCAGCCCGATTGCCGAGCCGAAGGTCAGGAGGACGAGCGAGATCGCCGAGGCGATCACGATGCCGGCGATAATCGCCGGCCAGTCGACGTAGGAGCTGGTGTCTGCCTTTGCTGCCGGAGCAGCGGCGACGATCACGTCAGTTTCGCTTGGCATGGTCATGGCGCGGTCCTTACCTCAGGCCGAAGAAGGACAGGACGGCGAGGATTACGACCACCAGGCCGACGAGGTAGATGATCCCGTTCATTTTTCTTGTTCTCCTATGACGCGGTTGGTCACAGAAAAGTGCAGAAACGGACAATTGGTTGCCTTGATCGGCAAATTATCCTAGAGCCCATCGGTCATGCGGCTGTCGATCTGCTCAAGTGTCTGCTCGTCATTTTCGACGCGCTGGGCGATCATTTTGCGAAGTTTGTGGAGCTCGTGCCCGGTGAGCTCCTCGGCGCCGATCAGCCGATTGTCAGCGCGGCGCAGCGCCATGATCAAGTCATCGAGCTTGGCCTGCACCGCCTCACCGTCGCGGTTCTGGGTGTGCTGAACCACGAACACCATCAGGAACGTTATGATAGTGGTGGCGGTGTTGATCACCAGTTGCCAGGTCTCAGAGAAACCGAACAGCGGTCCGCTCACCGCCCAGAGCACGATCAGCCCACAAGCCGCTGCGAACGTCACCGGCTTGCCGGCGCCGCGCGAGACGATGTTGGAGAACTGGTGGAAGAAACCTGCGGCCATGACGACACCTCGCGTTGCAAAGTGCCCGATTCAATCGCTGCAGGCGGCCGCGGGTTCCCGCCGGGGCGCAGCCGGCTTGCACGTGGCCTTCTCGGCTTGGCTGATAGGCGCCAGCTTTTTCCGATGGCGGCTGGCGCTTGGGAGCACGTTGCATGGTGCGAACTCTAAGGACGTTGCCTATTCCCGCCATCTCGGCTGGATACCTGATTGCAGGAGCCGACGAGTGGCATCCCGGATAACCTGTTCTCGTGGCAGTCCCGGATAACCCTCGAGGTTGACGACAATTGGCTCCCCTGACGACCCGCGAAAATGCAGATGAATCAGTATGCCTTCCTCACCGGTCCGCTCGGTAAACATTTCAAAATCTCGCCACAGCGCGCTCCGTCGGTTGAACACGGAACGGCTTACTTGGATACCATCATCACCGACCACTATGGCCGCGGGCTCCAGTAGTAGTAGGAACAGGCGAAGCGACATGGCCGCAAGGACAGCCGCACTCGTCCAGTGCAGGGCGGCGCGGACGGCCCAAGGAACGGCGACCAGTTCGCTGAAGAAGCCAGGCATCTGATCGTCCGGCAGCCCGCCAGCAAACAAGAGGGCTGTTATGCCCGCAGCCACGAGCGCCCACATAGCGGTCTGCCAGCGGCTTGCTCGGTAGACAGTCTGGTTAGGGCCCAACTCCACCCCCCGCCAACGCGTGCCGAAATTTCTATCAGCCCGAGGTACTAGTTCGCACGCGGGAAGGCGAAGCAACCCCGTGAGGAGGGATGGTCGCCGCGACACGGGAATCCAGTTTGGCGTGATGCTCCTCGAGTGGCTGCCCGATGCGGACTGGCCCAGATTGGGCACAACGCCTAACTCTCTAACTGGATAGTCGCATAACTAACGACTGTAACGTACTGAAATTTATGAAGGAAACTGGTACGCCCGGATGGATTCGAACCATCGACCATCCGATTAAAAGTCGGATGCTCTACCACTGAGCTACGGGCGCTCAAGCCGCGCGGGGCGGATCGGCGCGGAACATAGGCATTGTGCCCGTGCTGTCAATCGTTAACGGCGAATACCCTGTCAGTTGAGCAGCGGCACCGGCTGGCCGGCATAGCTCGCAGGCTCACACGGAACGCCCGCGCGGTCGAGCCGGGCGCACAGTTCGATGGCCGAGGCGCGATCGACCATCGGGCCGGCGACGATGATCTTGCCGTCGGTACCGTCCTGGTCGGCGAGCACCGGCGACAAGCCCACCAGCATGGTGCCGACCTGCGCGAGCAGTTCCTGCCACTGCGCTTCGGCGGTATCGGCGCGCACCGGGAAGCCGAGCGCGATACCGGGGGAGGTGCCGTCCGGAATGGCCAGTGGCATGGTGTTGGCGGAGAGCGGTACAGCCTTGAGTTTCACATCATTGGAGCCCGGAAGCAGCGGGCGCTGCTGCACGGCAACAGTACCGCCTTCGGTCTCGAAGGTCAGGGTCTTGCCCGGGGTGATCGAGCCCGTGGTGGTGGTGTCGATGGCAGCGGCAGCGCTGCGGGCCTTGATCTGCACTTCCTCGAGAACCTTGGGCACGCTGATCTCGAGCGCACCGACGCGCTTGGTCACCGCGCCGGCGGCCTCCTCGTTCATGGAGAAGCGCTGCAGCAGCTGGGTGTTCTCGCGCTGCATGCGCGCCGATTCTTCTTCGAGCGTTGCGACCTGAGTGCGCAACTGGTTGATGGTCGAGCCTTCGAGGCGCGAGGCGTGGAGCGCCCCGTAGACGCTGGGTGGGATCAGGCCGGAGAGGTTGGCGCCCAGAATAGCCACCGCCCAGATGCCAAGCGCCGCGATGCCCCACATTGTCACGTCAGCCGGACGAAACTGGTCTGCTGCCTTCGCCAAAGGTCTTATCTCCCAAGAGCCCTACGAATCAGGCCGATTTTCGAGTTTACCACTCCGTAACCGCGTTATCGGATTCCCAACAACTTGCTGCCATAAACACGGGGGAAACGATGACCCCTGACGAGGGCCCTCCATGACTGAATTGCTGTCGATCATCCTGGCCGCGGGCGAAGGCACCCGCATGCGCTCGGCTACGCCGAAAGTGCTGCATCAGGTGGGGGGATTGCCGCTTGTTGGGCACGTGGTGCGGACGGTCGCGGCCAGCTCTTCGGCTATCTCGGTGGTGATCGGGCCGGGACACGACGCGGTCCAGGCAATGGTCGCGGGGCTGGCCCCGGCGGCAACATTCTCGACGCAGGCCGACCGCAGGGGCACTGCCCACGCAGTGAAACAGGCCGAAGCCGCCTACAGCAGCGCCAAGGGGAACGTGATCGTGCTTTATGCCGACACGCCGCTCGTCTCGGCCGAAACGTTGGGGGGCATCACCACGCGGCTCGATGGCGGCGCAGATATCGTGGTGGTGGGCTTCCGGCCCGAGGACACCACCGGTTACGGGCGGTTGATCACTGACAACGGACAGTTGCTGGCAATCCGCGAGCACAAGGATGCAACCGAGACCGAGCGGGCGATTGGGCTGTGCAACTCCGGTATTATGGGGTTTCGCGCCGACACGCTGCGTTCGGTGATCGACCGGATCGGCAACGCCAATGCCAAAGGCGAATTCTACCTCACCGACGCGGTGGAACTGGCGAGCGGCGACGGACGACGGATCGAGGTGGTAGAGGCCGATGCGAACGAGGTGATCGGAGTCGACGACCGGCGGAAGCTGTCGCAGGCCGAGGCACAGTTCCAGGAGCTGCGGCGCGACGACTTCATGCGCGCCGGGGTGACGCTGAAAGACCCGTCGACGGTGTACTTCTCCTATGACACCGAGATCGGCCGCGACGTGACGATCTTCCCCAACGTGGTGTTCGGGCCCGGGGTGAAGATCGCCGATGGGGTCGAGATCCGGGCGTTCTGCGATATCGAGGATGTGACGATCGGCGAGGGCTCCAACATCGGGCCGTTCGCCCGCATCCGCGGCGGCGCCGAGTTGGGCAAGGACGTACACCTCGGCAACTTCGTCGAGGTGAAGAAGTCGGTGATCCATGATGGCGTGAAGGCCGGGCACCTGAGCTACCTCGGCGACAGCGAAGTGGGCGCCAGGACCAACATCGGGGCAGGGACCATCACCTGCAACTATGACGGCGTGAACAAATCCAAGACCAGCATCGGGGCGGATGCCTTTATCGGCTCGAACTCGTCGCTGGTGGCGCCGGTAAGCATCGGCGACGGGGCCTATATCGCTTCGGGCAGCGTCATCACTCACAATGTCGAACCGGATGCGCTGGCCATCGGCCGCGCCCGGCAGGAGAACAAGCTCGGCTATGCGCCAAAGCTCAAGGCGCGGGCCGAAGCCATCAAACGCGCCAGATCCGGCAAGTAGGGGACAGACGAGATGTGCGGTATTGTCGGGATTATCGGAACGGAACCGGTGGCGCCGCGGCTGGTCGATGCGCTGAAGCGGCTGGAATATCGCGGCTATGACAGCGCCGGCGTGGCGACGCTGGAGGCTGGCCAGATCGGCCGCCGCCGCGCCGAGGGCAAGCTCGGCAATCTCGCCGCCAAGCTGAGTTTTGAACCGCTCAGCGGCAATATCGGCATCGGCCACACCCGCTGGGCGACGCATGGGGCGCCGACCGAGGGCAATGCCCATCCGCATGCCACCGACAAGGTGGCGGTGGTCCATAACGGCATTATCGAGAATTTCCGCGAGCTGCTCGCCGACCTCGCCAAGGACGGCTATCTGCCCAAGACGCAGACCGATACGGAATCGGTGGCGCTGTGGGTGACCCGCGAGATCGATCGCGGGCTCGACCCCGAGATGGCGGTGGCGCGGACGCTGAAAGTGCTGCGCGGCGCCTTCGCGCTGGCCTTCATGTTCAAGGGCGAGGATGCCCTGCTGATCGCCGCCCGCTCCGGTGCCCCGCTCGCCATCGGCTATGGCGCGACCGAGATGTATCTGGGCTCAGACGCCATGGCGCTGGCGCCGTTCACCTCGCGGCTCAGCTACCTGCTCGATGGCGACTGGGCGGTGCTGACCAAGAACGGAGTCACCATCCGCGACGGCTCGGACGCGATCGTCCAGCGCGAGATGCTGGTTTCAGCCGCCTCGGCGCTGCTGGTCGACAAGGGCAACCACCGCCATTTCATGGCCAAGGAAATCTACGAGCAGCCCGAGACGGTCTCGCACACCCTTAGCCACTATGTGGATATGAGCAGCGACCGGGTGGCACTCCGAGAGAACCTGCCGTTCGATTTCGCCAAACTGTCGCGCCTGACCATTTCGGCCTGCGGCACCGCGTCCTATGCCGGCATCGTCGCCAAATACTGGTTTGAGCGCTATGCGCGGCTGCCGGTGGATGTCGATGTCGCCTCGGAGTTCCGCTATCGCGAGCCGCCGCTGGAGCAGGGCGGCCTCAGCCTCTTCATTTCCCAATCCGGTGAGACCGCCGATACCCTCGCGGCCTTGCGTTATTGCGCCGGGCAGGGGCAGCACATCGCCTCTCTGCTGAACTCGCCGGAATCGACGATGGCGCGCGAGAGCCAGGTGGTGTTCCCGACGCTGTGCGGGCCGGAAATCGGCGTCGCCTCGACCAAGGCGTTCACCGCCCAACTGACGGCCCTGGCGAGCCTTGCCGTCGCGGCGGGCGTGGCGCGCGGCACGATCTCGGCGGCGCAGGAAGCCGAACTGGTGCATAGCCTCACGACGCTGCCGACCGCCATCTCCGCCGCGCTGGCGCTCGAGGGGCAGGTCGAGGATATCGCCAAGCGGTTGAGCAAGGCCAAGGACGTGCTCTATCTGGGCCGCGGGCAGATGTTCCCGATCGCCATGGAAGGCGCGCTGAAGCTCAAGGAGCTGAGCTACATCCACGCCGAGGCCTATCCGGCCGGCGAGCTGAAGCACGGGCCGATCGCGCTGGTGGACGAGCTGATGCCGGTCATCGTCGTCGCCCCGTCGGACGAGCTGATGAGCAAGACCCTCTCCAACATGCAGGAAGTCGCGGCACGCGGCGGCAAGATCATCCTGATCACCGACGAGGTCGGCAAGCAGGCGGTGGGCGAGGGCGTGGCGGAGGTGCTGGTGCTGCCCAAGGTCGCGAGCTTCGTGGCGCCGATCCTCGCAACCATCCCGGTGCAGCTCCTGGCCTATCACACCGCCTCGTTCATGGGCACCGACGTCGACCAGCCGCGCAACCTCGCCAAGAGCGTGACGGTCGAGTAGCTCGTGCTCTCGACCAGCCTGCCGGATGAACTGACGACCGCGATCCGCGAACGCTATGAGCCAGCCGGGCTGGTGGTGACCGACCGGCCGCGGCGCGAGGCAGAAAGCGCTGAGTACGGCGCCTGTCGGTTCGGCCTCAACGGCCACCAGGTGGCGTTCCGCGTGGCGCGGATCACGCCGACCAAGCTCGGGCAGTTCGTCACCATCTGGAAGCGCGAGACCCCGGACGTGGAGATCGCACCGCTCGATGCTGCCGATGGCGTCGACTTTGTGATCGTCAGTGTCGCCGATGCCGGGCAGCGCGGCCAGTTCGTCTTCGATCGGCAGTCGCTGGTCGAGCGCGGCGTATTTTCGGTCGATGGCAAGGGTGGCAAACGCGCTGTGCGAGTCTATCCGCCCTGGAGCAAACCCATTGCCAAAGCCGCTCAGCGCACGCAGCAATGGCAGTTGCGGCACTTCCTGCCGTTCGAGGCGCGCGATTGCAGCGCGGAGCTACGGCGGCTGATGGCGGTGACCGAGTGAATAAACCCTTCTTCGAGCAGGAGCCGGAACTCAACGTCTTCGGCGAGAAGCTGGTGCTGTGCTCGATGCATCCGCTGACCGGGTTCTTTCGGAACGGCAACTGCATCACCGGCCCGCTCGACGAGGGCCGGCATACCGTCTGTGCCGAGATGAACGACGCATTCCTGGCGTTCTCGAAATCACGCGGCAACGATCTTTCGACCCCGATGCCGGAATATGCGTTTCCGGGCCTCAAGGCCGGCGACCGCTGGTGCCTCGTAGCGCTGCGCTGGGTCGAGGCGCTGGAAGCCGGCATGGCGCCCCGCGTGGTGCTGAAGGCGACGCACCAGTCGGTGCTGAACTATGTCGAGATCGATGTGCTCAGGAAGTACGCGGTGGAGTGAGGGCTCCGTGGGGACCCGGCGCGGGGGAGTACGGTTACTCCTGGAGGCCCCCCAAACTCGGTGTCACCCCAGCGAAAGCTGGGGCCCATTTCTCGGCCCGCGCCAGAGGATGGTTGGGTCCCAGCTTTCGCTGGGATGACAGGCGGTGAGGTGGGCGAGTTGTTCTGGCAAGCCCCCACCAGCCGCCTCCGCTAATCCTCGATCAACCGCCTCCCGAGGCTGAGCGAGTCGTGCCGCTCATAGCCGAGACGATCGTAGAACTTCAGCACGCCCTCGTTCTCGCCGCGCACCAGCAGGTTGATTTTTGGGCATCCCATAGCCGTCAGCAAGCGTTCCAGCTCGGCCAGCAGCGCGGCGCCATGGCCCTTGCCGGCGTGCGCCGCCGCCGTCGCGAGGTAGTAGACCGAGCCGCGGTGGCCGTCATAGCCGCCCATGGCGGTGGCGATGACCTCGCCGTCCTGCTCGCCGACGAGGAACAGTTCGGGTTGCACCGCGAGCTTGCGTTCGATGTCCTTGACTGTTCCATGGCCGGGTCAGGCCGCGGGCCTGCCAGAGGGCGACGACCGCGTCGGTGTCGCGGCGTTCGAAGGGGCGGATATGCATGGGGTCAGCCGGCTCGGAGCAGGGGAATGGCGAGGTCCTTGCGGAACAGGTAGAGCAGCGTGCGCAGGGCGTCGCCGTCGCGTCCGGTCAGGCCGGGGTTACGGGTCAGCGCATCCTTGGCATCCTCGTGTGCCCATTCGAGCAGGTGCCGGTGCACATCGGGGACGGCGAGATGGTAGCCGGGCATGCCGGATTGGCGGGTGCCGAGCACGTCGCCCTGGCCGCGCAGCTCGAGGTCCTTCTCGGCGATGACGAAGCCATCTTCGGTGCCCTTGATGGTCTCGAGCCGGGCCTTGGCGGTTTCGCTCAACGGTTCCTTGTAGAGCAGCAGGCAGGCCGAGCGCTGGCTGCCGCGACCGACGCGGCCACGCAGCTGGTGCAGCTGGGCAAGGCCGAAGCGTTCGGCATGCTCGATGATCATGATGGTGGCGTTGGGCACGTCGACGCCGACTTCGATGACGGTGGTGGCGACGAGGATCTTGGCCTCGTTGCGCTGGAAGCGGTCCATCGCCTCGGCCTTCGCCGCAGCGCTCATCCGGCCATGGATCAGCACCACTTGGTCGCCGAACACTTTCCTGAGTTCGGCGAAGCGATCTTCGGCGGCGACCACTTCGAGATGCTCGCTTTCCTCGACCAGCGGGCAGACCCAGAAGGCCTGCGCCCCCTCGGCGATGCGGCTCTCGAGGCGCTGGATGACGCGGGCATACTCGCCAATGGAGAGCACGGCGGTATCGATGGGCTGCCGGCCGCGCGGCTTTTCGCGCAGGATGCTGACCGCCATGTCGCCGAAATGGGTGAGCACCAGGGTGCGCGGGATCGGCGTGGCGGTCATCACCAGCAGGTCGGCATGGATGCCCTTCTCGCTGAGCGCGAGGCGCTGGTGGACGCCGAAGCGATGCTGCTCGTCGACCACGGTGAGGCCGAGATTGTGAAAGTCGACGCCGGTCTGGAACAGCGCGTGGGTGCCGACGACGATATCGGTCGAGCCGTCGGCGATGCCTGACAGCACGGCACGGCGCTCGGCGGCGGTCATCTTGCCGGTGAGCAGCACGATGCCGAGGCCGACCTGATCGCAGAGCGGTTTCAGCGTCTTGAAGTGCTGGCTGGCGAGGATTTCGGTCGGCGTCATCAGCGCCGACTGCGCACCGCTCTCGGCCATCGCCGCCATCGCCATCAGCGCCACGACGGTCTTGCCGGCGCCGACATCGCCCTGCAGCAGGCGCGACATCCGTTCGGGCGCCGCGAGGTCGTGGCGGATATCCTCGACGGCGAGCCGCTGGCCCTTGGTAAGGGTATAGGGCAGGGCGGCCTCGACCCTGGCGGAGATCGCACCGGTGAAGCTGCGGGCGATGCCGCGCGGCGCGATGAGCTGTGAGCGGACGATCAGCAGGGCGAGCTGGCCGGCGAGATACTCGTCATAGGCGAGGCGCATCCGGTTCTTCGACCAGAGCTGTGCGTCATCGGGGGTTTCGGGGGCGTGCGAGGCCTGCATTGCTGCCTGAAAGCTGGGCCAACCGAACTCGGCGATGCGCTCGGCGGGCATCCATTCGGGCAGGTCGGGCAAGGTCTCCAGCACCTGCCGGGTGAGTTTGATCAGGGCGCGAGAGCTGAGGCCGTGGGTCAGCGGATAGACCGGCTCGACCAGCGGCATGTCCTCGAACTTGTCGGCCTCGACGACATAGTCGGGATGGGTGATCTGCTTTTCGCCCTGGAAGAAGCCGATGGTGCCTGAGACGTAGCGGGTCTCGCCGACCGGCAGGAGCTTCTCCACCCAGCCGCCCTGGGCGCGGAAATACACCAGCTGGATCTCGCCGGTTTCGTCATGCGCGAAGACACGATGCGGGATGTGCTCCCGGCCGCGCGGCGGCGGCTGGTGGCGGTCGATATGGAGCTTCAGCGTCGCGATATTGTTGTGCACGGCATTGGCGATGCCATCCATGCGGCGGCGGTCGAGGATGCCGGTGGGCATGTGCATCAACAGGTCGAGCGCGATGGCTTCCTGCCCCTCGGGCGCGCCGAAGAAGCGGGTCAGCAGGGCGCTGAGCTGCGGCCCCACCCCCTTGATGGAGTGGAGCGAGCGAAACAGCGGATCGAGGGCCGGCGGACGGGACATGCAACTCGGGTCGGGCGATTTGTCCGACGAGTTGTGGCAAAATCGGCTGCCGATTGCCACCGGCTTGCAAGGCGTCTGTTGTGGGGGAAGCACCACGTCGCGGCGACGGGTATGTTTGTCGACCACGTGACACGCGGGCGATATCCGCGTAAACACGCCATCCACATTCCCCGAGACCACCCGCTCATGGCCCTTCAAAAAGACGCCGGTGAAGATTCTGCTATGCGATTGCGGCGCCTGCGCTATCGCGCCTGGCACCGCGGCACCAAGGAGATGGACCTGCTACTCGGACCCTACGCGGATGCGCGGCTGGCGACCATGGACGGGGGGGAACTCGATCGCTTCGAGATCCTGCTCGAGGAGCTGGATACGGACCTCCTCGCCTGGCTGATGGGGCAGGAGCCGGCCCCTCAGGATGCCGACCACGACCTGCTTGCCGACCTGCTCAGATTCCGGACTGCCAAATGACCGACCAGCGCGCCGATCGCACCCTTTCGAACGTCCCCGACGGCATGCAGCCGGTGGTGCTGGCGCGCCTCGTCGAGGACCGGCTGAAGGCCGCGCCGGATGCGGCGGTGAGCGCCGTATTCGTGGCGCGCGACGGGCGGCGCCTGCAGCGCATGGTGGAGATCCTCGAGCAGCTGATGCCGGGGCACCAGTTGCTGACGCTGCCGGCCTGGGACTGCCTGCCCTATGATCGCGTCTCGCCCAACGGGGTGACCATCGCGGCGCGGATGACGACGCTCTCGAGCCTCGCCAGCGGCGCGGCCAAGGGGGCGATCGTCCTCACCACGGTCAATGCGCTGGTGCAGAAGCTGCCGCCGCGCGAAGTCGTCGCGGGGATGAGCTTTGCCGCGGCGGCCGGGCAGGTGGTCGATAGCGAGAAGCTGATCGCCTGGGCCGCAGGCAATGGCTACCTGCGGGTGCCGACGGTGCGCGAGACCGGCGAGTATGCGGTGCGCGGCGGACTGGTCGACCTCTATCCGGCCGGGGTCGAATCGCCGCTGCGCTTCGATTTCTTCGGCAAGCAGCTCGAGACTATCCGCACCTTCGATCCGGACACGCAGCGCACCACCGGCAACCTGAAGCGCATCGCTCTGGCGCCGATGAGCGAGGTGCTGCTGAGCGAGGAGGCGATCCGCCGCTTCCGGGCCCGCTACACCACGATGTTCGGCGGTAACACCGTCGACGATCCGCTCTATGCGGCGGTGAGCGCCGGCCAGCGCTACCCAGGCGTCGAGCATTGGACGCCGTTCTTCTACGACGAGCTTGACCACCTCGCCGCCTATACCGAGGACGCGCCCTTCGTCTTCGACGACCAGGCCCGGGAAGCCTTTGCCGACCGGCAGACGCAGATCTCGGACTACTACCAGGCGCGCGAGGATGCACGGCACGAGAAGCAGTCCTCGCAGGGCGCGGCGCCCTACAAGCCGGTGCCGCCGGCGCAACTCTACGAGATGGAGCGGGCGCCCTACACGCTGGCGCCGGACAAGGGCGTGGTGCAGCTCTCGCCGTTCGCGACACCGGACATGCGCAAAGCCGACGATGTCGGCGGGCGGGTGGCGCCGAGCTTTGCCGCCGAACGGCAGGCGCAGGACGTCAACCTGTTCGAGGCGGTGGTCAAACTGTTCCGCGCCGAGCGGAAGAAGGCGCGCAAGACCATCATCGCCTGCTGGTCGGAAGGCTCGCGCGATCGCATGGCGCAGGTGCTGGCCGACCATGGCCTGGCGCATCCGCGCCTCGCTGAGAACTGGCGCGATGCCGAGACCACCTCGCCGGAAACTACGGCGCTGGTGGTGCTGGGGCTCGAGACCGGCTTTCAGACCGACGACATGCTGGTGCTCAGTGAGCAGGACATTCTCGGTGAGCGGCTGCTGCGGCCGCAGAAGCGGCGCAAGGCCTCGGATGCTTTGACCGAAGCCGCCGGCCTCGCGGCTGGCGATCTGGTAGTGCATGTCGACCACGGTATCGGCCGGTTCCTCGGTTTGAAGACCATCGAGGTGCAGGGCGCGCCGCACGACTGCGTCGAGATCGAATATGCCGGCAACACCAAGCTCTACCTGCCGGTCGAGAACATCGAGCTGTTGTCGCGCTACGGCGCCGACGCGATCATCGAGCTCGACAAGCTCGGCGGCGTCGCCTGGCAGGCCAAAAAGAGCAAGCTCAAGAAGCGCATCCGCGACATGGCGGAGCAGTTGATCAAGATCGCGGCGTTGCGGCAGCTGTCGACGGTGCCGCCGATGGATGTGCAGCCGGGGCTCTATGAGGAGTTCGCAGCGCGCTTCCCCTACGACGAAACCGAGGACCAACTGGTCGCCATCAACGCGGTGTTCGAGGACCTGGCATCGGGTCGGGTGATGGACCGGCTGGTGTGCGGCGATGTCGGCTTCGGCAAGACCGAGGTGGCGCTGCGCGCGGCGTTCGCCGTGGCGATGTCCGGGCGGCAGGTGGCGGTGGTGGTGCCGACAACGCTGCTGTCGCGCCAGCACTTCAAGACCTTCAGCGAGCGCTTCTCCGGGCTGCCGCTGCGGATCAGGCAGGCTTCGCGCCTGGTGTCGTCGACCGAACTCAAGGCGACCAGGGAAGAACTGGCCAAGGGTACCGTCGACATCGTCGTCGGCACGCATGCGCTGCTGGCGAAATCCATTCAGTTCAAGGACCTGGGTCTGCTGATCATCGACGAGGAGCAGCACTTCGGCGTCGGCCACAAGGAACGGCTGAAGGAGCTGAAGGGCAACGTCCACGTGCTGACGCTGACCGCGACGCCGATCCCGCGTACGCTGCAGCTGGCGCTGACCGGGGTGCGCGACCTGTCGCTGCTCGCCACACCGCCGATCGATCGCCTCGCTATCCGCACGTTCGTCTCGCCATTCGATCCGCTCAGCGTGCGCGAAGCGCTGCTGCGCGAGAAGTATCGTGGCGGGCAGGCGTTCTATGTGGTGCCCAAGATCAAGGATCAGCCCGATATCGCAGAATTCCTGCGCCAGCAGGTGCCGGAGGTCAGCTACGTCGTTGCCAATGGCCAGATGCCGCCGGGCGAGCTCGACGACATCATGAACAATTTCTACGACGGCAAGTTCGACGTGCTGGTCGCCACCACGATCGTCGAGTCCGGGCTCGATATCCCCAATGCCAACACCCTGGTGGTGCACCGGGCCGACAATTTCGGCCTCGCGCAGCTCTACCAGATCCGCGGCCGGATCGGCCGGGCCAAGCAGCGCGCCTATGCGCTGTTCACCATCCCGCCGGACAGGAAGCTCAACGACACCGCCGAACGGCGGCTGACCGTGCTGCAGTCGCTGGAAACGCTGGGGGCTGGGTTCCAGCTGGCGAGCCACGATCTCGATATCCGCGGCGCCGGGAACCTGCTCGGCGACGAGCAGTCGGGCCATATCCGCGAGGTCGGGTTCGAACTCTATCAGGCGATGCTGGAAGAGGCGGTGGCGGCGCTGCGCGACGGCGACGCCGAGTATGAGGAGCGCAACGAATGGAGCCCGACGATCTCGCTGGGCATGCCGGTGATGATCCCCGAATACTATGTGCCGGACCTGCAGCTGAGGATGCAGCTCTATCGCCGGCTCGGCGACCTCTCGGATGCGCGCGAGATCGATGCGGCCGGCGCCGAACTGATCGACCGCTTCGGGCCGCTGCCGGAAGAGGTGGAGGCGCTGCTCAAGGTGATCCTTGTGAAGGCACTTTGCCGCACCGCCAATGTCGAGAAAGTGGATGCCGGGCCCAAGGGCGCAGTCGTTACGCTCAGGAACAAGACATTCCCCAACCCGGCCGGGCTGGTGCGGATGGTCTCCGATCCACAGATGCAGGTCCGGATCAAACCTGATCAGAAACTCGTGTTCAGCCGTGACTGGCCGACAGCCGAGGCGCGACTGAAGGGAACCGCCGCGATACTGTCGAGAATGGCCCGGCTGGCGGCGGAAACGGGTGCTGCGGCAACACTCGCAGGTTAAAGCTTTCGGAAGTCATCTCGGTCATGTTATTGCCGCGTTTCGTGCCTTGAAGAGCGCACGAAGAAGGGTGGCCGGGAGAGTCACCGATGGTAGGACACCACAAGGAAATTCAATGACCCTCAAAAAGCTCGTCGTTGCTGGT
>Ga0209902_101116_pt1 | contig 16016 bp, 14 predicted proteins | sample FECB27metaG_FD_188304 | JGI IMG/M metagenome (GOLD analysis project Ga0209902, IMG submission 188304) | Cyanobacterial communities from the Joint Genome Institute, California, USA - FECB-27 (SPAdes) (version 2) | ecosystem: Environmental > Aquatic > Thermal springs > Hot (42-90C) > Microbial mats...
CGGTCGACGGCGGCGGTATAGTCTGCCGAGTGCTGGACGACTTCGACGCCCATGCGCCTTAGACGCTCCACCTTCCACTTTTTCGCATCCGAGGACATATGGACAACCGCCTTGAAGCCAAGCGCCCTAGCGGCGATGCCCACGCTCAGTCCAAGATTGCCTGTGCTGCCTACGGCGATCGTGTGACTGGAGAATAGTTCCCGCGCCCTCTCGCCGGTGAGACCTTCCAACGACGCGCCCTCGAGGATTCCCTGTTCCCTGGCGAGGCGCTCGGCGAACATCGATACTTCGTACAATCCACCGCGAGCCTTGATCGACCCGGCGACAGGAAGCGCACTATCGGCCTTGATGAAGACGCGGCCGATCTCCGCCTCATCCAGACCGATCTCCTTGGCGAGCGCAGCTGCAGGCAGCAGATCCGAGTTGATCCGGCCTGCGACGTTTGCCAGTTCCGGAAACAGCGCTGCGAGAACTGGCGACAGACGGCTCCAATTGTCCTGGGCCTCCACGACCTGTTCCGGCCGCACCGGGAGTTCCGGCGCCGAGATGCCATTTGCCCTGAGGGCCGGATTAATCCAAAGGGTCGGGCGGGCAGCCAGCACGTCGCTCCATGCCGGATTGTCAGGCAGATGCACCTTCATTTGATCACCTTCGAGCGATGCTGCTGGCGAATGGCCACCCAACGACGTGGGGGCGGGCCTCGACGATCGGTCTAGCTGTAGGTCGGGAACGTTTGGCAGAGGTCGTCGACAGCGTGGCGGATGCGCTCGCCAACAGCCTCCCCGTTTCCGGCAGCCTCGGCTTCGAACAGGTCGGCGATCATGTTTCCGATTACCTCGAACTCTTGCGCTCCGAATCCACGGGTCGTTCCGGCCGACGACCCAAGGCGAATACCTTTCCACTCGGAAGGCCGCGGGCTGTCGAACGGGATCGGATTCTTGTTCGTGGTGATATTGACCGACGACAGAACGTCCTGTGCCTGCTGGCCCGTCAACCCCTTCGAAGAGACATCGACAAGCACCAGATGGGTGTCGGTACCACCGCTGACGATGCCCACGCCGCGCTTCAGGAGCGTAGCGGCGAGCAATTGGGCGTTGGACTTTACATTGGTGGCGTAGACCTTGAACTCGTCGGTGAGGGCTTCGCCCAGGCTGACGGCCTTTCCCGCGATGACGTTCAAGTGCGCGCTCCCCTGTACGCCCGGAAACACGGCCGACTGGATTTTCTTGGCCAGGTCCTCTCGGTTCGTCATCACGAGACCACCACGGGCTCCGCGGAGGGTCTTTGTCGTCGTGCAGGTCACGATATCGGCGAATGGTACCGGCGACGGATGAACACCGCCCGCAACGAGGCCAGCGAAATGCGCCATATCGACGAGATAGGTCGCGCCGACGAGATCGGCGATCTGCCGCATGCGCTTGAAGTCGATCTCACGTGGATAGGAAGAGCCGCCCGATATTATCAGTTTCGGTTTGTGCTCCTCGGCGAGACGCTGGACGTTGTCGTAGTCGATGCGACCAGTCTCCCGGTCCACGCCATATTGCACGATGGTGAACCAGCGGCCGGACTGGTTCGGCTTGGCTCCGTGGCTCAAATGTCCGCCGGCGGCGAGGTCAAGGCTCAGGACCACGTCGCCGGGCTGAAGCAGCGCGAAAAAGACCGCCTGGTTAGCCTGGGTTCCCGAATGCGGCTGCACATTGACGAAGGAACAGCCGAACAGTTTTTTGGCGCGGTCAATGGCCGCGTTCTCGACGACATCGGCGAACTCCGCGCCGCCATGGAAACGGGTTGACGGATAGCCTTCCACGGTCTTGTTCGTAATCGTCGAGCCGAGCGCTTCGAGTGAAGCGGCGCTGACCGAGTTTTCCGACGCGATGAGTTCGATCTGCCCCTGCTGTCGCTTCTTCTCCGACTCCAGAGCCTTGAATATAAGCGGGTCTCGCTCGGCGAGAGTGGCATTGAAGTACTTGTGCGTACGTTCCAGCATCGTCACGACCTGATCCTCTTGGGCATCGATGCAGGAAGCGTAGCCACGCCTTCAATTCAGTTAAAGTGAATACTCCTTGCATATATCATTAGCCCGGCTTACCTATCGACTTTGAGGAGGCGGGAGCGACTATGGATCTGACCAGGCTAAAGGCGCTCCGAGAGCTTTCAGTTCGCAAGACCATGGCAGCGGTCGCGGACGCGCTCCATGTGTCGCCGTCAGCAGTGTCTCAGCAGATTTCACTGCTTGAACAGGAACTGGGCGCACCCCTTATCGAGCGCCGGGGCCGCGGTGTCAGCCTGACGGTGGCCGGAGAACAGCTGGTACAGCGCGCCAACCGGATCTTCGCCGAGCTGGAGGCAGCCCGAGCCGATATCGCCGAGAGCAAGAAGATCATCGCTGGGGAGCTCCGAGTCGCCGCCTTCCCCTCGGTGGCCGCAGCCCTCATTCCCTCAACCGTCCGGGAGTTGATGCATCTCAATCCTCGTCTTACGGTCCAATTCGACGAGATGGAGCCGGAGGAGAGCTTGGCCGCCCTTCGCAGCTGGCAGACAGACATCGCCATCATCGACGATCTGAACATACCTGCCGGATCGATCGACGCGAACGTCGAGACCGTGCCTTTGATAGAGGATGTCTTTAATGTCATGGTGCCGCAGAGCCATCGCCTGGCGGACCGTCCGATCGTGACACTTGAAGACCTCCGCGAGGAACGGTGGGTGATCGACACTGCGTCGAGCAACTACACGAAGATGCTCACGAACGCGTGCACTGCGGCCGGGTTCAATCCGCAGATCACGGCCCGATGCAAGGGCTTCGAAGTTACCGTAGCCCTGATAAGGGAAGGCTGTGGGATTTCGATCCTGCCAGGACTTCGTGCCAGCCACGACCTTGAGGACGTATGGGTCTGCCGCCTTGCACCGGAAATCCGAAGAAGAATCTCCGTAGCGTTCCGGCGGGGTGAAAAGCGGAGCCCTGCCCTTCAGGCCTTCCTAACCCAAGTTCATGCCCAGGTCAGCGCGAAATGGCCTTTGTCGGCACCTTCTGCGGGTTAGTGAGCCGAGCCCCTTTACCCGCGCGGTCCATCAACAAATCCGCTAATGCAAATTCACCAATTTTGCTAATCTAATAGTGAACGAGAATTAAGTTTACCTGAACGAATTGCATTCTTACGGTCCTTGGGCACCGAGTGACATGGGCTGAGCCCTGCACGCTTCCGCAGATCGAAGCCCCTGCAGCTATATCGGTTCCAAGAAAGCCAAGGCTTCCGCCCTCTCATCGGTACGAACATGGGAGCTCCGCCGCCAGCGGAGCATGTGCCACAGGGGAATGCGATGAAACTTTTGACTCTGCTCACGGCGACTGCTCTCGCCGGCGTTGATCTGAGTGCCGCTCCGGCATCAGCTGCGTCGGTACTCGATACTGTCAAGGAACGCGGAACGCTTAACTGCGGCACGGACAACACCGCGCCCGGGTTCGGCTATCTCAACACCGCGACGGGCCAGATGGAAGGTCTCGACGTCGACTTCTGCAAGGCAGTCGCGGCCGCTGTGCTCGGGGACGCATCCAAGGTGAAGTTCGTGACCGTCACCGACAAAAGCCGCTTCGACGCGGTCATCACTAACCAGGTCGATGTCGTGTTTGCCCATACCACCATGAAGCCTGCACGAGAGTCAGCGATCGCGATCGATTTCCTGCCCATCAACTTCTACGACGGCATGGGCCTGATGGTGAAGAAGGACGCCGGCGTTTCCAAGTTCGATGAACTCGACGGAGCGAGCTTCTGCACGACCCAAGGGTCGGCGACCGAGACGGTCCTCAGCGCCGCCTTCAAGGCTCGCGGCTGGAAGGATTCGAAGGTACTGACTTACGAGAACCTCGAGAAGCTTTTCGCCGCTCTCGATTCTGGCCGCTGTAACGCCATGAGCACCGACCGATCCGCCTTGGCTGCCTGGGCTGGCAACTCGGCGAATCCCGAGAACTACGTGATCTTGCCGGACATCCTTGACAAGTCACCTTTCGCAGGCTTCGTCGTCGCGAACGACTCCAAATGGCGGAATGCCCTGCGTTGGGTGAGCTTCGGCCTCTTCCAGGCCGAGGAGTCCGGGATAACTCAGGCGAACCTCGAGGAGAAGCTGCAGAGCGACGACCCCTTCGTCCAGAAATTCCTCGGCGTGGGTGGCGGCTTCGGGAAGGATTTCGGCCTGCCTGAAGACTTCAATGCCCAGGCGATCAAGGCAGTCGGCAACTACGGCGAGGTCTACGACCGTAACCTCGGCCCGAGCACGAAGATGTACCTGGACCGAAAGGGCACCGCGAATGCCCTCTGGTCGCAGGGCGGAGCGATTTACTCGCCGCTCTGGAACTGACCTGGCGCATCGATCGGGGCGGATGGTCCGCCCCGATTTCCTTCCCGGGCGATTCAGGACATGACCATGACGTTCCACCAGACTGAGGCGGGAGTACCGCCCGCCAACGAAGCTCCGCTCGCCGCACGCCGACGCCGCAATCGTATTCGCTACAACGCCACCCAGTGGGCCGTTGTCCTGGTAGCCGTGGCACTCGTCGTCCTGTTCGGCCTCGCTGTGAACGACGGACTAGCCTCCCGCGGCATCCGGTTCGCGTTTTCGTTTCTCTGGCAATCAGCTGGATTCGATATCAGCGAGGGCAAGACTCTCGTCCTAAAGTCCCCAGGCTTCGTAGAATTCACGCCAGACCTAACCGTGGCCCAGGCGTTCGTCACCGGGTTGATCAATACGCTGAAGGTCGCGATCCTCGGCATCGTTCTCAGCACGATCCTGGGAACACTCCTCGGGGTCGGCCGCCTGTCGACCAACTGGGTCGTGCGAAATCTCTGTTTTTGGGTCGTCGAGTTCGTGCGGAATACGCCGCTCCTGATCCAGATCGTGTTCTGGTACTTTGCCGTCGTCCTCCAATTCCCGCCAATAGCGAGCGCGGCGAAGTTTTACGGTCTCGTGATCAGCCAGCAGGGACTATATCTGCCAAGCCTTGCCTGGGAGGGCGCAGACCGGACCATCCCGCTCGTAATGCTGACCGTAGGAGTGGTCTCGCTGGCGGGCATGTTCGTTGACCGAGGCCGGGCCCGCTGGATATGCGCCGCCGTGGCAATCGTTACCGCGGCCGTGATGATCGCCACCGGCGCGATCGCGGTCGACTTTCCAGTCGCGAACAAGTTCAAAGCTAGCGGCGGCATGAGCATGAGCCCCGAGATGGCGGCACTCCTTCTCGGCATCGCCGTCAACAGCGCTTCGTACATAGCCGAGATCGTTCGCGGGACGATCGATTCCCTTCCAAAGGGCCAGTGGGAGGCCTCAGCCGCCCTCGGCCTCAGCCGCACGAAGACCGTCAGCGACATCATCCTTCCACAGGTGTTCCGTGTCGTCCTGCCATCATTTGGCAATCAATACATCAGTCTGACGAAGAACACCGCGCTCGGCATTGCAATTGGGTACCCCGACCTTTTCAACATCTACGGGACGATCGCTAACCAGACCGGACACAGTCTCGAAGGCATTATCATAGTGATGCTCACCTACCTCGTCCTCAGCTGGATAATCAGTGCCATTGTGGGCCTCATCGACCGCCGTCTAAACACCGTGGGAGCATCGAGATGATTGCCTACTCGCTCAAGTGGTCCCGCCATAACCTGTTCGGCAAACCGTTCGACGCGTTGCTGTCGCTCACCGTGATCCCGGCCGTCATCTGGTTTGTCTTCGATTCACTCCGATGGTCCCTGACCACCGCGAAGTGGGACATCATTCCGATCAGCCTGCGGGTTCTCATGATCGGCATTTTTCCGGCCGACCAAGCATGGCGGGCGTGGACCGCGGTCCTGATCATCGCAGCGCTTTTCGGAGCGGGTCTAGGCTGCGTCTTCACGTTCAGACGGCATCATGGAGCGATTCTGGTTCTTCTGGCCGCAGGCTGTCTTGTGGTGACTGCAGGCGCAGACCCGAAGTCTTCGGTATTCTCGGCGGCTGCCATTGTCCTGTTCGGCGTCGGCTGGTTTGGGGCATCGAGCTCCGCCGCCGCCAGGGAGCTTGTGATACCCGCTTCAGGAATAGGCCTCATTGCCATCTTCGCTGTCATGGCTCCTCCCGGGGTCGGTCTTTGGGGAGGTCTCCTGCTCAGTATCTTGCTGACCCTCGTGACCTCTATCGTGACACTTCCCATCGGCATCCTCCTGGCATTTGGCCGCAGGAGCCGCTTCTCCAGCGTCAGGATAATCTGCACGGGGTACATCGAGGTCATGCGCTCGGTTCCGCTCATCCTCGTCGTCTACTGGATCTGGATTCTCATGCCGGTCCTGACTCCGCAGTTCAGTCTCGCCGACGTTGCCCGCGGCATGGTTGGCTTCACGATCTTTTATTCGGCCTACGTCGCGGAATACGTCCGCAGTGGCCTTCAGGCCGTGCCTCGCGGACAGGTCGAAGCGGCGCGGTCGCTTGGGATGAGCGAATTCGACATCAACCGCTCGATCGTGCTCCCACAGGCGCTCCGGGTAGTCGTTCCGGCTCTCGTCGGCAACGTGCTGGACATCTTCAACGCAGCTCCGCTGGTCTTCATCATCGGCCTGACTGACTTCTTGCGGGCGGGCCAGATGATCCTCGCGAACCCCGCATACAGTGACCGGACATACGAGGTCTATTCCTTCCTGTTCCTGACCTACTTCCTCGTCGGATCCGTCATCACTTTCCTCGCCCGCAAACTCGAAGCCCATCTCGCACGCGGCAGCCGTTGACCTCCGCGATCCAAAGGATTCACTCGATGAACGCCATCGTTGAAATGACAGGCTTGAACAAGTTCTATGGGGCGCATCACGTCCTGAAGGACGTCGAACTCTCGGTCACCCGCGGCGAGGTCGTCGTCGTAATTGGCGCCAGCGGCTCAGGCAAGTCGACCCTCATCCGATGCGTGAACGGTCTTGAGATGTACCAGACTGGCTCGCTCAAGGTGGATGGCTATCACATGCCAGTGCAAGAGGACCGCCTGCTTGGCGGCGAACGTGAGCTTGCGGCGATACGGAAAGGCGTCGGCATGGTCTTTCAAGGTTTTAACCTGTTCCCGCATATGACCGTGACAGAGAACATCACCATCGCCCCGATGCGAGTTCGGAAGAAGGCCAAGGCGGACGCCGAGGCGACGGCTGCACGGCTCCTCGAACGGGTCGGCCTGGCCGCCCACGCCCACAAATATCCGGCGCAATTGTCCGGCGGCCAGCAGCAGCGCGTGGCCATCGCAAGGTCTCTCGCCATGGAGCCTCACCTCATGCTTTTCGACGAACCCACCTCAGCGCTCGACCCAGAGATGATCGGTGAAGTCCTCGACGTAATGCGTGAGCTTGCCGCAGATGGGATGACCATGATGATCGTCACCCACGAAATGGGCTTTGCTCGCGAGGTCGCCGACCGTATCGTCTACATCGACCAGGGATCGATCTTGGAAATCGGCAAGCCCGATGCTTTCTTCGACAGTCCCACAAACGACCGGGCGCGGTCATTTCTGGCAAGGGTGCTCAAGCACTGAGAGGCATTTGCTGCGGACTCACGTGTGCCCCTGTTCATAGTAAATCGACTACCTCCCTGTCACGGCACGCGCGGCAACGATTAGCTGAATCCAAATAGTGCCGGCGGATTTCCATTCGATCACGTAGGGCAATGCGTCTGCCTCTTGCTCCGAGCGGCTGATGCTGCCATCTGACCCGCTACGAGACGTGCAGTTCGCGAGTCTTCGTTGCTACCGTTCCAGCACCGGGGCGGCCGAACGGCCAAACCCCGGCTCGAAGGCCGGGGTTCGGAAGCTCAGACTGATACCATTAGAATTTGTAGCTAAGACCGACCCGCATTGCATGGAACTGCGGATCATGATCGTAGGTATTGCCGGGGAATGCCACCGTCGACAGGTTCGAAACACCGCCATAGTCGGTGTAGCGATACTCAAGTCGGGCGGTCAACGCCCCGGGCTCCGTTCGTTTTTCCAGCTCGCAAATCGGCTTTGAACCAGCGTCTCCCGTCCGCGAGCTTGCCGTGGCGGTTGATGGTCTTGATGCCTCCCGATCGGCTGATCCAGTGCCGGCCGCAGGGGAAGGCTTGGCCGGCACTTTTGTCTACGCAGGCTTCAGCGCCTTCTGGCTGCGCCAGCGCAGGAAGCCGACAAGGCCGGCAATGCAAAGCGTGCCGACAATCATCAGGAAGGCCGCAGCCGCCACTGCCGGGCTGATGTTCTCGCGGATGCTAGCAAACATCTGCCGCGCCAGCGTGCGCTGATTGGGACCGGCGACGAACAGTGTCAGCACCACCTCGTCGAGCGAGGTGGCGAAGGCGAACACCGCCCCCGTCAGCATGCCGGGCATGATGATAGGCATAGTTACGCGCCGGAACACCCGCGTCGGCGAAGCACCCAGACTGCTCGCCGCCCGCTCCAGCCACGGGTCCATGGCATTGAGAGATCCCGACACGCTGACAAGCACGAAGGGGATGCACAGCACTGCGTGGGCCACGATGACGCCGAGGTAGGAATTGGCGAGCCCGAGCCGGCCGTAAAGCATCTGCATGCCGACGCCAAGCACCACTGCCGGCACCACCATCGGCATCAGGAAGGTGGTGCGGATAGCACTGGCGAAGGGGAGCTGGCTGCTGCGCAGCCCGAGTGCCGCCAGCGTGCCCAGCACGGTGGAGACAATGGTCGCGCCGGAGCCGATGATCAGGCTGTTGACGATCGAGCGCCGCCACATGTCGTTGCTTTGCAACTCGCCGAACCAGCGCGAAGAGAAGGATTCAATGGGGTAGTTAAGGAATACGCTGGAGTTGAAGGCGAGCGGCAGGATGGCGACGATTGGCGCCAGCAGGAAGAACACGACGGCGACGCCGAACACGATCTGGGCAGTGCGCAGGATCGGACTGGTCTGGCCGCTCATGTCGCCACCATAGTCGGTGAGCGAGAAAGTCTGCCATAGACAAGATAGAGCACCGTTGTGACGACAAGCAGGATAAGGCCGAGCGCCCCGGCCATGCCCCAATTGGCCGTGCCTGTGGCGAAGAAGGCGATGACCGAGCTGATCATCTGGTCGTTGGCGCCGCCGACAAGTGCCGGCGTGATGTAATAACCGAGCGCCACCATAAACACGAGCAGCGAGCCGGACATGAGACCCGGGAAAGCGAGTGGCAACAGCACATACCGGAATGCCTTGAGTCGCGACGCACCGAGCGAGGCCGCTGCCGGCATCAGGTTCGCCGGGATGGTCAGCAGGCCACTGTAGATCGGCAGCACCATGAACGGCAAAAGCACGTGCGTCATGGCGATGATGACGCCGGTGCGGTTAAAGATCAGCGGCAGCGGTTCGCTGATCAGGCCGATTGTCTTGAGCGCGTCGTTGATCAGGCCTTCGTTCTGCAACAGGATGAACCAGGCTGCTGTGCGCACCAGAAGTGACGTCCACAGCGGCAACAGCACCGCGATCAGTAGTATCGCGCGCACCCACCCCTTGCTCGCCGCGGCGATCAGCGCATAGGGCAGCCCGATCGCCGCGCACAACAACGTCACTGACGCGGCGATCAGAAAGGTCCGCAGCATGATCTGGCGGTTGGCCGACGTGTTGGCATCGAGCCCCGCGACATTGCCGCTGGCGTCGCGTTCAAGGTCGACAGCGGCGAGCAGATAGCGGTCGGTGTAGAGTGGCATGGCGCGTTTCATCGCCAGCCAGTATTTGGCGTCGCCCCAACGTGGGTCGATGGCAACGAGGTCTAGGGCCTGGCCTTCGCCTGCGCCATTGGCAGCGCTTGCGGTGCGCGACATCAGCGAGCGGAAACCCGAAAGCTCGCTGTTCAGCCGCCGCACTGCGTCGCCGAAGGCGAGTGAGTCGACCGGCATGTGCAGGTCGGTCACCAATGCCGCCGTCATTTCCGCGTTTGGTGGGCTAGCCCCATCCCATTCCGCCAACACCGTGGCCGTTTGCGGCAGCACGCCGCGCACTGTGCCGTCAGTGACCGAAGCCATCATCATCGTTGCCAGCGGCCAGACGAAGAACACCAGCAAGAACGCCATCAGCGGTGTGATCAGTCCCAGCGCCGTCAGTCTTGCGCGCGTTGCCGACGACATCATGGCGCGATCACCGTGCATTCGTCGGGGTCGAAGGTAGCGAACGCCTCTGCGCCGACGGCCCAGGCGCGGGCCGTGCGCTCAAGCTTTGCGACCATCTCGACGCCGCTGCCGACGAGCCGCACGCGGAGATGGTCGCCCTGGTAGACGGTGTCGAGCACCTTGACCGGTATGGCGTTCGCCGCGTTTGAAGTCTCGGCGAGCCGCACCCGTTCTGGGCGTACGCTTACAAGTGCCCCAGCGCCGCTGGCAAACTCCGATGTCAGGTTGGCCTCCACCATCGGGCCTGCATCGAGCCTGATCTTCGCCCGCGCGCCGTCGCGTGCCTCCACCTTGCCGGCAAACATGTTGGTCTCGCCGATGAACTCGGCGACGAAGCGTGTCTCCGGGCGGTCGTAGATCGCCTCGGGCGATGCCAATTGCTCGATCCGGCCGGCATTGAATACGGCGATGCGGTTGGACATTGTCAGGGCTTCGCCCTGGTCATGCGTGACGAAGACGATGGTTAGCCCCAACCGCCGGTGCAGCTCGCGCAGTTCGAACTGCATGTGCTCGCGCAACTGCTTGTCGAGCGCGCCAAGCGGCTCGTCCATCAACACCACGCTCGGCTCGAACACCAGCGCGCGGGTCAGTGCCACGCGCTGCTGTTGCCCGCCCGAAAGCTGCGCCGGCTTGCGATCCTTGATGGGCGTGAGTTGCACCATGTCGATGGCGCGTCCGACGCGCTCGGCGGCCTCGGCCTTCGGCATGCCGCGCATGATCAGCGGAAAGGCGACATTCTCCGCTACCGTCATATGCGGAAACAGTGCGTAGTTCTGAAACACCACGCCCATATTGCGCCGATGCGCCGGCAAATGGTCGATGCGTTGGCCTTGGAGTTTGATCGCCCCACTGGTCGGCTCGACGAAGCCAGCGAGCATCATAAGGATCGTCGTCTTGCCCGAGCCGGACGGGCCTAGCAGGCTCAGGAATTCGCCCTGTGCGATCTCCAGATCGAGCTCGTCGACCACCTTGAACGAGCCGAAGGATTTGGAGATGCGTTCGAGATTGATGAAAGCCGACAAATGTCCCTCGCAGCAGGCGTTGACCCCTCCCTCGGCGGTGCCGCGGAGGCACAAAGGGAACCCGCATCCAGCACGGGCTCCCTTTCGTGTTGATGTCCTTACTGCGCCAGCCAGGCGTTGAACCGGCTGGTCAGCTCTTCGACGTTGTCGACCCAGAATGCACCATCGAGCGCGACCGCGTCCACCAGATTGGTTTCGGCCGTCGGCAGGTCGGCGGCGAGGTTGGCAGGCACTGCCGCCGCCGCCTCCTTCTGCGGCAGGCCATAAGCGATGTATTCCGGCAGCTTGGACTGGTTTTCCGGCGCACTGGCAAAGGCGATGAAGTTCATCGCATCGTCCTTGTTGGGGCTGTTACGCAGCACCACCCAGCTGTCGATGGCGTAGATGCTGCCCGGCCAGACCACCTTGAAGTGCTTGCCTTCGGTCTTGTTTATGCCCGAGATGCGGCCGTTGTAAGCGGTTGTCATCACCACTTCGCCGGAGGCGAGTAGCTGCAGCGGCTGGGCACCTGCTTCCCACCAGACCACGTCCTTCTTAATCTCGTCGAGCTTCTTGAAGGCACGGTCGACGCCTTCAGGCGTGCGCAGCACTGTGTAAACATCCGCCGGCTTCACACCGTCGGCCATCAATGCGAATTCGAGCGAGTACTTCGGCCCGCGGCGTAGGCCACGCTTGCCAGGGAATTTCTCGGTGTCCCAGAAATCGGCCCAGGAGGTTGGCACCGTGTCCTTCAGCTTGTCTCCGTCATAGCTCAGCATGGTCGACCAGACGATGGCGCCGACGCCACAGTCATGCGCCCCCGCCGTCAGAAACTTGTCCTTGCCGCCGAGTTTGTCCCAGTCGATCTTTTCGTAGAAGCCGTCTGTGCAGCCGAGCTCAAGTTCTTCCGTTTCGACCTGCACCACATCCCAATTGGGCTCGCCGGCCTTCACTTTGGCAGCGATCACGCCTATGCCGCCGTCCCAGCTTTCGTCGAGCACCGGCTTGCCTAGCTTCTGGGCATAGGGTTCGAAATAGATCTTCTTCTGCGCGTCTTGGTAGTTGCCGCCCCAGGAAACGACGGTCAGATCGCGTGCCGACGCTGCACCCGCTACGAGCGAAAGTGCCATGCCCGCCGCACCGATCGTGCTGATTGTCCTTTTGAAAGTCATGTTCTTATCCTTTTTCCACCTCTGGACCGGATAACAAGAGCACAACTGAGGTGAGGGCAACAGGCCTGATGCCGTAGGGTAAAGCGCTGGTCGATATATCGACCGAATCCTGGCCGCCGACACCCCTTAATAAGTTGGTGGCGTCACTGCGCTGATTATCTGGCTCGGCTCGTCGCTGGCATTGCGGAAGCGATGCGGCGAACGGCTGTCGAAATAGTAACCGTCGCCAGGCATGAGCACCCGGCTTTCGCTGCCGACGGTGATTTCGACCGCTCCGCTCACCACAAAGCCCGCTTCATGGGCCTGGTGGCTGAAGGCTTCGCCGGTATCGGCGCCCGGTGCATAGGTCTCATGCAGCATCAAAATGGTGCGGTTCGGGAAGTTCACACCCAGCATTCGGTAAGAGATCGAGTCATAATTGCCAATCTCGATGCAATCCCGTGCCGAATAGAACGGTGACGACGGCACCACAGAGGTGATGCCGGAGAAGAACCCCGGCAAGGTCGTGCCGAGTGCGTCGAGGATGGCGCTCAGCGTGTCGACCGACGGGCTGATGCGGTCGCGCTCAATCAGCGAGATGGTGGAATGCGAGATCCCCGAGCGTGCCGCCAGCTCCCTGATGCCGAGATGGCGTCGACGGCGCAGCTCGCGCAGATGTTCCCCGATTTGCGACATGGCGGCTCCTTTCGATCCAGATCGTAGCATCCACCGGTTAGAATACTAGACAGTTGCCTGTAGTCTGATTGTGTCGAGGGTCGCCGTCCCTCACTGTCGACATGAAACCGTAGTCATCCGGAACAGAACCATGCAGCTTTCATCCGAAATCGCCGCCCGCATCCATCATCTCAAGGCTCCGAGCCCCACCGCCGTGGCCGATGCCGGCGAGATAGAGCAAACGGTGAAAAGCGTGCTTGCCGGTGTGCGCGAGCGCGGCGACGAGGCTTTGCGTGAGTACAGCCGCACCTTCGACCGCGCCGAGGTCGCGCGCTTCGAAGTCTCCATGGCCGAGCGCGAGGCGGCGGTGGCAGCACTTGATCCTCAGACCGCTGCCGACACACGTTTTGCCATCGAGCGTGTGCGCGCTTTCGCCGAGGCGCAACTGGCGACCATGCTCCCCCTCGAGGTCGAACCCCTGCCGGGCCTGCATCTCGGACATCGTGTCATTCCTATCGCCCGCATTGGTGCCTATGTGCCTGGAGGACGCTATCCGCTGCTGTCGGCGCCCGTCATGACCATCGTGCCAGCGAAGGTGGCTGGCTGCGACGAGGTCATCGCTTGCCTGCCGCCGAACGCGCATCAGTCGATGATCGCTGGATGCCACCTCTCAGGAGCGGACCGCATCTTCCGCGTTGGCGGTGCCCAGGCGATCGCCGCCATGGCCTACGGCACCGAGACCATTCCTGCCGTCGATAAGATCGTTGGCCCCGGCAATGCCTATGTCAACGAAGCCAAGCGCCAGGTTTTCGGGCCGGTCGGCATCGACCAACTCGCCGGGCCGAGCGAGATCTTTATCGTCGCCGACGCCTCGGGCGACGCTGCCATGATCGCCACCGACCTATTAGCGCAGGCCGAGCACGATGTGCGTACGCGTGTCGGTTTGATCACCACCGATCCGCAACTGGCTCAGGACACGCTGGTGGAGGTCGAACGTCAACTCGCGGGTCTATCAACCGCCAATGTCGCAGCGCCCGCCTGGCGCGACTACGGCCAGATCGTCGTCTGTGATGACGAGGCGGCGATGTTGGGCTATTCCGATTTCATCGCCGCCGAGCACCTGCAGATCCACACCATCGACCCGCATGTGACAGCCAAGCGGTTGCGTAATTACGGCTCGCTGTTCATAGGCACCATGGCGAGCGTCGTCTATTCCGACAAATGCTGCGGTACCAACCACACTTTGCCGACCATGGGTGCCGGGCGCTACACCGGCGGCCTCTGGGTTGGCTCCTACGTCAAAGTCTGCACCCATCAGTGGCTGGAGCGCTCCGGCGTCGAGGCCGTCGCACCGGCGGCGATCCGCCAGAGCGCCAGCGAGGGGCTGGAAGGGCATCGTCGCGCCGCCGCTCTGCGCATGGAGCGCATGCAGCTCGGTTGAAGGTTCCCGGATGGCAAAGGGGAGCATTGCGCCCCCTACTCCAGCATCAGGCCAAGCGTCACGGCGCGCGCTGTTCGGCCGCAAGATCAACCAGGCTGAATCGCCACTCGATTTGATCGAGGTCCTCCGCCGCGTCGCCGATGGCGACGTGAATCCGGCGGAAGGGGTAGCGCTCTACCATGACCGTGTCGTCAAAGCAGGCTTGACCGCGCGCCGCCATCTCGACGACGACAACAGCGTCAGTCACCCGGTGCTCAAGGCCGCGTGAGCGACCGGCAAGGAGGCTGGCCGGCCGGTCTTCTGCTGGATCATTGACGAAGTCTCCATTCCGAGCTTCGCGACGGCGCCAACCAAGGTGCCCCGCAACTGTGACATCAAGGGAAACGTGAGCATAGACACTGGTGAGCGCATATTTCACGTGCCCGGCCAAAAATATCACGACGAAGCGATCATCCGACCTGAGTTTGGTGAGAGATGGTTCTGCTCGGAAAGCGAAGCCCGCTCGGCAGCGTGGCGAAAGTCTTAGTCCGGAACAAATCACCCCGCGAGCATACTTGATGCCCCTTGATCCAGAAGTTCAGGGAGGCGCCGTGGCGTGGCGTCGGTCTGGCCGCCAATGATTGGCGTACGGCACCGATATCTGTTCTGGGGCCGACACCGGAAAGTCCGGTTCCGGCGATCACCAGGCGGTAAGCCGCCGTTCAGCAATCGACCCTAAGAAGGTCATTTGGGCTACGTCCACCACGGCCGGAAACCTGCCGCTCACCCGCCGCATAACGATGACGCTGTAGAGGACATCTTCGTATTCTTGCAGACCGACATCAGAGCCGCTCGCGGCGTTCACCGACGATCCCCATTTCGGGCGTCTAGCGGTTGAAGGGGGCCGCGTGAACGCGGGCGAATGGATGCAGTGCGCTATGGCCCGGCGTTCTGCAGGCTGTCGAGATAGCCGTCGCATCCGGAAAAATAGCCTTCGAGCCCCTTCATGACGTCAGCGAGGCGATGAAGGTCGACCTCTTCGTAAGCGAGATCGACGAGCTTGCCCTTGGTATCGACCGGGTAGCGGTACGAAAAGGATCTTGGATCGACCTTGGCAAACTCTGAGATGATGTCGCTGACCACGGCGTCTGTCCCTTCCGCGTCCTCGTGACCATAGCCGTCGAGGACTTCGACAAAGGTGGCCCACAAGACGCCGAGGTCGTGCGTGTTCCACTGAGCGTCGATCCCGACGGTGTGGCCGTAGGTGGCGATCAGGTATTTGAGCGACAGCTCCACGAACTGCCGATAGTTGAAGATGACGGGGAAGACCAGGGCGTCGCCGTCGTTTCGCGCGTCGGCAACATGCGCGACCATGAGATCGGCTGCCATTTTGTAGCCGGTCATCATCATGACCAGGCGTCCATGGCCGTAACGATCGATATGGGAATTGTTCCGCCATTGGTCGGAAGTGGTGAAGGGCTGGTCGCCCTTGGTCGGCCAGCGAAACTCTGGTCGCAGCAGGGCCTCGAAGTCCGGAGTATTGTTGTCCGTGGTCATCGTTGTGCTTCCGCCGTCTGGGGACGGCCCGTTGTATCGTCGTACGGTTCGGGCGGCGGCGAGAT
>Ga0209902_101117_pt1 | contig 16015 bp, 13 predicted proteins | sample FECB27metaG_FD_188304 | JGI IMG/M metagenome (GOLD analysis project Ga0209902, IMG submission 188304) | Cyanobacterial communities from the Joint Genome Institute, California, USA - FECB-27 (SPAdes) (version 2) | ecosystem: Environmental > Aquatic > Thermal springs > Hot (42-90C) > Microbial mats...
CGTCTGCTCCTTCACCACCTATGCGCTGTCGCACAATATCGGCGGCTCGGTGTTTTCGGGCGCCGTCATCCGCTATCGCGCCTACGCCAGCAAGGGGTTGACCGGCCAGGATGTCGGTGTCCTCGTCGGCATCTGCTGGTTCACCTTCGTGCTGTCGAGCGTCTTTGTCGGTGCCGTGGTGATTCTGCTCGAGCCCGGCCTGCTCGACCGCTACACCGAAGGCAGCCATGAAGGCTGGTGGATCGCGCTCGGCATCGCCATGCTCGCCGCCGTCGCCGCTTACGTCTTCGGCAGCTGGCTGCATCTCAAGCCGCTCGCCATCCGCAACTTCCGCCTCTATTACCCGTCCCTGCCCATCGTCGCGCGCCAGCTGATCATCGGCCCGCTGGAGATCCTGGCAGCTGCTGCGATCATCTATTTCGCCCTGCCCGCCGAAAACAATCCGGGCTACCTGATCGTGCTCGGCATCTTCCTGGTCTCGTTTGCGGTGGCGCAGGCGTCGCATGCGCCGGGCGGCCTGGGCGTGCTCGAAGTGGTGTTCCTCACCGGCCTGCCGGAAATGGACCCGGCGACGGTGCTGGCCGCCCTGCTGGTTTTCCGCCTGTTTTACCTCATCATTCCGCTCATCCTCGGCATCGTCGCCGTGCTTGCCTTCGAGCATTCACAGTTCGGACGCAGCGGCAACGAGGACAAGGGCTGAAAACCGAAATTGCCGCTGCCTGTGGGGTTGACTATTTCCCGGCGGCGGCTAAAAGGCGCGCACCGGCGGCGTTGAACAAGAGCGCCGCGGCCGACACCAGATCGGCCTTGCTGGGGAATAGGTTAACGGTAGACCCACGGACTCTGACTCCGTTAGTCCTGGTTCGAATCCAGGTTCCCCAGCCATTCAATTTCCAAGCCATTGAAATCATTCGATTTCTGAAAATCCGCTCCCGAAGCCTTTCCGCGATTGTGCACATAACTGAAGCACAGGGCTGAGCATATTCGGACCGCTATGCCCTTCAACGCGAAAGGCAGTCCGGCATGGGAAGACGCCACGAAATCCAGAATCTCGTCCGAACATAGTCCATTGGCGCCCGCGCATTCCGCGCCAATTTCCGGAAATCCCGGAGCGGCACCCTTTCACGAAGTCTCCCACGGTCTGACCATAAGTAGGCCCAGTACATGGCGCGGCGCCTCAACACGCTGCTTCATGAGTTGAAGCTGACGCTAGGAGCCGCGTTGACGACGAAGGATCAGCTCGAATCGCTTTTCCGCGCCGAGGCGGATCGCATTTGCGAGCATCTCGACAACCTGCAATTCGCTGTCCGCCGCATGGTGTCGGACGCCGTGCTTTAGGCCCGGGCCGATATCGAGATCGGCTGGGCCTACCGCCTGATCGAGCTGTTCGGCACGATGCGCAAGCTCACCTTCGAGCCTGGTTGCCTCGGACGGTCAGAGCTTGAGCGCGCCGGCATTCCAGAACCGAGCATCGCCACGATCGCACCCGCGTTCATGCAGGAACAGACCGGCTGTCGGCACAGCCACTTCGAAAAGGCGTTCCACCGAAGCAGCAATCCTACAATTCAACGAAAACCCACACGCCGGTAGCCACCTAGGTAAGACGCCCATTTGGATATTGACTGACTAGTCAGTTTTATTAATGTGGAGACCACACGCGCCATCGGGTCGGCGTTCTCCATTCGCGTTGACCTATCGACCCGTTCGTTTGCGCCCTTCCCTTCTTGGCACAAACCCCGCCACGCAACGATTGCACGGCCACAGCAACCAAAGGCTTTAGAATGCAGCCAAGTAACTTGCCAATTGCGAACGAGACCGTACTTAAGCACCTAGTGGATGAGCTTATTCCAGGCGACGGTTGCTGGCCATCAGCCTCCGAGGTTGGCGTCCACGGTGTGGTGTTATTGCGCTTGCTTGGCGATCGGCCCTCCCGCGCCATCGAACAATTGGCCGCAGCGCTCGATTCTGGTTCAGACGGCCTGCAAAACGCCGCTTCGGAACGCCGCATCTCGGCTGTTCGACAGTTTGAAGAGGCAAACCCTGTTCTATTCGAGAAAATCTACACCGCAGCGGTACTCGCTTACTACGAGATGCCGGGCGTAGTGGAGGCGATCAGGGCCGGTGGTCGACCATACTCCACATTCCCCCATGCCGACGGATACCCCATGCCGGCCTTTGACCTTGAACGCGATACGCCGACCCACGGCCGCGGGCGCTATCTACGAACAGAGGACGTCGTGCCCCTGGACCTGTCGTCGATCGACCTTGATTCAACAATGACCGAACGTTGGGGGATGAAGCGATGAGCCGGCAGCGTATCTGCGACGTCCTGATCGTCGGCGCCGGCGCGACGGGGTCGCTCGCCGCGTTCGTCTTCGCGAAAGCTGGACTCGACGTGGTCTGCCTGGAACAGGGGGCCTGGGTAAACGCTGGCGATCGGCCGCACGGACATGCGGACTGGTCTTGGCAGAGACGCGGGAGATGGAACCCCGACGTCAACAAACGCAACCACGCCGACGATTTTCCGGTCGAGTCCAACTCATCGCAGATTCTCATGTGGAACGCCGTTGGCGGGTCGACCAACGTTTATGGTGGCCTATGGCCCCGCTATCGTCCTTCAGATTTCAGGAAGGGTACCGAGCATGGCCTTCAGCCCGACTGGCCCATCACCTACGAGGACGTCTCTCCCTTCTATGAACTCGCGGATCAGGTCGTAGGCGTCTCGGGGCTGGCGGGCGACCCCGCAATGCCACCGCGAGAGCGCTGCCCAACCCGACCGCTGCCTGTATCCGACGTCGCCCGGCGACTTTCGACTGGCTTTGACAAGCTTGACTGGCATTGGTGGCCCGTCGAGGCATCTGTCATCTCGGAAGACTACGATGGCCGCCCTGCCTGCAACAACTGCGGCGTATGCAATGGCTGCCCTCGTGGCTCGATGAACGAATACTCGACTTCGATCTGGCCCAAGGCATTGCGTGCCGGGTGTGAATTGCGAACCCATGCCCGCGTCATCAAGATCGAGAAGGGAGTGGATGGCCGCGCAACCGGCGCCTACTACATAGATCGCAACTCCGACCAGGTTTTGTTCCAGAAGGCGCGGATCGTTGTCGTGGCAGCCAACGGCGTTGGAACGCCGCGTCTCCTGCTGGCCTCGGACAGCCTCGCCAACGGCAACGATCAGGTCGGCCGCAACCTGCTGCACCACACGCTCGTGGCGTCCGAAATGTGGGTCGACCGCCCGGTCGACGGGCACATTGGCTATGCCGCCTCGCTGATCAGTCGCGAATTCGCGGAAACCGACCTGTCGCGCGGCTTCGTGAACGGCTTCAACCTCAACTGCATCACTTCGACTCCATCTGCCGGGGAGTTGGCAGCCGGATGGTTTTCGTCGGCGCGCGCACCGTGGGGATCAGGGCATCATCGATGGTTCGAAAATCATTTCGGCCATTCCATCGGCGTCTTTGCCATCGGCGATGATCTTCCCAATCCCGAAAATCGCGTCACGCTGGACACTCGGACGGATTCGGACGGAATGCCCGGAGCCAAGCTGCATTACGCGCCCGGTGAAAACGACAAGCGCATGATGAATTACATGCTTGATCGGCTGAAGGATCTCGCGCAGGCATGCGGTGCCGTCGAGTATCGCATGCAGGATTACCGCGATGCGAATGGGGTATACCGGACGCCCGCCTGGCATATGCTGGGAACATGCCGGATGGGCAAGGATCCGGAAACCTCCGTGGTGAACGGCTGGAACCAGAGTTGGGAGGTGCCCAACCTGTTCATCATCGACGGGAGCGCCCTTGCGACCGGCGGGACCGTGAATCCGACGCCGACGATATCCGCCCTGGCCCTACGGTCCGCAACCTACATACGCGACAACTTTGCCGCCTTGTCCAAGGCCACCAGTGTTCCGGCAATGTCATGATTGCCGAGCGGAGCGAGTGGTCTCCGTGACGCTCGCTCCGTCTCAACTACGTTGGTCACATCCCCCAGTGGCCCACTCAGCCTGGACGCAGCCGGTTCCGTCCGGCGAACTCAGGTGATCCGGCCGCGCGCTGCCACCGGCTCGGCCCGGACGTAGTACTCTCCCCTGACGAGATGCACGCAATCGACCATATTGCTGACGACACAGGCATGGTTGGGGATGATGCGCAGGAACTCGCCCACCGAGGGCATGGGCTCGCCGCCATATTCGATCCGTCCGTGCTCTTCGTTGAGCGAAGTGACAGAGCTGTTGGGCCGGTCCAGTACCATGCCATAGCCGCTCATGCCGAAGAGATCGGACGTCAGTACCTTCGTGCCGGCATCGACGATCGCGCGGCCACGCGCGGGCGAACTGACGACGGTGGTCAGCACCGTCAGCGCGCAATCTTCCGGCCCGCAAGCACCGGCAGTGACAAGCGAGCGATCATTGTAAATGTAGCTGCCCGGCCTGTACTCCGTCAGGCTGGCGTGATGCTCCATTGCGTAGAGGTCGGGGGTTCCGCCGCTCGACACGACTTCGGCTTCGATCCCCGCAGAACGAATGATGCGAGCAACACGCTCCAGCCATTCCCCAGCTGCATTGCCTTGGCCCGGAGCCGGATAGGTCATTACGCCAGCAAAACGCAAGCCTGGGGAGCTGGAGATCTGCCGGGCCAGTTCGAGCGCATCCTCCGGGGTCAGGACACCACACCTCTGCATACCGGTATCGCATTCCACCAGGACGCCGAGTTCGCTTTTTCCGTCCGCGAATGTACGCGCAAGGCCAGCAACGACTTCGGCGCTATCGGCAACCACCGAAAGGCGGCACCGTTCGGCGAGACGCCTGAGCCGCTCAAGCTTGCGATGGCCGACAATGTTGTAGGAAATGAGGATGTCATCGATCCCGGCGTCGGCCATCACCTCGGCTTCGCCGATCTTCTGCGCCGTGACGCCAACCGCCCCCGCCGCCAGTTGGGCATGCGCCAGTAGCGGCAATTTGTGCGTCTTGATGTGGGGCCTGACCGTAACGCCGAGCTTGTCACACTGCTCCTGGCAGCGCCTGATGTTCCGTTCGACGATATCGAGGTCGATCAGCACCGCGGGCGTTTCGACGACGTCGCGCCAGCGCAGCGGCCCGGCATCCGGCAGTGTCAGCGGCGTAGCGGTCATTCTTTTCCGTCCAAGGATTTGACGTTGCGCAGATAGTCGAGGACCATTTCGGTCATATGCTGGAGGCGCACTTTTTCCGCACCCTGCCCCAGCAGATCGCGATTGAAGACCACACCAAGGGTCCAGCGATTGGCCAGGAAGAAATAACCCAGGCCGACGATCGAAATGTAAAGTTCGACGACATCGACGTTCGACCGGAAAATGCCCTGCTCCTGACCGCGGCTGATCAACTCGCTCAGGCGCCGCGATAAGGGCGTAAACATGTTGCGGATGCTCTCCGATCGCTCAAGATGCTGGGCCTTCATCAGATTTTCGGAGTTCACCAGCACGATGAATTCCGGATGATCGACAAAGTACTGGTATGTGTGCGCGATGAGCTCGCGGATGCCGTCTACCGGCTCGAATTCGTCCAGAACCAGGGCCTCGTTCTGCGAGCGAAGCTCCTGATAGATATCTTCCAGGACTGCTACGAAAAGATCATCCTTCGAACTGAAGTAGTGATAGAGAACACCCTTGCTCATGCCCGTACGGCTAGCGATCCGATCCGTGCGTGCACCATCGTAGCCGTTTTCGGCAAATTCCTCACGAGCGGCCTCGATGATCACAAGCCTGGTGCGTTCGGGGTCACGCTTTCTTGCCTCCGCAGGCTTTGCTTCGCTGGTGGAGCCGTGAATACGCATTGCTGCCATTAGATACGCTCCTTGGTTTCGGCTGCGAAGAGGTGGAGGTTGGTCGGGTCGAAGGCGAGCCCGACACGCTCACCTTGCACGAGATGCTGGCGGATCCGCGATTGTACCGTCCACTTCTCGGACCCAACTGAAAGAATGACGTTGGTTTCACACCCCGTATGCTCGACGAGATCGACCGTTCCGGTAAGCCCAGCGCCCGCCGGAGAAACAACTTCCAGGTGTTGCGGGCGCACCCCGGCCACAACCTCCTTGTGAGCTGACGGCGGAACGTTGGCAAGGTCGATCGGACCGGAGCCGGCATGGAATTCGAGCTTGGCTGATCCGCCTTCGGCCGAAAGCGTTGCGTTGCCCAGGTTGATCGTAGGAGAGCCGAGGAAGCCGGCAACGAAGACATTTGCTGGTTTGTCGAAGAGTTCCAGTGGCGTGCCCACCTGCTCGACCTTGCCGCGGTTCATAACAACGATCCGGTCGGCCATGGTCATCGCCTCGATCTGGTCGTGCGTGACATAGATGGACGTTGCGCCCAGCGACTTGTGCAATTGGCGCAGCTCGATGCGCATATGATGCCTGAGTTTCGCGTCAAGATTGCTCAGCGGTTCGTCGAAAAGGAAAGCCCGCGGCTCCCGCACCATCGCCCTGCCCATCGCGACGCGTTGACGCTGCCCGCCGGAAAGGGCGCGTGGCTGGCGGTCAAGAAGCGCGTCGAGATGCAGCGTGTTTGCAACACCTGCGACGGAACGGCCAATATCATCCTGGCTGGCACCGCGCAGCTTCAGGGGAAAGCCGATGTTCTGCGCGGTCGTCATATGCGGATAGAGCGCATAGGTCTGAAAGACCATCGCCAAATCGCGCCGCTGCGGCCCGACGTCGTTAACGACCTCGCCGTCAATGGCGATGGTGCCTCCCGAGATCGACTCCAACCCGGCGATCATCCGGAGGAGCGTGGACTTGCCACATCCGGACGGACCAACCAGGACGACGAATTCTCGATCTTCGATTGAGATATTGACATCGTCGATGATCGTGACCGAGCCATACTGCTTGCGGATGTTGGTGAGATTGATCGAAGCCACTTTAGCTCCTCCTACTTGACCCCACCAAGCGCCATTCCCCCTATGAGGTAGCGCTGGATGGTTGCGAAGACGATTGCGACAGGCACCGACGCAAGCAACGTCGCGGCCATGATGAGATGCCATTCAATTTGGTAGAGAGTGCCGGTCAGGAACGCGATCTGAACCGGCGCGGTCTGCTGGCTGACCTGACGCAACAGCGTCAGCGACATCGCATACTCGTTCCAGGAATTGACGAAGGTGAAGATTGCCGTGACGACAATCCCGGGAAGGCACAACGGCAGGAAGACGCGGATGAAGGCACTGAACCGGCCGGCGCCGTCGATCCACGCGGCCTCTTCGAGATCCTTCGGAATGGTCGCGAAATAGCTCTGCAGCATCCACACGGCAAATGCCATGAAGAAGGCGCTGTGCGCGATGATGACCGACAGCAGGCTGTTGACCAGGCCGAAATAGGCAAACATCCGGAACAGACCAATGATCAGAACGATCGGCGAGATCATCTGGGTGATGAGCAGGTAATTGGTCAGTGCGCCCTTAGCTGGAACCCGCATCCGGGTGAGCGCATAGGCGGCTGGTATGGCCACCGCGAGGGACAAAACGGTAGCCCCGACGCTGATGGCAAGTGAATTTGCCAATGCCCGTCCAAACCCCTTCTCGAAGATGAGTTCGGCAAAATTGCCCAGATAGAACTCGCGTGGCAGCCAGGCCCGATGGAAGGTGAATATCTCGTCCTTCTGCTTCAGCGACGTCGACAGCATCGTCGCATAGGGAAAGAGCACGACCACGAGGAAGGGCGAAAGCAGCGCCCAGCAAACGAGACTTTTCTTTGCCTTAGACATCGTTGCGAGCCCCCTGCGCTTTTGTCAGAAAAAGGTAGACAACGGCAAAGACCAACAGCATCGCGAACATGACCACAGAACCGGCTGCCGCGTTGCCAAGCTTTCCGAAAGCGAAGGCCTGCTTGTAGACATAGGTGATCAGAATGTCGGTCCGGTTAGCGGGACCGCCATTGGTCATGATCCAAATGATCGGAAAGGAATTGAAAACATAGATGACGTTGAGGACGAGCGCGATCTGCATGAACGGCCACAGCAGCGGCATCGTAATGAAGTAGAAACTCTTGGTCGACGACGCGCCGTCGATGGCGGACGCCTCGTACAGGGACTCCGGGATGGACGTCAGCCCGCCGAGGAGGATCGTCACGGTGAACGGCACCGACACCAAAATTCCGACCAGTATCTCAAGGAGGAACGCCATCCTGGCGTCGGCCAGCCATGGATAATTTTCGAATGGCAGCCCGAGGGCGGCCAATGTCATGTTGAGTGTGCCGAAATCTCCGTTGACGACATAGCGCCATACCACCGCCGTCATCGCCAGCGAGATGGCCCACGGCAGCAGCACGATCGTTCTGGCGATTGTCCTGCCGTAGAAATCCTCATTGAGGATCAAGGCTATCGGCACCGAGACCAACAGGGTTCCGCCCACGACGGCGACGGTCCAGACAAGGGTCTGGCGTGCAGCCTGCAGGAAAACAGGGTCGGCGAACGCCTTGGCAAAATTGGCCAAACCGGTGAAATCGCGGACAACGCCAGTGCGGCTTACGTCAAAGAGCGACATGCGGATCACGTCGAATATCGGGTAGCCGATCACGGCGACCGAAAGCAGCAGACAAGGCGCAATCAGGATCAGCGCGGAGGCCGGACCCGGTAGTCCCGTCTTGCTCCACCGGCCCGCGCTTGCGGCCCTTCTAGGAGCGGTATTCTCAAATCCCGGCATAGGCGCATTACCTTTGAGGAAGAGCGGTGGCGTGGTCCACACGCCACCTGAGTAGAATGGGATCGCCCGCAGGCGACGATTTGAGGACTTATTCTTCCTCGGCCAGGATCGCGTCCATCTTTGCGGCCGCCTGCTTCAGGCCTTCCTCAGCCGAAACCTCGCCAGCGTAAATCCTGGACAGCTCGGACTTGAGGCCGTCCGCCATCTCTTCCCAGCGCGGGAACAGCGGTGCGAATTTTGCAGTCGGCCCCATTTCGAGGAACACCGACATCTTCGGGTTCTCGGTGAAGAATGGCTCGGTCGATTCCGCCTTCAGGACAGGCACGAAGCCTTCGAGCTTGCCGAATTCAAGCCTGTTTTCCTTGTTGAAGATGAACTCCAGGAACTTCATGGCCTGTGGCTTCACCTTCGAGGATTCCAGGATGGCGATGGTATCCGTGACGCCATAGGTCGCCTCGGTCGTGGCGACCGGAATTCGGCTGATGCCATACTCGACATCCTTGCCCTGTTCGGCGAGCTGCGCATTGAACCAGGGACCCGACAGGACCATGCCCATCTTTCCGGCGGCGAAGAGATTCTGCAGGTCCTCGCGGCTGGAACCGGTAACGCCCGGCTGGGTGACATTCGCCTTGATCATGCGCAAGTAGTTATTGGTCGCCGTTACGGCCTCAGGCGAGGCAAATCCGCTCTTGCCGTCCGGCCCCAGAATGCTGCCGCCATGGGTCCAGAGGCTGTAGAACCAATAGCCTTCGGTATCCAGGTCCCGGCCCTGGACGCCGATGCCATAGACCCCCTCGCCCAGCGCATCGATCTTCTTGGCCGCCTCGAATGCCTCGTCCCAGGTTGCCGGCGGATTTGCGATCCCAGCCTGCTCGAGCAGCTTCTTGTTGTAGAACAGCCCCCGCGCGGATGCCGCAATCGGCAGCCCCCAGGTATGATCACCCTGCTTCTGAAGATCGAGATAGGTTGGCACAAAGCTATCGGCGAAGCCGGGCGACATCAGTCCTTCGATCGGGGCGAGCGCCCCGTCCTTGGCAAATCCCGCCATCCAGCGTGTCGCCATATGCGAGACATCAGGCGCGGTACCGGCAGAAATGTCGCTCACCAGCTGCTGCTGCATCTCCGGCCAGGGCAGGTGCTCGACCGTGACCTCGATATCGGGATTCGCCGCGTTGAACTTTGCCGCCAGATCCTGAAAAAACGGACCGGTCTTGGTGCTGTATTCCGCGACGCGGACCCGAACGGTGTCCTTTGCCCAGGCACTGCCGGAATGCAGCAGCGCAGTTGCAGTGGCCGTGCTGACGATCAGCGCGGCCCAAAACTTCTTACCCATCAGAACCTCCCAAATGGTGCTGTAAGTTGTCGGATGACGCGGCCATCTGGAATGAAAATGGGGTCGCTGTCAATATTGACTGACTGGTCAGTATGTGCTTTTTGTCACGCAGACGATCACCCAACGCAGCACGCCCCCCCGAGCACGACCACCGGCTCGATACGGGAATCCTACTGGAGACGAGTACTCGCCAATGTCACGACGAACAGTTCTACAAGGCGGCCACGTCCTGACCTTCGGCGGCGCACCGGGAACCGCTACCGATGTCGCCATCGCTGACGGTCGCATTGTCGCTATCGGCTCCGGCTTGTCGCGCCCGGAGGATATCGTTGTCGATGCGCGAGAAGCAATCGTTCTGCCAGCCCTGACCGACATCCACACCCATATCTACTGGGGTGCCACCTCACTGGGGGTTCGGCCCGAACTGGTTGCGCATCGGTCAGCGACAGGAACCTTCGTTGACGCCGGTTCTGCCGGAGCAGGAAATTTCGAAGGCCTGAAAACCTTCATCTTCGAACCGCTGCCCTTCCACGCCTTTGCCTTCCTCAACATCTCGTTTCCGGGAATCTTCGGCTTCTCGAAGCGCGTTATGGTTGGCGAATGCTGCGACATGCGCCTCGTCGACGCAGAAAGCTGCATCGAAGCCGCGCAGGCCTATCCAGAGCAAATCGTCGGCATCAAGGTGCGGGCCGGCCGCAAAGCTTCCGGCGAAAACGGCGGCGCAGCTCTCGAGGTGGCACTTGAGGTGGCCGAGCGCCTCAACCTGCCAGTCATGTGCCACGTCGATCTTGACCCTCCCTCCATCGAGGAGGTCCTGCAGCGCCTGCGTCCCGGTGACATCATCACGCATTGCTGCCGGCCGGATCCGAATGCTGCGACTGAAAATGGCCGCGTCCGCGATGCGGTATGGCGGGCTCGCGAGAGCGGTGTCCATTTCGATATCGGCCATGGGATGGGCGGATTTTCCTTCCGCGTCTGCCGCGAGATGCTGGCCGAAGGCTTCGTGCCCGACCTGATCAGCTCGGACATACATTCCCTTTCGGTCAACGGTCCTGCCTACGACCTTCTGACTACGATCAACAAGATGATCGCACTCGGCGTCGACCAGACGACGGCTCTGGCCGCCGGGAGCGCCAACCCAGCGAAAGTGATCGGCCGTCCCGACCTCGGGCGTATCGCCGTCGGCGACGAAGCCAATGTTGCCGTGCTGAAATGGCGCGATGAACCTTGGACTTTCAGGGACGCGGCCGGCGAAGGCCTCGACGTTTCCACAAGGCTGGTGTGCGATCGCCTCATCGTGAAGGGCCGCCAGATCGACCCGGCGGGCGGCAGCCATCCCATGCAATCCCAGTAAGAATCCGAGCGGAAAACGACGATGCAACACAGCGTAATTCAGGCGCACCATTTCATAGCGGGCAAGTGGACGCCCTCACACAGCGGCAAGACGTTCGAAGCGCGGTCGCCTTACGACGGCAAACTCCTGGCAGTGCTTGCCGAGGGTGACCGCTCCGACGCGCAAGATGCGATCAAGGCGGCTGAAGCCGGTCACAATGCGTTGTCGAAAATGTCGGCATGGGATCGGTCACGCCTCTGCAACCGCATCGCCGATATCATCGATAAGCGCCGCGATGAACTGGCACTCACGCTCGCACACGAGCAAGGCAAGCCGCTGGCGTCAGAGGCCTATGGCGAGGTCGACGCCGCCGCCACCGGATTCCGGGAAGCTGGCGAACTGATCAAGTGGCTCGAAGGTGAGTTCATCCCGGTTGAGACACCCGGAAAACGAGCCATCAGCTTCCGTCAGGCACGTGGCGTCTACGCGATCGTCACGCCTTGGAACTTCCCGATCAACATTCCGGTCGAGTACCTCGCGCCCTGCCTTGCAGCAGGCAATGCGGTGGTGTGGGTGCCTGCCCCGACGACATCGCTTTGTGCCGTCAAGCTGATGGAATGCATCGCCGAAGCTGGTCTTCCCGATGGGGCGGTAAACCTTGTCCTCGGCCCAGGCGCGGTTGTCGGCGACGAGATCGTCGCCAATCCCGGCACGCATGGGATCGGTTTCACCGGCAGTCCACAGACCGGTAGCGCCATTGCAAAGCGTGGTGCCGGCAAGCCGATGCTGCTGGAGCTCGGCGGCAACGGACCCGTCGTCGTGCTCGATGATGCAGATCTGGATCGTGCGGCACAGGCCGCCGCCTTTGGCTGCTTCTTCAATGCCGGGCAGGTCTGCGCCGCCACAGGCCGAATTCTCGTCACCGAAAAGAACCATGATGCCCTCGCCGCCCGCATCGCCGGCATTGCCGAGGCGATCCGTCTTGGCGATCCGCTTCTCGCCGAAACGACGATGGGGCCGCTGAACAACCCCCAGGTCGTCGCCAAGGTCGAACAACATGTGGCGGACGGATTGTCCCGCGGCGCCGACATCCTCACCGGCGGAAAGAAGGGAGCGGGCCTGTTGTACCACCCGACCGTCATGGGACGCGTAGACCGCCAGGCCTTGCTCAACACATCCGAGACCTTCGGACCAGTCGCGCCACTGGTGATTTGCGCTGATGACGCCGACCTGCTCGAAACGGCAAACGCATCATCGCACGGACTTGCCGCCAGCGTGTTCACCCGCGATCTCAGCCGTGCCTTTTCATTCGGCGAGAAACTGCGTGCCGGTCTCGTCAACATCAACAGCGCGAGCTGCTACTGGGAACTTCACCTGCCGTTTGGCGGCGCTTCGGGCAAGGCCAGCGGGCTGGGCCGCCTCGGCGGCAAGCACACGCTGCGCGAAGTCACCGACGTCAAGACAATCACCTTCGACATCAGCTGAGGAGCGGACGGGCGGCGGCAGGCGCCCGGTTCGCAGACCACCAACCAAACACAGGCCGGCTTCGCGCCGCCTGCGAACATGCGCCCGCTTTCCGGGACTGAACACCATCGAATCGCAAGTGAGGAACGATGCGACTTTGTAGCTATCTCCATAACGGCCGTGCCGGATACGGCATCGTGGCGGACGACCGCATCCTCGACATCAGCAGCGTCCTTGGCGACCGCTTTCCGACGCTCGCCAATCTCCTTGCCGAGCAGGACTTCGTAAACATCTGCACCCAGGCGATCGACCGCAGCGCCGAGCTGCCGCTGGCCGGCATTGAGCTGCAAGCACCAATTCCCAATCCGGGAAAGATCATCTGCGTCGGGTTGAATTACCACGACCACATGGTCGAAACGCGCCATGCGCCGACACAGCATCCGACCTTGTTTGCCCGCTTCGCCGACTCTCAGTGCGCACATGGCGAACCGATGCTGATGCCGTCAGTTTCCGTCCAGTTCGACTTCGAGGCGGAACTCGCCGTCATCATCGGCAAAAGCGGCCGCAACATCCAGGCGGATGCTGCATTGGATCATGTCGCCGGCTACTCGTGCTACAACGACGGCTCCGTACGCGACTGGCAGGTCCATACGTCGCAGTTCTTGCCGGGCAAGAATTTCCCGGCGACCGGCGCCTTCGGGCCGTTCCTCGTCACCGCCGACGAGATCCCCGACCCGCAGGATCTGGCGATCAGCTGCCGTTTGAACGGCAACACCCTCCAGGCGGCGCGCACCAGCCAGATGATCCACTCTGTGGCGCAGTTGATCGCCTACATCTCGCGCATCACTCCACTATCGCCCGGCGACGTGATTGTTACAGGCACACCTGGCGGGGTCGGCTTCGCCCGCGTGCCGCCCCTCTTCATGAAGGAAGGCGATCTGGTCGAAGTCGACATCGAAGGTGTCGGCCTGCTGCGCAACCGGATTGCGCGCGAAACCATCCAAAGCGCCTAGCGGCACTGTGCGTAGGCACAGTCGTGCTTGCCTAGTCGGTCAGGTTGGCACTTGGCGAGGCGCACGTTCGTTTGTTTCAGACCAGACGGCGACAGGCCCATCTGGCATTTCATTTTCAGGAGAGACACCATGGGCGAAGTGATTGAATTTCCGTCTGGCGGCTACCGTTTCATCAAAGGCGTATCGCAATATTCGGGCGGCGTGGCGGCATTGCCGGGCTTTCGCCTGGAACGGGTGCGCTTTACCCACCCCCTGCCCCTGCAGGAAGGTTTTGCTGAGATCGAGAGGATCATCGCGGCTGCCGGCAGGCCCCTCACGGCATTTGCCGCGTGCGAGCTGCGGTCTCCTGCGCCATTTACCGAAGAGGGTTTCGTTGCTTTCAACAGCACCTACACCGAGACGCTGAAGGCGTGGGGCTTGCTCGACACCGGCCTCAATCCTGTGGCGCGCAGCAACGTCTGTCCGCAGATCGCGCCGCCGCCGGTTCCGTCGATCTATGCATTCTCGTTCACGATGCCTTCCGTCGAAGCCAAGCCATCCTTCGTCATTTCCGGCTCCGCCGAAGTTCCGGAGGGACATGCGGCCTATCGCGACCACATCATCAGCCGTGGTGATCTCTCTCCCCAAGGTTTGCGCACCAAGGCGCAATTCGTGCTGGAGGAAATGGAGCGTCGCGCCAGCACGCTGGGCTTCGGATGGGAAAATGCGACGGCGGTCCAGGTCTACACCGTGCACGATCTCTACCCGTTCCTGGCCGACGAAATCGTCAAGCGCGGTGCTGCGCGCGCCGGCCTGACCTGGCACTACAACAATCCGCCCGTCTTGGATCTGGAATACGAGATGGATCTCCGGGGCGTTGCCGCGGAACATGTCGTCTGAAAGCGCTCGTCAGATGACCATGCGTACTGACATCGGCAGCTATGACTATGTCATCGTGGGGGCGGGCTCGTCCGGTTGCGTACTGGCAAACCGGCTGAGCGCCGATCCCGGCAAACGCGTGCTGCTTCTGGAAGCCGGTGGTTCGGACAACTATCACTGGATCCACGTCCCGGTCGGATATCTCTACTGCATGGGTAATCCGCGCACGGACTGGGGCTATCGGACAGCGGCGGAGCCAGGCCTGAACGGCCGCTCCCTCGCCTATCCACGCGGCAAGGTGATGGGCGGCTGCTCGTCCATCAACGGCATGATCTACATGCGCGGCCAGGCCGCCGACTACGATCAGTGGCGCCAGCTCGGCAATCCGGGCTGGGGCTGGGACGACGTCCTGCCACTGTTCAGGAAGTCGGAGGACCACCATTCCCTTTCCGGCCAGTTCCACGGCCAGGGCGGCGAACTCAGGGTCGAACGTCAACGCCTGAGCTGGCCGATCCTCGACGCCGTGCGCGAGGCTGCGGAAGAACTCGGCGTGCCGAAGGTTGACGATTTCAACGACGGCAACAATTTTGGCTCGTCCTACTTCGAGGTGAACCAGAAATCCGGTTTCCGTTTCAATGCCGTGCGCGCCTTCATCAAGCCTGTTCGGCACCGCAGGAACCTGACGATCCTCACTCATGCGAAGGCCGAACGCATCCTGTTTTCCGGCCGTCGGGCAACCGGGCTCGAGCTGTGCCTCAACGGCAAGCCTGCCCATGTGAAGGTAACCGGCGAACTCATCCTGTCAGGTGGTGCCATCGGCACGCCGCAGCTGCTTCAATTGTCGGGCGTGGGGCCAGCCGGCTTGCTCGGACGTCACGGCATAGAAGTCGTGCACCACTTGCCCGGCGTTGGCGAAAACCTCCAGGACCATCTGCAAATCCGGACGGCGTTCAAGGTTTCGGGAACGAAGACGCTCAATGAGCGCCAAGCGAGCCTCACCGGCAAGGCACTGATCGCGCTCGAATATGCTCTCAAGCGTTCCGGCCCCATGTCCATGGCGCCGAGTCAGCTCGGCATTTTCATGAAGTCGGATGCGCGCCTTGTGACACCCGACATCGAGTTCCATGTCCAACCGCTGTCGCTGGAAGCCTTTGGCCAGCCGCTGCACAGTTTCCCGGCGATCACCGTCTCGGTCTGCAATCTCAGGCCTGAAGCGCGCGGCCATGTGCGCATCGTCTCACCCAGCCCCGACGATCATCCGGAGATCGCGCCCAACTATCTCTCCACCGACGGAGACCGCGAGGTTGCAGCCGCCTCGATCACAATCGCGCGTAGGCTCA
>Ga0209902_101119_pt1 | contig 16005 bp, 12 predicted proteins | sample FECB27metaG_FD_188304 | JGI IMG/M metagenome (GOLD analysis project Ga0209902, IMG submission 188304) | Cyanobacterial communities from the Joint Genome Institute, California, USA - FECB-27 (SPAdes) (version 2) | ecosystem: Environmental > Aquatic > Thermal springs > Hot (42-90C) > Microbial mats...
CCGCCCCAACCTCAACCCAAAGCAGCGCCCCACCCACCCCCACCAGGCGTCTCGATCACGAACACATCCCCCGCTTCCATCTGAACCTGCCCGATGTGATCAAGCGCCTCGACACTCCCATCGGCCCGCTCGACACGGTTGATGCCCACTGCCCCAGCATCACCTCCCGAACCACCAAACGCACCATGGTGCCGCCCATTGCTGAGGATAGAAGCCGTCATCGGCGCAAGAAAACGAACCCGACGCACGCCGCCATCGCCACCACGCCAGCGCCCCGCGCCACCCGACCCCGAACGCAGGCTGTAGCTGTCGAGCCGCACCGGGTAACGGAACTCCAGCACCTCCGGATCGGTGAGCCGCGAATTGGTCATGTGGGTCTGGACCACGCTCGTGCCGTCGAAACCCTCGCCCGCGCCCGAACCGCCCGAGATGGTTTCGTAGTACTGGTGCGCGCCATCGCCGAAGGTGAAGTTGTTCATCGTGCACTGGCTCGCCGCCATCACGCCGAGCGCACCGTAGAGCGCGTTGGTCACGCAGCTCGAGGTCTCGACATTGCCGGCCACCACTGCCGCGGGCGGCAGCGGGTTCAGCATGCAGCCGCTGGGCACGATCACCTCGATCGGCTTGAGGCAACCCGCGTTGAGCGGAATGTCGTCGTCGACCAGCGTGCGGAACACGTACAGTACCGCCGCCATCGTGATCGCGCGCGGCGCATTGAAGTTGTTCGGCAGCTGCGCGCTCGTGCCACTGAAGTCCACCGTCGCCGAGCGCGCCGCCGCGTCGACCTTCACGCGCACCTGGATGCGCGCGCCGTTGTCCAGCGGCAGCACGAATTCGCCGTCCTTCAGCGCCGTGATCACGCGCCGCACCGACTCCTCGGCGTTGTCCTGCACATGGCCCATGTAGGCCGCCACCGTCTCGCGGCCGAACTGCGCCACCATGGCCTGCAGCTCCTGCACGCCCTTCTCGTTGGCCGCGATCTGCGCGCGCAGGTCTGCCAGGTTCTGCTCGATGTTGCGCGAGGGATGCGCGCCACCGCCGAGCAATGCGCGGAGTTCGACCTCGCGCAGCCGGCCGCCCTCCACCAGCTTGAAGTTGTCGATCAGTACGCCCTCCTCGCCGATGGTCTTCGAGAACGGTGGCATCGAGCCCGGCGTGATGCCGCCCACGTCGGCATGGTGGCCGCGCGAGGCCACGTAGAACGAGGGCCGCGCATCGGCCGCGTCGAGGTAGACGGGCGTCACCACCGTGATGTCGGGCAGGTGCGTGCCGCCGTGGTAGGGGTCGTTGAGCACGAACACGTCGCCGGGCTTCATGTCGGGGTTGCAGGCGATCACGGTCTTGATCGACTCGCTCATCGAGCCCAGGTGCACCGGCATGTGCGGCGCGTTGGCGATCAGGTTGCCCTCGACGTCGAACAGCGCGCACGAGAAGTCCAGGCGCTCCTTGATGTTGACCGAGTAGGCCGTGTTCTGCAGCCGCAGCCCCATCTGCTCGGCGATGTTCATGAAGAGGTTGTTGAAGACCTCGAGCATCACCGGGTCGGCGCGCGTGCCGATCGCGTGGCTGGTGGCGCGCTCGCGCACGCGGTGCAGCTCCACGCCGTCGGCCGTGGCGCGTGCCTGCCAGCCGGGCTCGACCACCGTGGTGGCGTTGCGCCCGGCCAGGATCGCCGGGCCGTCGACCACCGCGCCGGGGCGCAGCGCCGCCTCGTCGAACAGCGCGGCATCGCGCCAGCCCGCGGCGGCTTCGTCGGCTTCGCAGTACATGCGCACGGCCGCGAGCGACTCGGGCACATGCGACTCGGCCGTGCCGGTCGCCGCCGCGGCGCGCGTGCGCTCGCCCGCGCCGACGGCCTCGACGGCCACCGCCTCGATCACCAGCGCGCGCTCGCTCATCAGGAATGCGAAGCGCCGGCGGTAGGCCTGCTCGAACTCGTCGCGCATCGCGGCGATGGCTTCGGCGGCCGGTGTGTCCATCTCCAGCGCGCAGGGCAGCGCGGTGTCGGTGCCCTCGTAGCGCAGTTGCACGCGGTGCAGCACCTCGATCGCGGCCTCCGCCACGCCCTGCCCGCGCAGTTCCTCCACCGCCTGCCCGGCCAGGCCGATCGCGGCCTCGCGCGCCTCGGCCAGGCCCGCCGTGTCGAGCCGGCGCTCGAGCGCGCGCTCGCGCAGCGCCAGCTGGTCGGCCAGCCCCATGCCGAAGGCCGATAGCACGCCCGCCAGCGGATGCAGGTAGACGCTGCGCATGCCCAGCGCATCGGCCACCAGGCAGGCATGCTGGCCGCCCGCGCCGCCGAAGCACTGCAGCGTGTATTGCGTGACGTCGTAGCCGCGCGCCACCGAGATCCGCTTGATCGCATTGGCCATGCTCGCCACCGCGATGCGCAGCGCGCCGCTCGCCACCTCCTCGGCACCGACCGCGCGGCCCGTGGCCTCGGTCATGCGCCGTGCCATCGCGGCGAAGCCGCGCTCGGCCGCGTCGCGGTCCAGCGGCTGGTCGGCGCCCGGGCCGAACACCTGCGGGAAGTGCGCGGGCTGGATCTTGCCGAGCAGCACGTTGGCGTCGGTGGTGGTCAGCGGGCCGCCGCGGCGGTAGCTCGCGGGGCCGGGGTTCGCGCCGGCCGACTCGGGTCCGACGCGCAGCCGCGCGCCGTCGAAGGAGACGATCGAGCCGCCGCCGGCCGCCACCGTGTGGATGCTCATCATCGGCGCGCGCATGCGCACGCCGGCCACCTGGGTCTCGAACGAGCGCTCGAACTCGCCCGCGTAGTGCGACACGTCGGTCGAGGTGCCGCCCATGTCGAAGCCGATCACGCGCGCATGGCCGGCATCGAGCGCGGTGCGCACCATGCCGACGATGCCGCCGGCCGGGCCCGAGAGGATCGCGTCCTTGCCCTGGAAGCGGTTCGCCTGCGTGAGCCCGCCCGAGCTCTGCATGAAGAACAGCGGCACGCCCGGCATCTGCTGCGACACCTGCTCGACGTAGCGGCGCAGGATCGGGCTCAGGTAGGCGTCGACCACCGTCGTGTCGCCGCGCGGCACCAGCTTCATCAGCGGGCTGGTCTTGTGCGACACCGACACCTGCGTGAAGCCGATGGCGCGCGCGATGCCTTCGGCCGCCAGTTCGTGCGCCGTGTGGCGCCAGCCGTGCATGAAGACGATGGCACAGGCGCGCAGGCCCTCGTCGAAGGCGGATTGCAGCTGCGCACGCAGCGGCGCCTCGTCGAGCGCCTGCACGGTGCCGCCCTGCGCATCGATGCGCTCGTCGGCCTCGATCACGCGCCGGTACAGCAGCTCGGGCAGCACGATGCGGCGATCGAACAGGCGCGGCCTTGCCTGGGTGGCGATGCGCAGCGCGTCGCGGAAGCCCTTCGTCGTGACCAGCACCGTGGGCTCGCCCTTGCGCTCGAGCAGCGCGTTGGTGGCCACCGTGGTGCCCATCTTCACGCACGCCACGCGCTCGGGCGTCACGGCCTCGCCCGGTGCCAGCTTCAGCAGGCGGCGGATGCCCTCGACGGCCGCGTCGCGGTACTGCTCGGGGTTCTCCGACAGCAGCTTGAGCGTGTGCAGGCCGCCTTCGGGATCGCGGCCCACGAGGTCGGTGAAGGTGCCGCCGCGGTCGATCCAGAACTGCCAGCGGGACGGGAGAAGGGTTTGCGTGGTCATGGGGAACAAGGATAGGTCTTCGCGAGGAAAGGGGGCGGAATCGGATCAGTTCTGGCGCAGGTCGCGGCCACGGGTTTCGGGCAGGCACAGCGCCACCACCACGACCATCGCATAGGCCACCGCCGCGCAGACGCCGATGGCCGTGCCCAGCGGCAGGTGCATGCGGTCGCTCAGCACGCCGACCAGCGCCGGGAAGGTGGCGCCGATGCCGCGCCCGAAGTTGTAGCAAAAGCCTTGCCCGGAGCCGCGCAGCTCGTTGGGGAACAGCTCGGCCAGGAAGGCGCCCGCGCCGCTGAAGATGCCCGACATGAAGAAGCCGAGCGGGAAGCCCAGCAGCAGCATCAGGCCGTCGGTGATCGGCAGCAGCGTGTAGGCATAGACCAGCAGGCCGGCGCCGATGGCGAACAGGATGAAGGCGCGGCGACGGCCCAGCCGGTCCGACAGGTAGGCGCCGCACAGGTAGCCGACGAAGGCGCCGACGATGAACATGAACTGGTAGCCGCCCGAACTCAGCACCGTCAGGTGGCGCTCGTTCTTCAGGAAGGTCGGCAGCCACACGCCGATGGCGTAGTAGCCGCCCTGCATGCCGGTGAACAGCAGGCTCGCGAGCACCGTGGTGCCGAGCACGCCGGGCTTGAAGATCGCGAGGAAGTTGCCGCTGCGCTCGCCGCGCGCCACGGCGGCGCGGGTCTGCACGTAGATCTCGGGGTCGCTGATCGAGCGCCGGATGAAGACGATCAGCAGCGCGGGGAGCAGGCCCAGCAGGAACATCACGCGCCACGAGACCTCGGGCGGCAGGAACGAGAACAGCGCCATCGACACCAGCACCGCCGCGCCCCAGCCCACGGCCCAGCTGCTCTGCACCAGCCCGACCGCCTTGCCGCGGTAGGCCGGCCGGATCATCTCGGCGATCAGCACCGAGCCCACGGCCCATTCGCCGCCGAAGCCCAGGCCCTGCAGCGTGCGCGCCACCAGCAGCTGCCCGGGCGTCTGGGCCAGGCCGCAGGCGAAGGTGAAGATCGCGAACACCAGGATCGTGAGCTGCAGGATGCGCACCCGGCCGTAGCGGTCGGCCAGGATGCCCGCGGCCCAGCCGCCGAGCGCCGAGGCGACCAGGGTGGCGGTGCCGATCAGGCCGACCTCGGTCTTGCTCATGCCCCACAGCGACAGCAGGATCGGCGTGACCAGCGGCAGCGTGTAGTAGTCGAAGGCATCGACCGCGTAGCCGCTGAACGAGGCGGCGAGCGTGCGTTTCTCGTTCGGGTTCAGGGTGCGCAGCCAGTTGGCGTCGTCGGCGTCCGCCGTGCCGTCGACGGGTGTCGGCGCGGTGGCCTCGAGGGTGCTGTTTTTCATGGTGTCTTCTCCAGGGTGGGTCGGGGCGGGAACGGCGCCGCGCGGTTCCTGCCCAGGGAACCGGCGGCGATCGGAACCAGGGGCGGCACGCTACAGCGCGGCGAGCCGGTGGTGCGGCAGGTCGGTGACCAGCATCGCGCCCGGCGCATGCGTGATCGCCAGCGGCAGCCGCGCGGCCGCGAGCGCGGCCTGGGGCGTCACGCCGCAGGCCCAGAACACCGGCAGCTCGTCGGGCATCACCTCGACGGCATCGCCGTACTCGGGACGGCCAATGTCGCGGATGCCGATCAGCGCGGGATCGCCGAGGTGCACCGGCGCGCCGTGCACGGCCGGAAAGCGCGAGGTGATCTGCACCGCGCGGATCGCATCGGCCGCGCGCAGCGGCCGCATCGACACCACCAGGGGCCCGCGGAACGGACCGGCCGGCACGGTCTGCAGCCCGGTGCGGTACATCGCGACGTTGCGGCCCTGCGCCACGTGCCGCAGCGCGATGCCCTCGGCCAGCAGCGCATGCTCGAAGGTGAACGAGCAGCCGATGACGAAGCCGACCATGTCGTCCCGCCACAGCGCGCGCACGTCGGTGGGCTCGTCGACCAGTTCGCCCTCGCGCCAGACGCGGTAGCGCGGCAGGTCGCTGCGCAGGTCGATGTCCTCGCCGAGCGCGGGGAGCGAAGGATCGCCGACCTCGGTCACGCCGAGCAGCGGACAGGGCTTGGGATTGGCCTGGCAGAAGCGCAGGAAGTCGCCCGCATGGGCCTGCGGCAGGATCACGAGGTTGCCCTGCACGTGGGCGCTGGCCAGGCCGCTGGTGTGGCCGCTCAGGCGGCCGGTACGGGCGGCTTGCCGCACTTCGCGTGCGCTGCTCGCGCCGGTGGGCAGGGAGATCGGTTCGTCGTTGGCTGGCATGGCGTTGGCGAGCGGCTGCATGTCTCTTCGTTGTGGTGGGCGGATTGTGGGAATCCGCGCGCCCGAACGCCAACGCAAAGTTTCTTGCTCAGCTCATCGATTTTTTCGATGACCCAGCGCGGTGCGATCCGTGCACCACAGCGGAACTCACCGCGGCCTCCAGCAGCAGCGAAGACGGGTCGTCCCGGTAACTCGCATAGATCGGCAATGGCTCCAACGTGCCTTCGCTCGGCAGCACGCGCAGCGGCAGCCGCCGCGCGAGGCCATCGACCACCGCGCGCGGCAGGGTGGCCACGCCGAAGCCCGCCTCCACCAGCTGCGCCATCGCCGAGATCGACGAGATCGCATGCACGCGCGGCGCCGCGCCGCCGGCCTCGCGGAAGAACTCGAGCAGCGCCACGTGCGGCTGCGAACCGCGCTGGAAGGTCAGCAGGTCGAGCGACAGCAGGTCGGCGATGCGGTAGCGCCGCCGCAGGTGCAGCTCGCGGTGGCCGATGAAGCACATGGCCATCGGCGGCACCGCGCGCGTGCGCACGCCGTCGCCCACCGCGGGCAGCGCGGCGAACACCAGGTCCTGCTTGCCGCGCTGCAACTGGTCGACCAGCACCGGCGTGGTTTCGACCGTGAGCTCGAGCTCGAAGTCCGGGTAGGTGGCCTGCATGTGCTTGAGCCAGCCCGTGAGCCAGCTGTGCACCACCGACTCGATGGCGCCCACGCGCAGCACCGTCTCGCGCACCGCGCCCGAGCCCATCTCGGCCTTGATGTGCATCTGCATCTCGAGCAGCTTCTGCGCGAAGGCATGGAAGCGCTGCCCCGCCACCGTGAGGCGGAACTGCTTGTCGCGGCGGTCGAGCAGCAAGGTGCCGAGCTCGCGCTCGAGCGCGGCGATGCGGCTGGACAGCGCGGACTGCGTGAGGTGCAGCTTCTCGGCGGCGCGCGTCACGCTCTTGAGGGCCACGGCCCAGTGGAAGGCTTCCACGAATCGGAGGTTCATCGTTCGGTTCGACGGACTGGCGAAGGCCCCGAGTGTCGCGCCGGTCGCGCTTATCCTCGGGCCCTCGACAAGGAGACAAGGACCGACATGCAGATCGTCATCACCGGCGGCGCCGGCTTTCTGGGCGCCCGCCTCGCCCGCACGCTGCTCGCGCAGGGCAGCCTTTCGCTCGCGGGCGCGGCCCCCGCCCCCATCGCCAGGATCACCCTGGTCGACCGCGCGCCGCCGCCGGCCGACCTCGCGGCCGACCCGCGTGTCGCCTTCGTGACTGGCGACCTCAACCACCAGCTCGGGCCCGATGCCGACGCCACGCCCTGGCGCGAGGCCGAGGCCGTGTTCCACCTCGCGGCCGCGGTCAGCGGCGAGTGCGAGGCCGACTTCGACCTCGGCATGCGCAGCAACTTCGCCGCCACCCATGCGCTGCTCGAGCGGCTGCGCGCGCTCGGCACGCGGCCGGTGCTGGTGTTCTCGAGCTCGCTCGCGGTGTTCGGCGATTCGCCCGAGCAGCCGCTGCCGCCGGTGATCGACGACCACACGCTGCCCACGCCGCAGACCAGCTACGGGATCCAGAAGTTCATCGGCGAGCAACTGGTGGCCGACTTCACGCGCAAGGGCTTCGTGCGCGGGCGCAGCGTGCGGCTGATGACGGTGAGCGTGCGCCCGGGCAAGCCCAACGGCGCGGCCTCGGGCTTCTTCAGCGGCATGATCCGCGAGCCGCTGGCCGGGCTGCGCGCGGCCTGCCCGGTGCCCGACGAGACGCCGGTGGCCGTCGCCTCGCCGGCGCGCACCATCGAGGGGCTGATCCGCGCGGCCGAGGCGAGCGAGGCCGAATGGGGTCCGCGCACCGCCGTGAACCTGCCCTCGCTGTCCACGACCGTCGGCGAGATGGCCGCGGCCCTCGAGCGCGTGGCCGGCCCGGCCGCGACCGCGCTGCTCGACCGCACGCACGAGCCGACGATCCGGCGCATCGTGAAGTCCTGGCCCGGCCGCTTCGACACGCCGCGCGCCCGCGCGCTCGGCCTGGGGTCGGACGAGAGCTTCGACGCGGTGATCCGCGAATACGTCCGTGAAAATCCCGACGCGGTGAAGCTACCAACTGTTGCATAGTCATACCTTTGCGGTACGGCGCGCCTCGCGCCACTCGCTTCCCCCCAATCCCAGGAGACTCCGAATGAAATTGACCCGACTGGCCGCTGGCCTGGTGCTGGGCGTGGGCATGGCCTGCGCGGCCTTCGCGCAGACGACCATGAAGATCAGTATCTCCGTGGCACAGAACTCCCACCAGGGCGTGGCCATCGACACCTTCGCGAAGGAAGTCGAGAAGCGCACCGGCGGCCGCTACAAGGTCCAGACCTTCTACAACGGCTCGCTCGGCGGCGAGCGCGAGTCGATCGAGGCGGTGCAGCTGGGCACGCAGGAGCTGGCCTTCTCCTCCACCGGCCCGATCCCCAACTTCGTGCCCGAGACCAAGATCCTCGACGTGCCCTTCCTGTTCCGCGACAAGGCGCATGCGCGCGCGGTGCTCGACGGCCCGATCGGCCAGGACCTGCTGACCAAGTTCGACGCCAAGGGCTTCAAGGCGCTCGCGTGGGCCGAGAACGGCTTCCGCCACATGACCAACAGCAAGCGCGACGTGAAGGCGCCCGAGGACCTCAAGGGCCTGAAGATGCGCACCATGGAGAACCCGGTGCACATCGCGGCCTACAAGGGCTTCGGCATCATCACCACGCCCATGGCCTTCCCCGAGGTGTTCACCGCGCTCCAGCAGGGCACGGTCGACGGCCAGGAGAATCCGCTGCCGGTGATCATCTCGGCCAAGTTCGACCAGGTGCAGAAGCACCTGTCGCTGACCGGCCACGTCTACTCGCCGTGCATCTTCGTGATGAACAAGGCGGTGTTCGACAAGCTCAGCGCCGCCGACAAGCAGGCCTTCATCGACGCCGCCAAGGAAGGCACCAAGGCCAACCGCGCGCGCGTGGACGAGGACGACGCCAAGGGCGTGGCCGACCTGCGCGCCAAGGGCATGACGGTGATCGACAACGTCGACAAGGCCAAGTTCGTGGCGGCCCTCGCGCCGGTCAACGCCCAGTTCGAGAAGGACTTCGGCAAGGCCAACCTCGACAAGATCCGCGACTTCAAGTGAGAGCGATGGCCCGCGCCGCGTGAGCGTCGAAGCTTCGACCCGCGCCCGGCCGAAGCCGCGCCCGCCAGGCACGACGCCCGGCGGGCGTTCCTGTTTTTGACTTCCCTTCCGGGACCTTCCTGATGAAAAACAAGTTCCTCGGCCTGGAGCGATGGACCACGATGGTGTCCATGGTCCTGGCCTGCGCGATGCTGCTGGTCGCCGCCTCGCTCGGCATGTTCCAGATCGTCACCCGCTTCGTGCTCGAGCAGCCCGCCGAGTGGAGCGAGATCCTGATCCGCGTGAGCCTGATCTGGATGGTCTTCCTCGGCATCCCGATGGCCTTCCGCCAGGGCGCCATGGTCAGCGTCGACGTGCTGTACCGCTGGAGCTCGCCGCGCACGCGCCGCATCCTCGACGCGGTGGTGAGCGTGGCCGCGCTCGCGCTCATGCTGGTCGTGCTGTGGTGGGGCTGGGACTACGCGATCCGCGGCCGCGTGCAGAGCATGGCCGGCCTCGAGAGCCTCTCGATGATCTGGGCCTACATGGCGCTGCCGGTCGGCGCGGTCTTCTCGCTGTTCGGCATCGTGGGCAACTACCTCGATCCCAAGCGCCTCGAACTGGAGACCGCGCAATGACCACGACCATGATCGCGACGATGGTGCTGTGCTTCGCACTGTCGGTATCGGTGGCCGTCTCGATCGGCCTGGCCTCGATCCTGGGCATCCAGGTCACGAACGCCAACATGCTGATCTCCGCCAAGGAGATGTTCAACTCGATCAACAAGTTTCCGCTCGCGGCGATCCCCTTCTTCATCCTGGCCGGCAACCTGATGGAAACGGGCGGCATCTCGCGCCGGCTGGTGGAGTTCGCCAAGAGCATCGTGGGCGGCATCCAGGGCGGGCTGCCGATGACCTGCGTGCTGACCTGCATGATCTTCGCGGCGGTCTCGGGCTCCTCGGTGGCCACCACCTTCGCGATCGGCGCCATCCTGATCCCGGCGCTCATCAAGCACGGCTACCCGACCTCCTACGCGGCCGCGCTGCAGGCCACCAGTGCCGAGCTCGGCGTGATCATCCCGCCCTCGATCCCGATGATCCTGTACGGCGTGAGCGCCGAGGTGTCGATCGGCGAGCTGTTCATCGCGGGCTTCGGCCCCGGCATCCTGATCAGCCTCGCGCTCATGCTGTTCGTGTGGGTCTACTGCAAGTGGAAGGGCTGGGGCAAGACCGACGGCGAGGGCCGCATGCCCTTCGGCCGCGCGCTGTGGCAGGCCGGCTGGGCGCTGCTGATGCCGGTCATCATCCTGGGCGGTATCTACGGCGGCATCTTCACGCCGACCGAGGCCTCGGCGGTGGCGGTGTTCTACGCGCTGATCGTGGGCATGGTGATCTATCGCGAGATCAAGATCACCGACCTGTTCGCGATCCTGCGCAAGTCGGTGCTGTCCTCAGCGGTGATCATGTTCATCATCGCCAACGCGGGGCTGTTCGCCTTCCTGATCACGCGCGCCGGCGTGCCCGATGCCATCGGCCACTGGCTGCAGGAAGTGCTGCAGTCGCCCGCGATGTTCCTGCTGGGCGTGAACGCGGCGCTGTTCGTGATCGGCATGTTCATCGAGACCAGCGCGGCGATCATCGTGCTCGCGCCCATCCTCGCGCCGGTGGCGCAGCACTTTGGCATCGACCCGGTGCACTTCGGCCTGATCATGGTGGTGAACCTGGCGCTGGGCATGATCACCCCGCCCTTCGGCGTGAACCTGTTCGCGGCCTGCACCGTGGCGCGCATCTCGCTCGACCGGATCGTGAAGCACCTGGTGCCCTTCGTGCTCGTGATCCTGGCCTGCCTGATGGTGATCACCTACGTGCCGTGGGTCTCACTCGCGCTGCGCGACCTGGTGTACGCGCGCTGAGCGGGCTCGCTCATCCGGCCCCCTCGGCGGGGCCGGGCGCCTGCAGGTACTGGCTCGGCGGCATGCCCAGCGTGCGGCGGAACATCGCGGCATAGGCGCTCGGGCTGTCGTAGCCGTGCGCCAGCGCCACCTCGAGGATCGAGGCGCCGGCCGCCAGCCGCGGCAGGCTCAGCAGCAGCCGCGCCTGCCGGCACCAGGCGCCGAAATTCATGCCGGTCTCGCGCTGGAACAGGCGCGCCAGCGTGCGCGCGTTCATGTGCAGCCGCTTCGCCCAGGCCTCGAGCGAGGCCGGCAGCGCGGGATCGCGTACCAGTTCCTCGCACAACGCCGCCAGGCGCGCATGGCGTGGCATCGGCACATGCAGCGAGAGCGCGGGCGCGCGCTCGATCTCGTCGAGGATCAGCTCCATCACGCGTTCGTCGCGCCCGCCGTGCGCATAGTCCAGCGGCAGCGCGATCGCGGCCACGATGAGCTCGCGCAGCAGCGCATCGACCGTGATCACGCGGCAGTCGGCGCCGAGGCCGGCGCGGGTGCCGGGCTCGACGAAGACGGTGCGCATGCGCACGTCGCCCGCCATGCGGATGCCGTGCACCATGCCGGGCGGCAGCCAGGCGCCGCGCCCCGGCGGCACCACCCAGCTGCCGGCCTCGGCGCTCACGATCATTACGCCCGAGATCGCGTGGATCAGCTGGCCGCGCCGGTGGCTGTGCAGCGGAATGACGGCGTGGCCCTCGGCATCGGTCGCCAGCACCGCGACGGCGCGCGGCGTCGATTCGCCATGCTCGGGGCGCAGGTCGAATTCGGCGGGCGGCTGCAGCTTGTCCATTTCTCGACGATCCTTGTTCTTTCGTAGCGAGATCATCTTCGCACGGCTTCCTAGCATGGCCCGGCCTCGACACGAGGTTTCACAGAAAGGGCTATCGCATGCAATGCAATCCGCCGCCGGCCACGCCGGGAGGCCGCCGATGAACAAGGGCCGCCTCGGGCTTCTCACCGGCACCCACGCCGTCAACGATCTCTACCAGGGCCTGGTGCCCGCGCTGCTGCCGCTGATGGTGCTGGAGCGCGGCTACAGCTACACGGCCGTGAGCGGGCTGATGCTCGCGGCCACCGGGCTGTCGAGCGTGGTGCAGCCGCTGTTCGGCCTCTATGCCGACCGCCATCCGCGGCCCTGGCTGGTGCCGGTGGGCTTCCTGGTCGCGGCGCTGGGGCTGGTGCTGGCAGGCCTGGGCTCCAACTACCTCTGGACCTGGCTCGCGACCGTGCTGTGCGGCCTCGGCATCGCGGCCTACCACCCGAGCGCCACCGTGGCCGCGCGCGCGGCCGGCGGCGCCTCGCAGAAGGCGATGAGCGTGTTCTCGGTCGGCGGCACCATCGGCGCCTCGTTCGCGCCGGTGCTCGCCACCACGGTGGTCGGCGGCGGCGCACTGTCGCGCAGCTACCTGCTCGGGCTGCCCGCGCTGGCGATGGGCGCCGTGTGGCTGCTGGCCAATCGCGGCCAGGGCGCGGCGAACGCGGCACGGGCCGGCGCGGCCCGGCGCGCGCAGGCCGCGGCGCAGCGAGCGCCGAACGACTGGCGCGCCTTCGCGCTGCTGGTGGCCACCATCGTCGGCTGGTCGATCCCCTACGTGACGGTGCTGTCGATGCTCTCGCTGCGCATCACGCGCGACCTGCACGGCTCGGCCTTCCAGGGCGCGGTGGCGCTGACCGGCTTCACCGCCGCCGGTGCCGTGGGCACCCTGCTGGGCGGCTGGCTCGGCGACCGCATCGGGCGCATGGGAACGATCCGCGCGGGCTACCTGCTCGCGGTGCCGGCCATGGCCGGGCTGGTGCTCGCGTCATCGCCCGCCTGGGCGCTGGCCTGCACGGCGCTGCTGGGGCTGTGCATGTTCCTGCCCTTCGCGGCGCAGGTGACGCTGGCGCAGGACTACCTGCCGCGCAACCCGGCCACGGCCAGCGGCATCACGCTGGGACTCGCGCTCTCGGTGGGCGGTCTGGTGTCGCCGCTGTTCGGCCTGCTGTCCGATGCGCGCGGATTGGGCGTGACCTTGAGCGCGGTGCTGTGCGTGCTGTGCGTGGCGGCGGTGCTGTCGCTGCGCATGCGCAACCGCACGCTCGATGCGGCCGTGGTCTCGCCGCGCCCCGCGCGCGCCGCCTGAACCACCGGAACCGGTGAGTGCGCGAGGGCCTGTCGTTGCGGCGGCCGTACAGCCGCGACGATCCGACACATGCGGGCCGGGTTTCACTGCCAGAATCGAAAATCGCCCCCGGCGACCGGTTCCGACATCAACACAACCAGGACATGCGCATGAATCGATTCCTTCCCCGTCTCTCCGCAGGTGCCGTGCTCGCGGCGGCGGCCCTGGCCGGCCTCTGTGCAGTCGCACCGGCCGTGGCGGCCGATGCACCCGCGAAGGCACCCGCACCGGCAGCGGCGCCGGCCCCCGCTGCGGCCCCTGCGGCAGCAGCGCCGGCCGCAGCCGCACCGGCTCCCGCCGCTGCACCCGCGCCTGCGCCCGCCGCGGCCGCCGCCGCGCCGGCCGAGGTCGAGGCCGCCGTGCGCGCCTGGGCCGCCGCCTGGGCCTCGAAGGACGTCGACAAGTACCTCGCCAGCTACGCGAGCGACTTCCAGCCCGCCAAGGGCAGCAGCCACAAGGCCTGGGAAGAAGAGCGCCGCAAGCGCATCGGCAACAAGTCGAGCATCAGCGTGAAGGTCGACAACCTGGTGGTCAGCATCAACGGCAACACGGCCACCGCGAAGTTCAAGCAGAGCTACGCCGCCGACAAGATCAAGGAGAGCGGCCGCAAGACGCTCGAGCTGCAGCGCGTCGATGGCCGCTGGCTGATCCGCAAGGAAAGCGCGGGCGGCTGAACGCCGTCGCAGGTCACCGGCGTTCCACGAGACGGCGCGCGCTCGCAGCGCCGCGCCGCATCGGTCGCACGTCCCAGGTCGAATTGATCCGCTAAATACGGAGCATCCAAAGAATAGATTTTGCGGATGCCCACCGCGAATCGATCATCGCTGCCACAAGAGCGCGGCGATTCCCTTGCCGCGCCGTCGCAGGGAGACAAGCATGCAATGGGATGTGATCGTGGCGGGCGGTGGGCCATCGGGCCTGACACTGGCGGCCGAACTGGCGGGTTCGGGCGCGCGGACCCTGGTGTTGGAGCGGCGCCAGGGCGGCGTTCAATCGCGAGCCGGCACCGTGCTGCCGCGCCTGCTCGAACTCTTCGATGCACGCGGCATCGCCGAGCGCTTCATCGAACGAACGCGCGAGATCGCGGCCTACCCTTTCCGTCCCACGCACATCTGGGCCGGCTTCACGCCGATCGAGTGGCGCCATCTCGAAACACGCTTCGGCTTCACGCTGGGCCTGCCGCAGAACCACACCGAGGACATCCTGCGCCAATGGGCCGGCGACAGCGGCGCCGAGATCCGGCACGGCACCGCGCTCCAGGCATTTCGCGAGGACGGAGACGGCGTGCGGGTGGAGGCGCTCGATGCATCGGGCGAAAGCCACACGCTGCGGGCGCGCTACCTGATCGGCGCCGACGGTGGCCGCAGCACCGTGCGCGAACTCGGGGGCTTCGCGTTCGAGGGCCACGCGGGCACCTTCCGGGGCATCGCCGTCGATGCCGAACTCGAAGCGCCCTGGCCCGGCGGGCGTATCGACATCGACAACCACATGGGCTGGGTGCGCGGCTACGTGTTCGGCGCGGGCATCACGCGCTTCAACATCGTGCACCGCGACCGCCGCCATGCGCCCAGGGACGAACCCGTGACCGTGGACGAAGTGCGCCAGTGCATCCGCGACGTGCACGGCACCGACTACGGCATCGAGCGGCTGCGCTGGGCCTCGCGCTTCGACGACCAGATGCGTGCCGTCCCGTGCCTGCGCCGGGGCCGCGTGTTCCTGGTCGGCGAGTCGGCGCGCGTGCACTATCCGGCCAGCGGCGTCGGCATGAACTTCTGCCTGCAGGATGCCTTCAACCTCGGCTGGAAGATGGCGAACGTGATCCAGGGCATCGCGCCCGAATCCACGCTCGACAGCTACCACGCCGAGCGCTATCCGGTCATGCAGGCGCTGCTGGCCAGCGTCAGGGCGCAATGCGCGCTGCAGTTCAACTTCTCGCCCGAAGGCGTGGCCCTCAAGCGCCGCTTCGCGCAACGCCTGCTGCCCTTGCCCGAGGTACAGCGCCAGCTGGTGCGCGAGCTGTGCGGGCTCGAGAACCCCTATGACACCGGACCGGTCGGCCATGCGCTGGCCGGCCGATGCCTGCCCGACTTCGACGTGATCACGCTCGACGGCCGTTCGCGACGGGTCGCGCAGATGCTGCGCAACAGGCGCTTCGTGCTGCTCGACCTCGAGGGCTACAGCGGCCAGTTCGCGCAGCTCGATCTCACGGGCCTGCCGATCGACCTGGTACCGGCGCGCCTGGGCCGTCCCCCCGCGTCGATGACCGGCGTGAAGGCCCTGCTGATACGCCCCGACGCCTACGTGGACTGGGCCAGCGACGAGCTCGCGGGGACCGCGCAGCTCGAGGCACGGCTCGCCCGCTGGTTCGAGCGCTAGGCCTTCCCGCATTCCGCCGAACGAGTCTTCGCAGCGCCGCACGACGGGCTGCGCGAAGGACTCGCGACCTCCTCATCCGCAAAGACCCCACGATCCATGACACGCCTTGCCTGCCCTCCTGCGCTCGCGGCCCTGCTGCTGGCCGCGCTCGCCGCCGACAGCGCCGCCCAGTCCTCGGCCACCCTCTACGGCACCATCGACCTCGGCATCCGCAGCGTGCACAACGGCGGCCTGGGCTCGAAGACCACGCTGTCCAGCGGCGGCTACCGCATCAGCCGCCTGGGCCTGCGCGGCAGCGAGGAACTGGGCGCGGGCTGGCAGGCCGGCTTCCGCCTCGAGGCGCTGATCAACGCCGACACCGGCAAACTCGGCTCGCCCACGCTGGCCGAGCATTTCTGGAACCGCCATTCCTACCTCGAGATCGGCAGCAGCGCGCATGGCCGGCTGCGCCTGGGCTACGACAACACGCCCACCCA